>ENA-OQKC01000054-OQKC01000054.1-human-gut-metagenome-genome-assembly--contig:-NODE-54-length-39716-cov-3.405567_pt1 | contig 39716 bp, 29 predicted proteins | sample MGYA00242774_ERZ504790 | MGnify/ENA primary metagenome ERZ504790 (study PRJEB26092, sample SAMD00036419) | human gut metagenome | host: Homo sapiens | study: EMG produced TPA metagenomics assembly of...
ATGAAGATGCCGGCAAAGGCGTTTCCGGCGAGGTGAACGGACATGCGGTGCGCGTTGGCCGGCTGTCTTTCGCGGCCGCCGGGGAGGAAGGATTCTTGGCGGTCGATCGGACCGCCCCCACGTCGGTCTGAGGATGACCTGCGCACACGATTTGGGTCGTGCTTCAGCCGGACGAAATAGGCGTCGTATGTGTCTGTTGATGGTCGAGCTGATCGCGCGCATCGTGCTGCGCGATGTGCCGCGCGCCAACGCCAAGGCAGCGCTCGCCAAACTGCATGAGTTGGGCGTCACCAAGCTCGCCATGCTTACCGGTGACAAGCGGGCTTCCGCCAATATCATTGCCAGCGAAGTCGGCATTGACGAGGTTCACGCCGAACTGTTCCCGGAGGATAAGGTAGCCGCAGTCAAGGCCGCTACAGGAGCCGGCAAAACCGTCACGATGATGGTCGGTGATGGTGTGAACGATGCCCCGGTGCTCGCCGTCGCCGATATCGGTGTGGCCATGACCGACGGCACATCCACCGCCGCTTCCGAAAGCGCTCAGGTGGTCATTATGAATGACAATATCGCCGCCGTGCCGCGCGCCATCGCCATTGCACGCCGCACCAAGCGCGTGATGCTTCAAGCCGTAATCGCGGGCCTTGTGCTTGCCACCATCGGCATGATTGCCGCCGCGTTCAACCTTATCCCGGTCGTCGTCGGTGCCTTCCTCCAGGAGGCCATCGACGTGGTGAGCATCCTCTGGGCCCTCACTGCCCTAATTGATCGGGACTGATTAAGAATATGAGGCTTCTGCTGTTTTTGTAGGTCAGTTGACTGACCGGGATGGTCGTATGTCGAGTCCACCGCATCGAAACATAATCGGGGCGATACGGTTGGTGACGTGGCGGAAACGGAAATCCCACCCACGAAAGCAGCAATAGCATCGGAGTTATTCATTAGGTCGATTTGACGTTTATTAGGTCGGTCCTTGGTCGGAGCGGCCCTTGAAACCCCGCCGTTCCAAGGGATGGCTTCAGCACCCTCCGACCTAATAAACGAAGAAATGACCTAATGAATGCAATCGAGGTCGTAAAGAGCCGTTGGAGGTGACGTCTTCAGTGTCATCAAGGGATTCGCCGGTTGTGCAGTATTGTTATTGTTCTGCGGCGGCTCTTTACCGTCGGCCTTCTAGCCAATCGAGGGCGGAAGTGACGCGGATTCCTTGTGAGACATAACTATGTTCAACCCGACTGGTTACGTACTGTTGCTCACACGGTATACCGAGAACATTGCCAATTAAAGTGAGGTGCCGAGCGAATCGGTCATGATAGGTTTGTCCGGATTTGATTTCTATGAGCATACGGTTGTTAGGATCGGTGAAATCCAACAAATCCACCTCGACCTTGCTGGCATCGCGGTAGAAGAATAATTGTGGCTCCTGATTGGCGTTCAAATGCTGTTTCATGGTTTCCGCAATGATGAGGTTTTCAAATATATCGCCGAACTTGGGGTGCGCAACCAGTGCTTCGACCGTCCGAATGCCCAAGAGATGGCACAGCAAGCCAGTGTCATAAAAATAGAGTTTCGGCGTTTTGACCACCTGTTTGCGTGCGTTCGTGTAGAACGGCATGAGATGGAATGCGATGTAACTTGATTCCAGAATCGACATCCATGCCTTTACGGTTCGCGGACTTACACCAAGTTCATTGGCGATGTTGGTGTAGTTTATGAGTGCTCCGGAACTGAGTGCGCAAAGAGTCAAGAATCGGCGGAAGTCAGCCAAATTGCGTACATCAAGATATTCGGAAACATCACGTTCGATATAAGTGTCGATGTAGTTCGAGAAGAACAGATTGAGCGGCATTCTCGTGTCGTAAATGCGTGGATAACCGCCTTGCAGCATAAACGTATCCGGAGTAAGGGCCTGATCCGCCTTGCATGCTTCTTGGAATGAGAACGGCAATAACTTGACCAAACCGACTCGGCCTGCCAGTGATTGTTGAATACGCTTGAGTAGTAGGAAATTTTGAGAACCAGAGAGAACATATTGTCCTTGTTCGCTACGTTCGTCGGAAGCCACTTGAATCATGGAGAACAAATCAGGAGCATATTGAGCTTCATCCACTATGAGTTTGGGCGGACGCTGCCGGATGAATCCCACCGGGTCGTCAATGGCGGCTTTGCGTGTCTCAGGATTTTCCAGATTCACGTAGTCATAATCAGGGAACATGGCTTTTGCCAGCGTGGATTTGCCGCTTTGCCGAGGCCCGGTAATAGAGACCACGGGAAACCATTGCGCAAGTTGTTTGGCCTGTTTTCCGAGTGCACGTGGAATCATCGATGCCTCTTTCCCATAATCCGACATTACTGATTACCATAATCTTACATTAGAGAAACCCATAATCCTACATTAGGAAAACCCATAATCTGACATTAGCAGTGCTCGTAGGTTTCCCAAACGCACAAACTATGGCCTAATACACAGAATTCCCACCACTCGCCCTCTGTTGCAACGGAAGGCTTTGCGTTAGGCTAGAGCGCGTGACTGAATCTGTGAATACTGAACTCCGCATTGCTGTAATTGGCGCTGGTCCGGCCGGCGTCTACTCATCCGATATCTTCCTGCGCCAGCTCAAGAAGCTGGGCGAAGAGCTCGGCCTCGGCACCGAAGCGCGCATCGACCTGTTCGAGAAGCTGCCCGTGCCCTTCGGCCTGGTGCGTTACGGTGTGGCCCCGGACCACCCGTCCATCAAGTTCATCGCCTCCGCGCTTGAGAAGACGCTCGATAACCCGAACATCCACCTCTACTGCGACGTGGAATTCGGCAAGGACGTGACTCTTGACGACCTGCTGGCCCGTTACGACGCCGTGCTGTTCGCCACCGGCGCGGTCAAGGACAAGCCGCTGAACCTGCCCGGCGCCGACCTTGAAGGTGTGTACGGTGCCGCCAAGTTCGTCGAATGGTACGACGGATACCCCACCGGTGCCCGCGAATGGCCGCTTACGGCCGAGAACGTCGCCGTGATCGGCGGCGGCAACGTGGCCATGGACGTGGCCCGCGAACTCATGCGCAACGCCGACGACCTCAAGGCTAAGACCGACATTCCGGACAACGTGTACGAGGGCATCGGCCAGAACAAGGCCAAGGTGCTCCACCTGTTCATCCGCCGTGGCGTGGCCCAGGCCAAGTTCAGCGTGCAGGAACTGCGCGAGATGGAGAAGCTGCCCGGCGTGCAGCTCATCATCAACGAGGACGACTTCGATCTGGACGACGAGACCATCGAGGTGGCCGGCAAGGACAAGCTCACCCGCCAGATGGTCGAGGAGCTGTTCGCCATCCGCGAGATGGCCGAAGACATGGAAGACGACGGCGACGTCGACTTCGAAGGCAACCCGGCCGACCGCAAGTACTACGTGCACTTCAACTCCGCCCCCACCGAGATCCTCGGCGAGGACGGCAAGGTCAAGGCCATCCGCGTGGAGCGCACCGAAACCGGTGCCGACGGCAAGATGCACCGCACCGGCGAGTTCACCGACTACCCGGTTGAGGCCGTCTACCACGCCATCGGCTACCAGCCCGCCGAAGCCCCCGGCATTGCCTACGACGAGCACGGCGCCCACCTGGCCAACGCCAACGGCGACGGCCGCATCACCACCGAGGCCGACGGTGGCGAAGTGCGCGACCGCCTGTACGCCACCGGTTGGGCCAAGCGCGGCCCGGTGGGCCTGATCGGCTCCACCAAGTCCGATGCGCTCGCCATCGTCACCAACATGCTCGAGGATCTGGCCAAGGCCGCTGAAGGTGGCCGTGTGGCAGCCGACCGCGACCCCGAATCCATCGACCGACTGCTGGCCGAGCGCGGCATTCGCCCGATCGACTTCGCCGGCTGGAAGAAGGTCGACGCCTTCGAGCGCGCCGAGGGTGCCAAGGAAGGCCGCGAGCACAAGAAGGTCATCGAGCCCGACCAGATGCGCGAGCTCGCCCACGCCTGACGGCCCGCCCACGCCCGTCCGGCATTCGTCCGGCATTCGTCCGGCATTCGTCCGGCATTCGTCCACCCGGCCGCGCCCCGTGCGGACGCGGCCGGGCTCGGGGCCGGACGGGCCGGGCGAATATGGGACATTTCTCGCGGCGCATATCCAGCAATCATTCAGCCTGCGATTTTAGTGTGTGCATTATGGATGCCAAAGTACGGGTGCACGGCCATTTCAACGGCCTGAAGACAACGCTGCTGTTTGCCCTGATGTGGGCCATCATCATGCTGATTTGGTGGGCCACGGGCGGCAGTCGGCAAACCCTGAGCATCTATATTGTCATCGGCCTGATTACCACGTTCGGCACCTACTGGTTCTCCGACAAACTCGCCATCGCCTCCATGGGTGCGCGGGAAGTCAGCGAACAGGAAGCCCCGGAAATCTACCAGATCGTGCGTGAACTGAGCGCCAAGGCCGGCAAGCCGATGCCGCGCATCTACATCGCCCCCACCATGAGCCCGAACGCCTTCGCCACCGGACGCAACGAACGGCACGCGGCTGTCTGCTGCACCCTAGGCATCCTGCAGATTCTCAACGCCCGTGAACTGCGTGGTGTGCTGGGCCACGAACTTATGCACGTGTACAACCACGACATCCTGACTTCCGCCATCGCCTCTGCCATGGCCACTGTCATCTCCTACCTTGGCTATTCGCTGATGTATTTCGGTGGCGGCTCGCGAGACGACCGCGATAGTTCCGGTGGCCTCGGCCTGATCGGCGCATTGCTGAGCGTGATTCTCGCGCCGATTGCCGCGTCTTTGATCCAGATGGCCATCTCCCGCACCCGCGAATACGACGCCGATGAAGACGGCAGCTTGCTCACCGGCGATCCCGAGGCCCTGGCTTCCGCGCTGAACAAGATTTCCTACGGCGCACAGACCGCGCCGATGCGCAAAACCGCCGGCACCCAGTCCGTCTCCGCAATGATGATCGCCAACCCGTTCTCCGCGGTCGGTTTCTCGCGCTTGTTCTCCACGCACCCGCCGACCGATGAGCGCATAGCGCGTCTCATGCAGATGGCCAACGAAATGAACGGCACGCCGATCGCTCCGCCCACCTACTCCACGCGCGTCGGCAGGTGACGTGCTAGGATAACTATTCGTGCCTCGTTTGGCTGAGCATGCTCGTCACGTGAGGTGCAGCAGCCGTAAGGCATGCGGACATAGTTCATCGGTAGAATGAAAGCTTCCCAAGCTTTAGAGGCGGGTTCGACTCCCGTTGTCCGCTCCATTGATTTTCAATGATTTTCATTATTTCCGGGAAAGTGTCGCGCACGATCGCAAAACTACGCGCTATTTGAGCGCTTTGCCCGCGGAACCCAGCTGCCGGCAAGCCTCGACCACGCGGGCGGACATGGAATCCTCAGCCTTACGGCCCCAAGAACGCGGATCGTAGAACTTCTTCTCGCCCACTTCGCCGTCGATCTTCAGCACCTTGTCGTAGTTCTCGAACACGTGATCGGCGATTGGACGGGTGAAGGCGTACTGGGTATCGGTGTCGATGTTCATCTTGATCACGCCGTAGCTTACAGCTTCGGCGATTTCTTCCGGGCGTGAACCGGAGCCGCCGTGGAACACCAGCTCAAACGGCTTGCCGTTGGGGAAATCGACTATGCCGGCCGCGCTAGGCAACTCGCCTTCGGCCACCGCGCGCGCCACACGCGCCTGAATGTCGCCGAGTAGCGATGGACGCAGCTTGACCACGCCGGGCTTGTAGGCACCATGCACATTGCCGAATGTGAAAGCGGCCATGTACCGGCCACGTTCGCCCAAACCCAGTCGGCGGGCGACTTCGAGGCCATCTTCCGGAGTGGAATACAGCTTTTCATTGATTTCGGCGGAGTGACCGTCTTCCTCACCGCCGACCGCGCCGATTTCGATTTCGAGCACGGTGTGCGCCTTCTGCGACATGTCGAGCAGTTCCTCGGCGATGTCCAGATTTTCCTTGAGCGGCACGGTGGAGCCATCCCACATATGCGACTGGAATGTAGGCTCCTGGCCTCGTGCCACCTGATCGGCCTCATGCGCGAGCAGAGGACGCACCCACTCATCCAGATACTGCTTGGCGCAGTGATCGGTGTGCAGAGCGATGGTGATGTTCGGGTATTTCGCAGCCACTTCATGTGCGAAAGCCGCCAGCGCCAGCGAGCCGGTAACGCGATCATTGACCCCCCTGCCGGAGACGTAGGCCGCGCCTCCCACGGAAATCTGGATGATGCCGTCGGACTCGGCGTCTGCGAAGCCCTTCAACGCAGCATTCAGTGTCTGTGAGCTGGTTACGTTGATGGCTGGATAGGCGTAACCGCCTCGGCGGGCGGCCTCGAGCATTTCGGCATAGCGTTCCGGTGTTGCGATCGTCATGGCTTCATTATCGCGCGAGGCATGCCCGCTAGGCCCCGTTCTTCAACCTGTGCGCTTGTGCGATTGGTCACAGCGCCGCCTCGTACGAGTAGAAATTCGTCACCCATTCCGGGTCGTCGCACCCCCAGCCTCGCCCTGCGTGAGACGAAACTTCGCAGAGTAGAGGGTGTACGGTAGTCTGTTTCCGGCGGAATCGTGCGAATGCGGAGGTGCATCATGCCTGGAATTGTTCTTATCGGTGCTCAGTGGGGCGACGAGGGTAAAGGCAAGGCTACCGATCTGATCGGCACCAAGGTCGATTACGTCGCGCGCTTCAACGGCGGCAACAACGCGGGCCATAGCGTGGTGGTCGGCGATGAGTCGTACGCCCTGCACCTGCTGCCCTCCGGCATCATCAACCCGAACCTCACCCCGGTGATCGGCAACGGCGTGGTCGTGGACCCGGAAGTGCTCTTCGAGGAGATTGACGGCCTGGAATCCCGCGGCATCGATTGCTCCCACCTCAAGGTGAGCGAGGCCGCACACATCATCGCGCCCTACCACCGCACACTCGACAAGGTGACCGAACGCTTCCTTGGCAAGCACAAGATCGGCACCACCGGCCGTGGCATCGGCCCGGCCTACGCGGACAAGATCAACCGTGTCGGCATCCGCGTGCATGACCTGTTCAACGCCGACCATCTGCACGACAAGGTGGAGGCCAGCCTACACCAGAAGAACCAGATGCTGGTCAAGCTCTACAACCGTCGTCCGATTGACGTGGACCAGACCACCGAGGAGCTGCTGAAGCTCGGCGAACGCCTCAAGCCGTACGTGGCCAACACCGGCCTGATTCTCAACAAGGCGCTTGACGAAGGCAAGACCGTACTGTTCGAAGGCGCTCAGGCCACCATGCTTGACGTGGACCACGGCACCTACCCGTTCGTCACCTCTTCCAACCCGACCGCCGGCGGCGCCTGCACCGGCACCGGCGTGGGCCCCACCAAGATCACCCGCGTAATCGGCGTCTCCAAGGCCTACGTCACCCGCGTGGGCGAAGGCCCATTCCCCACCGAACTGCTGGACGAGTCCGGCGAATGGCTGCGTCAGCAGGGCCACGAGTTCGGCGTGACCACCGGCCGCCCGCGTCGCTGTGGTTGGTTCGATGCGGTCGTCAACCGTTACGCCTCCCAGGTCAACGGCCTGACCGACATCGTGCTCACCAAGCTCGACGTGCTCGCCGGCCTGAAGGAGATTCCGATCTGCGTGGCTTACGACGTGGACGGCGAACGTCACGACGATATGCCGACCGATCAGGCCGCTTTCGCCGCCGCCAAGCCGATTTACGAGACCATGCCCGGCTGGGACGAAGACATCTCCGACTGCCACTCCTTCGACGAGCTGCCCGCCACCTGCCAGGCCTACGTCAAGCGTTTGGAAGAGCTGAGCGGCTGCCGTATCTCCGCGATCGGCACCGGTCCGCAGCGCGATCATGTCATCCAGATCAATTCGCTGGTCGACTGACCGTCTGCAACGAATTTCCCGGCTTGACTGGTAACGACGCGGCACATGATATCCGCCGGCTGATTCCGCGATTCGACCACTTGAAGTGGAAGATGGCGGCGGCCGGCATAGTCATTGGTCTGGTTTCAGGATTGCTGGTTGTCGTATACCGTCTCGGCATCGAATACGGCACGGATGCGTCCCGTTGGATATATGCGCGGATTCGCGAGACCCCGTGGCTGATTGCGCCGTGGGCGGTTGCCGCGGTGGCGGCCGCGCTAGCAATCGCGTGGATGGTCGGCAAGGAGCCGATGGCTGGTGGCAGCGGCATCCCGCAGACCAACGGCGTGGTGATATGCGGCTTGAAGATGCGTTGGCAGACGATTCTGCCAGTCCGTTTCGTCGGTGGACTGTTGGGCGCGTTGTTTGGTCTGTCGCTCGGCCGTGAGGGGCCGTCCATTCAGATTGGTGCGTCGGGCGCGCAGTGTGTGTCCCACCGTTTGCGCGGCCGCCGCCGTGAGGACATGCAGGAGCATTATCTGGTCACCGCCGGTGCCGCGGCCGGCTTGTCCGCCGCGTTCAGCGCGCCGCTGTCCGGCATGATGTTCGCTTTGGAAGGGGTGCATCGGAGTTTTTCCCCTGCGATTCTGATGGGCGCCACCGCCGCATCGCTGACCGCCGATTTCGTCTCAAAATACTGTTTCGGTCTGCGTCCGGTTTTGGATTTCGGTGATATCGGTCAGCTGTCGTTGGAAGAGTATGTGTGGCTGATTCCGTTGGGATTGGTGGCCGGTTTGGTTGGTTCGCTGATGAACCGCTCGTTGCTTGGCTTCCAGACGCTGTACGGCAAACTGCCGGCATGGAGCCGCCCGATGATTGCGATTGCGATCGCGTTGCCTGTCGGCATCTGGTTGCCCGATGTGCTCGGCGGCGGCTCGAATCTGATTGATACCGCCGAACATGCGCGCGTCGGCTTGGGAATGCTGTGTCTGCTGTTCGTGGCGAAGATGCTGTTCACATCCACGAGTTTCGGCTCAGGCGCGCCTGGCGGTATTTTCATGCCGATTCTTGCGGTCGGTTCGTTGGCCGGCGGCATCTGCGGTGAAGTGTTGCATCGATTCGGTGATCTGCCATCCGACGCAGTGGCGGTGTTTGCGGTGTGCGTGATGACGGGCACGCTCGCCGCGTCCGTGAAAACGCCGATCACGTCGATTCTGTTGGCTGTGGAGATGTCTGGAACGTTGACGCACATGCTGCCGGTCGCGGCCGTCGCTTTCGTCGCGCTGTTGGTGTCCGATTTGCTGCGCACCAAACCGATTTATGGGGAGTTGCTGGAGCGGTACGTGCGCGCGCAAGGCATGCAGATGGCGATCGCAAGCCATGTGGGCAGCGGCATTATGGAACTGCCATTGGAAATGGGAGCGATTGCGGACGGCAAGCGGGTGTGTGACGTGCGTTGGCCGTCTGGGTGCCTGATCATCGGCCTGCGTCGCGGCGAAAGCGAGATCGTGCCGCGCGGCGATACACGGCTGCGTGCCGGCGACTATCTGGTGGTGCTGTTCAGTGGCGAGGAGGAGCGCGAGGTGCGACCTGCGATGCGGCGGCTGTGTGATGCCCGGCTTGACTGAGCCTGGCTGAATTCGGCTGGACTCTGGATGTACGAATCTGCGGAATCGGACATCCAGGGTGCATACGTTGGCGCTCCGTGTAAACTCATATGCGTTAGGAAGGCGGCAACCGCGGCCCAGCTCGTTGTTGCACGGCCTATGGGCGGAACAACGCTGTCCGCGGAAGGCCAGTACAGGGGGAGCGCAATGGAATCGCAAGAACAATCGCCGGGAGACGTGGTGACTGCGGGTGAGGACTCACATCCCATCACGCAGGCAATCGACACTGTTGAGGTGATGCATGCTGGTGCAACCGCGCCCGCCGCTAACACCATGGATCCGCCTACGATTCCCCTGGCGCCGATGAAACGTATGCAGGCGCGGTTCAATCCGCTCGCCGACGGACTGATGTATGTTGTGGTGTTCGTCGGTGGATTTGTTGGAGTCGGCTGTCGGCATGCGTTGGATATGCTCCTGCCGTCGGTCAGCGGGACGCCATTCGTTGTGGGCACGTTTGTGTCGAATATGGTCGCCTGCTTCCTGTTCGCGATGCTGACCGAATTCATGGCGACCGCTTCGTGGCTGCGTCGCCGGGTGCGGCAGGTTGTCAGCCGTGGCGTTGGGCTCGGCTTGCTCGGCGGGCTTTCGACGATGTCCGGCGTGATGCTGGAAACGATGGAAGGTCTGCACGAGCGGCATATCGCCAGTGCGCTTGGCTATCTTGCGGGAAATTTTGCAGGCGGTTTGCTCACTGCCGCCGCCGGCGTGGTTCTGATGCAGGCACTGCTGTCACGGAGTACTCGAAAGCGGGTTCGGGGTGCGTTTTCAGCTGTTTCCGTGTCCGATTCTGCCGAATCGGACACGCAGGGCGTACGCCATGTGAAAGTGGCCGACGTGGCGCGTTCTGCCGCGCAGGCCGCAATGGAAGCCGCGCAGACGGCCCAGCAGATTGCACAGACGGGACAGGTTCCGCGAGTCGAAACACCAACCGTGCCGCCGACCGCCAGCCAGCCTATGCAGACAGGCCGCGTTCCGCAGATTCCTCCGCTGGTCGTTCCTCAGCTGACACAGTCATCGCAGCCGTTGTTGCGCGAGCCGGATACTTCAGACTTGGGGCAGCTGCCCGAGCCGATTCAGCAGTCGCAACCAATCCAGCAGCCCCAGCAGCAGTCGCAGCCAATCCAGCAGCCGGCCAACCCGCTTCCACCCAGCTTCGAGCCCAAACCGATCACTGCGGAGATTTCGCTTGTCGCCGACCCGACTACCGGGGAGGTGCGCTGATGATGTGGATGATCTGTCTGTTCGGCGGTCTGGGAGCCATGGCCCGTTACGTGCTCGACGTGTCAATTCAACAAGGCTGGAACCGCGAGAATCGAAGAACGAATCGCAACTTCCCGCTATCCACGCTCGTCATCAACGGCGTCGCCTCGCTATGCGCGGGCATCGCCATGATGTCCTACTATTCGCAATCGGTGGATATGGACACGGTCATGATGTTCGTTGTCGGATTTCTCGGTGGTTTCTCAACATTCTCCACGGCGCTCAACGAAGTGGTTTCATTGATTCGCCAGCGTCGTTTTACGCTGGCTCTGGGCTATGGAATAGCAACCGTCGCGGTGCCTCTCATTTGTGTGGCCGCCGGTTTCGGCATTGCGCTGCTTGCCAATCCGGCGTAATTTTCACGTTACACGGACGGTCGCTGAGTAACGTGAAAGAAATCTGAGCGCAACCGCCATCAAGGCCGCCAGTCCGGATGCAACGCTGGTGATTGCATTCGACCAGACCAAGCCGCTGCTGAAGGCCTTCGCCTCCGCGGGAGTCGACACTAAGAAGCTGTATTTCGTTGCCGGACTGTCGAACAGGTTCGAGAGAATGTAAATGAATGTAATATTTCGTGGTAAGCACGTGAGCATACAACGATAGAACAGTGATGACGGGGAAGGTGCGATCATGGTCGGCATGCGCGATGTGGCGAAGAAGGCCGGGGTGTCTCTGAGCACCGTCTCGCTGGTGGTGAACGGCAACGGGTACGTGTCTGATGACATGCGCGAACGTGTGCGCAAAGCCATGCAAGCCCTCAATTATGTGCCGAACGAGCTTGCCCGCAATCTGTATCATGATTGCACGAATCTGGTCGGCGTCATCGTGCCCACCATCCGCCACCCGTTCTTTGCGACGTTTACCGCACATCTGCAGCATGCGCTCGCCGCGCAAGGATTACGCACTATGCTGTGCTCTACCGCAGATGAGGCGGACGGCGAAATCCAGTATGTCGACATGTTGCGTCGGCACATGATGGACGGCATCGTCATGTGTGCGCACACTTCGCATCCCGGCGATTATTGGACGTCGATTCATCGCCCGATCGTCGCGTTCGACCGTGTGCTTGGAGACGGTATTTCGTCAATCGGATCCGACCACGAGCAGGGTGGGCGATTGATTGCGCAGATGCTGATCCGCAATGGTGCCAAACATGTGGTGATGATTGGCGGTCCGCGAGATCAATTCTTCGATTTGGCTGCGCGCGGAGAAGTCGAGGAAGGACCGTTCGATTTGGGAAAGACCACGTTCCCGACGGTGCGCTACTACCTCACGTTGGAACAGGAATTGACCTCCGCAGGCGTGAAATACGAGTATGTTGAAGCTGGCGAAGTGATGGATTTTGCCGGCTATCATCGTGCGGTCAGCAATGCGCTCGACAAGGTGACGACCGACGGCGTCGATGCCGTGGTCAGTTCCGATATTGGTGCATCGTTCTGCGTGCGCGAAGCGTTGGGCCGTGGAATTTCCATTCCTGACGAGCTGCAGATCGTTGCCTACGATGGTACGTATTTGACTGATTTGGCCGGCATGAAGCTGACCGCGGTCGCGCAGGATTTCTCGGCGATCGCACAGTCGGCGGCCGACCATATCGTGCAGGCGATTGCCAATGAGGAAGTGGCCGCGGCTAACGCTTCACGCAAGAACATCCCCAAGCCGTTCGAGCCGAACGTGCTTATTCCCATGACACTGGTGCCAGGCGATACCACGCGTTGATACTGTGCGTCTTCATGCGTGTGCCCGGTGTGGATCGCATCGATTTCAGCGGCGTCCACAACCGGCGAACGCCCGTCGATAGTCGTGCTCATCATCCGACTTGTGCACATGTGTCCGATTCTGCCGAATCGGACGTCTGAGTTCCGAAAAATGTGTTCTGTGTGTCCGATTCTGGAGAATCGGTCATGTGTGATGTGAATTGGGATGTTTGGATGTCCGTTTCTGCAGAATCATCTTTGCTCTGTACTCGTTGATTCGCAAATACGGCGCATGGCTCGTCATACCGGCCATGCTCGGCGGCGCGGCCTTCCTGGCGGACTCGGTGCTGACGCCGGCCGTGTCGATCTCGTCCGCCGTCGAAGGCCTGAAGACGCTGCCGGCGTTGGAGCATCTGTTCACCGAGAACAAGGATCTGACGATGATGATCACCGCGGTGATCATCGTGATCCTGTTCGCCGTGCAGTCGCGCGGCACCGAATCGATCGGCAAGGTCTTCGGCTCGGTGGTGATGGTCTGGTTCGCGTTCCTGGCGATCGTCGGCGTGGTAGCCATCAGCAACGACTGGTCCGTGCTCGCCGCACTCAACCCGTACTACGGCATCAAGTTCCTGTTCAGTCCGAATAACGCCACCGGTCTGGCGCTGATGGGCACCGTGTTCCTTTCGACCACCGGCGCCGAGGCGCTGTACTCGGATATGGGCCACGTGGGCCGCGGCAACATCTACTTCACCTGGCCGTTCATCAAGGTGGCGCTGGTGCTCAACTACTTCGGCCAGGGCGCGTGGATGCTGCGCAACCAGAACAACCCCGAACTGGCCGACGCCGAGGGGATCAACCCGTTCTTCCAGATGATGGATCCGAACGTGCGCTATGTGGCCGTCGTGCTGTCGGTCACCGCCGGCATCATCGCCTCCCAGGCGCTGATTACGGGCGCGTTCACCATGGTCTCCGAGGCCACCGGCCTCAACTGGATGCCGCATCTGCAGGTCCGTTACCCTGCCCGTACCCGCGGCCAGCTGTACATTCCGGTCGTCAACGTGGTGCTGTGCGTGGCCACGCTGGCCGTGCTGCTGCTGTTCCGCGATTCGGAACATATCTCGGCGGCCTACGGCTTGGCACTGACCATCACGATGATCACCACCACGATCCTGCTGGGCATCTACCTGTGGCACCGCAGCAACAAGTTCGGCACCGTTGTGTTCACCATCGTGTTCCTGGCGATCCAGGTCCTGTTCTTCGCCGCCTCGATGGCCAAGTTCCTGCACGGCGGCTGGTTCACGCTGCTGCTCACGCTGGCGATCCTCATGATCATGTACACGTGGAACGAGGGCACCAAGCTGGAGCGCTCGCAGCGTCGGCACATGATGCCGAAGGACTTCCTCCCCGCGCTGGACAAGCTGCACGGCGATAGCCGCATCCACCGGTTCGCGGACAACATCGTCTACCTGACCAGCGATCCGGACCTGAAGCGTCTCGATACGGACATCTTCTCTCGATCTTCGCCGACCACCCCAAGCGCGCCCGCGCATGGTGGGCGGTGGCCGTCGAGACCACCGACGAGCCGTTCACCCGTGAGTATTCGGTCGAGAGCTTCGGTACCGACTACCTGTTCCGTGTGCGCATCCGCCTCGGCTTCAAGGTCTCGCAGTCCATCCCGGCCTACCTGCATCAGATCATGCACGATCTGGAGAAGACCGGCGAGCTGCCGAACCAGCAGTCGATCTACCCGAAGCTTGACGCCGATCCCGGCATCGGCACCATCCGCTACGTGGTGATCCACAAGGCGCTGATGCCCGAGTCGAAGGTCTCCGGCCGTGGCGCCCTCTCGCTGCAGATCAAGTACGCGATCCGCCGCGTGGCCGGTTCCCCGGTCAAGTGGTTCGGCCTGGCGCCGTACAACCCGCTGGTCGAGGTGCAGCCACTGTTCGTGTCCACGCGCCGCCCGCCGCGCCTGACCCGCGTGGCCAGCCAGGCGCCCAAGCGCGAGGGCTGAGCCGGCAGGCCGAACAGCCGGTGCGAGCCGGGTGGCCTAATGGCATGTCAGGGGGCCGCGAACCGTCATCGTACGGTTCGCGGCCTTTGCATATGCGAATGATGCAGAGTGGGCGGTACTGCTTGTGAATGTAGCGGGTGGACGGGTGACGTGGTTGATGCCTTTTGCCGTATGTTCACGGTGGCTATGCGTCGGATGGGACTGTAATTCGACTTCTTGGGATCTTTTTTGCTGCAGTGGTGCGCCAAAAGGTCTCAGCCGTCTCTGCGACACGCCTTCCGGCAGTCAGTACAAGGTTGTACTACACTGGTGGCTGTCGCACGGATGTCCCCGGCCGCCCGCGCCTCCGCGGTACATCGTTGTATGGATACGTGTCACGTATGCAGAGTGCATGCAGATATGTAGAAAGGAATCCCATGCCCCAGCAGGACCATCTGACCGCACGTCTCGTCGTCGATGACGATTTTGAGGTCGCTCCGGTCAACAATCGTCTGTTCGGTTCGTTCGTCGAGCACCTTGGCCGTTGCGTGTACACCGGCATCTACGAGCCCGACCACCCGACCGCCGACGAGCACGGCTTCCGCAAGGACGTCATCGAACTGGTCAAGGAACTCGGCGCCACCACCATCCGCTACCCGGGCGGCAACTTCGTGTCCGGCTACCGCTGGGAGGACGGCATCGGCCCCAAGCAGGAACGTCCCCGTCGACTCGATCTGGCCTGGCATTCCACCGAAACCAACGAATTCGGCCTGCACGAGATGGCCGAATGGCTTGAGGCCACCGGCGGCAACGAGCTGATGGAGGCCGTCAACCTGGGCACGCGCGGCCTGCAGGAGGCCCTGGACCTGCTGGAGTACGCGAACGTGCCCGGCGGCACCGAGCTGTCGGAACGTCGCCGCGCCAACGGCGCCGACAAGCCGTTCGATATCCGCATGTGGTGCCTGGGCAACGAGATGGACGGCCCGTGGCAGCTCGGCCACAAGTCCGCCGAGGACTACGGCATGCTCGCCGCCTCCGTGGCCGCCGGCATGCGCCAGATCGATCCGGACGTGGAACTGGTGGTGTGCGGCTCCTCCGCCCATGGCATGCCGACCTTCGGCAAGTGGGAGCAGACCGTTCTTGAGAAGACCTACGAGAACGTGAACTTCGTCTCCTGCCACGCCTACTACCAGCCGTTCTTCAAGGAGGACGGCACGCGCGACATGGCCAGCTTCCTGGCCTCCGGCGTGGATATGGACGGCTTCATCAAGGACGTGGCCGCCACCATCGACGCCACCAAGGCCCATCTGAAGAGCGCGCACGACGTGTACATCTCGTTCGATGAATGGAATGTCTGGTACCAGGGTGAGGAGCCGAGCAAGACCCCCGAGGGCATCGGCAACTGGCCGGTGGCCCCGCGTCTGCTGGAGGACATCTACACCGCCGCCGACGCCGTGGTGTTCGGCGATCTGATGATCACGCTGCTCAAGAACGCCGACCGCGTGCACGCCGCCAGCCTGGCGCAGCTGGTCAATGTCATCGCCCCGATCATGACGGAGCCGGGCGGCCCGGCCTGGCGCCAGACCACGTTCCACCCGTTCTCCGTGACCGCGCGCCTGGCCAAGGGCGGCACCGTGCTGGAGCCGAAGCTGTCCGCCGGCACCGTGGATACGCCGCGCTATGGCGAGGTCGACGGCGTGAACGCCGTGGCCGTGCGCTGCGCCGACGGCTCGCTCGCCGTGTTTGCGGTGAACCGTTCGCTCGAGGCGACCGCCGAGTTCGAGATCAGGCTGCAGGACGGCGCGCAGCCGGCATCCGTCGAGGCGCAGACGCTGCACGACGACGATCTGTTCGCCGCGAATACGCTCTACGACCAGAACCGTGTGACCCCGCACGCCAACGGGTCGGCCATGTACGATGCCGAGTCCGGCGTGGTCCGCGTCTCCCTGCCGCCGGTGAGTTGGACCGCCCTGCACATCAAGTGACGCGATGGGCCGCGCGGTCCGTTCCGGAGAAGGACGGATCGCACGGCCCTTGCTTCCCGGGCCGGGCGGAAGGGACCGGACCGGCCGGGGAAAACGCGTTATGCTGGAATCAGACGGGCGTTCCGCCTGAACCGTGTCGGAACATGCCCGATGGTGCGACGAGAGGGGTGCTGTGGCGAAACGGGTGACCATCACCGACGTGGCGCGCGAGACGGGCGTCTCCATCAAAACGGTGTCGAATGTGCTGAACAACACCGGCAGTATGCGCCCGGAGACGCGCCAGCGTGTCCAGGATGCCATCGAACGCCTCGGATACCGCGTTAACGTGTCCGCCCGCGCCATGAAAACCGGCGGCACGAAGCTCATCGGACTGGCCATCACCGATTTCTGCCAGCCGTTCATGCCCTATCTCGCCGACAGCATCGTGGCGGCGGCACGTTCCCGCGGGTACGCGGTGATCACCGATACCTACAACAGCGCCGGCGGCTTGGCGCAGGCGATCCCGGAGACGAAGAAGCTGGCCGCGGACGGCTGGATTTTCTTCATGGGCTCGCCGATCACGGATCGCACGATACTGCACCAGCCGTATCCGTTGGTGATTGTGGGCGATTACGATACGCAGGGACTGGCCGATTGGGTCACGATGCCGAACGTGGAGGCCGTACGCACCGCGGTGGGGGCGCTGCTGGATTCGGGATGCCGTAGGATCGCGTTGATCGGCGGCACCGCGGAGAACGCATGCCCGGATGCCGACCGCGAGTCGCGGCCCGAAACCACCAGCACGATGCGTACCCGCGGCTATGTGTTGGCCCATGAGGAGCGTGGCCTGCAGGTCGATTGGCGGCTGGTCCGTAACGCGGATTGGGTGCAGTCCGGCGGCCGCGATGCGGTGGCGGGGCTGTTGGACGATCCGGATGCGCCGCGTCCGGATGCGGTCATGTGCCTGAACGACGCGCTCGCCATCGGGGTGATTCATGAGCTGCAGCGGCGCGGCGTGCGCGTGCCGCAGGATATGCAGGTCATTGGGTTCGACAACGTGCCGGATGCCGAGTACTGCATGCCCGGATTGACGACGATCGACCCGCATGTGGATGATTACGCGCGACATGCCGTGGATATGCTGATCGCGCGCATCGAGGGGTCGGCGGATCCGTTCCGCACGTATGTGACCTCCTACGATCTGGTGCGTCGTGCCTCGACGTGTTGACGGCCCGGCGTTCGCCTGGACATGGGTCTGTGACGGGCTGCTGTCGCCTCTCCCGTGGCGTATTCCGGGAGAGGCGACATGCGGGCTAGGATCGGAGCAGCACCTCCGTCAGCGCTTGACGGACGGCGCTCGGCATATGCGAATCGGAGCAATCTTCCATGTCCGGCCCGCTGACGTGCTCGAGTGAATCCATCGTGGCCAATGCGTCGATGCCGTTCTCCGCTATGGCGGCATAAGCCTGTTCCTTGGTCAGATATCGCATTTCGGCATGCCGAAGGATGTCGAAGACGTCTTCCATGCGGGGATCGGGGGCCATCGTCGTGTCGCCGATGGTGACACGTATCTCGCTGCGGGTGGATACGTCGGCGACCGTTACCTGCAATGTGAGGGTTTCGGCATCATACCGGCGATCCGAATCGACGGATGCGCCGTCGGCCTGTACGGATATGTCGCTGTCGGTAATGCCTCGGAACAGGAAATCCCATGTTCTCCGGGCCGGCAGAGCGTGAACGTCTCCCTGGGCTGGCGATACCGTGAGTGCGGATGTGGCGCCGTCCTTGCGCCATCGATAGGTGATCGCGGTGGTCGCCGGGGTGATCTGCCGAGAGTAATGTCCCGAATCCTCCATCAGCGTGAAGTCGCCGTCCGCTCCGGGGAAGACGATGATCTCCAGATGCTGCGGGTTGTCGACGGAGTTGATGGAATCCCCCTCGGACAGGGGCTGCATCGGCGCGATGCCGCCGGCCTTCGCGAACACGGGAATTCCGTCGAGCGGACGCCAGACGGTCATGCGCCGTCCGTTGGGCGAAGACGCGCTATACCGGCGCCCGGTGAAGAAGTCGAACCAGTCGCCCTGCGGCAGCCATACGTCGGCCTTGCCCCGTCGGGAGGATTTATCCATCGGTTCCGTGATGGGCGCGGCCAGCAGTTCGGTGCCGAACATGTATTCGTTGGGAACGTGGTATGCGGCGTCGATGTCGGGCGATCCCCAATACATGGGCTCCACCAGGGGAAGGCCTGTCCGGGATGCGCGCCAGTTCATGGTGTGGAGGTACGGAATCATGCGATGGCGCAGGCGGAGCGCATCGTTCATGATCGCACGGAGGGGGTGCGGATGTTTTTTTGGACGGTCAGGCGGCCAGTCCAAGACTTCTGCGGTATTGCACGGGGCTCATCCAGTCCAGTGACTTCTTGATCCTGGTTTCATTGTAGTGGGTCAGGTAGGCGGCCAGGCGTTCGCGGAACTCCTCGTAGCCCACGCCCCTCCAGTCCCGCCCGTAGAATAACTCGTTCTTGAGCCTGCCGAAGAACCCCTCGGCGGCCGCGTTGTCCGGGCTGCATCCCTTGGCGCTCATCGACCGGATCAGCCCGTGCTCCTCGCAGATGCGGATCCATTCGTCCCACCGGTAGTGGCAGCCGCGGTCGGAATGGATGATTGGATGTTCCCCGTCCCTGAGCGTGGCGACCGCGTCAAGGAGCATCCGGTTCGCCATGTCGGCGTTCGGGGAGCGCGACAAGGTCCAGGAGACCACCATCCCGTCGAAGCAGTCGACCACCGGGGAAAGCCAGCACTTGTACCCGTCCATGGTGAACTGGGTGACGTCCGTGACCCACAGCATGTTCGGCGCGTCGGCGTGGAAGTCCCGCTCCACGAGGTTCGCCGGGGCCTCGCCGATCTCGCCGGCGTAGGAGCTCCACCGCTTCGGCCGCTTCAGGTACACGGGCCGCATGGCCCCCTCGCGCATGATCCGCCTGACGACCTTCTCCGAGACGACGATCGGGTCGGACTCGTCAAGGCGCAGCATGCGGTGGATGGTCCGGTATCCCCATGCGCGCCCACCCTGCTCGAACAGGCCGGCGACGCGGGCCCGCAGCACGGCGTACCTGTCGCCCGCGGCGATCGCGCCGCGCTCGTAATAGTAGGTGCTGCGTTTCAGCCCCACGGCCTTCAGACAGGCCGCCAGGCCGAATTCACCCCTGATCGCGTCGACGACCCGCGTCCTCTCCCTGTTCGTCAGCATGGACGGGTCGAGGCGCGGGTCGTCGGCTTTTAAAACATCGATCGTCTCCCGCATCACCGCGTTCTCCAGCCGCAGGACCTCCACCTGCCGGCGCAGCTCCTCCACGTCATCGCCGGCCGCGGGCATCGGTTCGGCCGGCATCGGCGCGTTTCTCCTGTCCATCAGTCCCAGTATCCCCTCGCTCCGGTAGCGGCGCATCCACTGGTACACGCTCGTCGGCGTGCAACCCGCGTCGCGCGCCACGCGGGCGAGGGGCTCGCCCTCGAGCGCGCGTCTGGCCGCATTCGTCTTGCATTCCAGCGTATACGAACGCCTGCACGCGCCCGTGATCTCGTCGGCCTCCGCGTCCAGCATCGCGTTCAACAGCTGTTCGACCTTCTCCGACACCAACCGGTCCAGCTTCGTCTCGAGCATGTTCTCGTCGACCTGTAGAATCTGATTCGGCATGGTTCCGTCGCCTTCCTAAATAGGTTGATTTGGTTTGGCGACTGAAATCGTACCCGGACGACGGACCATGTCTCTCAACTCAAGCCTCAACCAAAATGCGCAACAAACCGGGCGTTATCAATCGGACACATTGGAGTCGGACAGGCTAAGCTGCATAGAACACCGCATCTAATCGGTTCGACACGCGCATTTCACTGCGCGACTGGACATTGACGTCCCTTTCGAGGTAATATCGAACCGGTTCGATACATACGTGAGTATGCAAATACGTAAACAACAAACAGGCAGATGCGCACGCAAATTGCACCCGCGCCCATGAGCCAAGGGAGGTCCCATGAAAAACAAAGTGCAACTCATCACATACGCCGATCGTCTCGGCGATGGCACTCTTAGCTCGATGACCGACATCCTGCGCACCCGCTTCGACGGCGTGTATGACGGCGTGCATATCCTGCCGTTCTTCACTCCGTTCGATGGTGCGGATGCAGGCTTCGACCCGATCGACCATACCAAAGTCGACGAACGTCTCGGCAGCTGGGGCGACGTCGCCGAACTCTCCAAGACCCACAACATCATGGTCGACGCCATCGTCAACCACATGAGTTGGGAATCCAAGCAGTTCCAAGATGTGCTTGAAAAAGGTGAGGAATCCGAGTATTACCCGATGTTTCTGACCATGAGCTCCGTGTTCCCGAACGGCGCCACCGAAGAAGACCTGGCCGGCATCTACCGCCCGCGCCCGGGCCTGCCGTTCACCCACTACAAGTTCGCCGGCAAGACGCGCTTGGTCTGGGTGAGCTTCACCCCGCAGCAGGTGGACATCGACACTGATTCCGCCAAGGGTTGGGAATACCTGATGTCGATCTTCGATCAGATGGCCGCCAGCCACGTGCGCTACATCCGTCTCGACGCCGTGGGCTACGGCGCCAAGGAAGCCGGCACCAGCTGCTTCATGACCCCCAAGACCTTTAAGCTCATCTCCCGTCTGCGCGAGGAGGGCGTCAAGCGCGGCCTTGAAATCCTCATCGAGGTTCACAGCTACTACAAGAAGCAGGTGGAAATCGCCTCCAAGGTGGACCGCGTCTACGATTTCGCCCTGCCGCCGCTGCTTCTGCACTCGCTGTTCAACCGGTCACGTCGAACCCGTGGCCCACTGGACCGAAATCCGCCCGAACAACGCCGTCACCGTACTCGATACGCACGACGGCATCGGCGTGATCGACATCGGCTCCGATCAGCTCGACCGCAGCCTCAAGGGCCTCGTGCCCGACGAGGACGTCGATAATCTGGTCAACACCATCCACGCCAACACCCACGGCGAATCCCAGGCCGCCACCGGTGCCGCCGCCAGCAACCTCGACCTCTATCAGGTCAACTCCACGTACTACTCGGCCCTCGGCTGCAACGACCAGCACTACTTGGCCGCCCGCGCCGTGCAGTTCTTCCTGCCGGGCGTGCCGCAGGTCTACTACGTGGGCGCGCTCGCCGGCCGCAACGACATGGAACTGCTGCGCCGCACCAACAACGGCCGCGACATCAACCGCCACTACTACTCCACCGCCGAAATCGATGAAAACCTCGAACGCCCGGTGGTCAAGGCCCTGAACGCCCTGGCCAAGTTCCGCAACGAACTGCCTGCATTCGATGGCGAGTTCAGCTACGAGGTCGATGGCGACACGTCCATCACCTTCCGCTGGACCGCCGCCGACGGCACGTCCACGGCCGCCCTCACCTTCGAGCCCGGACGCGGCCTCGGCACAGACAACACCACCCCGGTTGCCAGCCTTGCCTGGAGCGATGCCGCCGGCGACCACGAAACCCGCGATCTGCTCGCCAACCCGCCGATTGCCGATATCGACTAACCGTTGGCCCATAAACGCCACTCCGCTGTGCGCGCTCCAAGTAGTGCGTCCGGCGTAAGCTGGGTCCATGGAAAACAAACCGCCCGCAGTGCACTGAAGCCAGTGCGCTCGGGCGGTTTTGCGTATGCGGGGTTGAAGGTCGTGCTCCTGCGGGCGCGGCCCAAGCATCCCGCCGGAATCGACGAGACGAGCAGCAGAACAGAGAAAGAGCAGCATCATGTTTGAACCGTATGTGCGTCCCGGGGTATTCGATCGATCGCCCCGGATTTGGACAAGGTCCCTAAGTCCCCGAAGACAAAAGCCGCCGTGGGCCAGACTGGCCATCAAGAATCGCCGCCGCCCGCCCGAAGCCTCTGCGGACCAGCCTGAGGCCCAGGCTGTGCGATTGGCTTCCGCCGGTTCTTCGGCAGCCGCTGCTGCAGCCGCCAGTGTGGACACTCCCGCGCCCGGATATGTCGTCCGCCTACCTCGACATGCGCGATCCCATGGTCGCCGTCAATGGCCAACGCCCTACCGCAGGTCAGGTCTCCCGACTCAACTGGGGTTTCTTCGCTGCTTCAATTCTGGTCGGCGCACCTTGGGTGGCGTTGAACACCATTGCCATGCCCAACGCGATTGCGCGTACGTTCGGCTATGACACTGCTGTTGCCGGTCATATCGCCATCAATCCGGCCACTGGCCGCCCGTTGCCCGTCGCCACCGAATTGGCGATGCCCCTGGCCGTGTTGGTGATTGTCGGCGTAGTGGCCTCCATGTTTGCGATGCCGCTGATTTCAGTGTTGTCCGACCGCACACGCACGCCATTGGGCCGTCGTACCCCGTGGATGGTTGGCGGAGGTCTGCTGTGCGCGCTGATCACGCTGATTCTGGGGCAGAATATCGGCATCATTGTGCTTTGTATTTTCTGGGTGTTCCTACAGTTCGCCTATGCGATGCTTTCCGTGCCGTTGACCAGCGCCATCAGCGAACGGGTGCCCGACAAGTTCCGCCCTCGCATCGAACGCTGGCATGGCATCGGTGTGATGCTCGGCCAAGCGCTTGGCGTGTGCATGGGTGCGCTTGGTGTGATGTTCAATTCGTTTGCGCCGTTTAGTTACACCGCCGTGCTATTTGCAGTGTCCGGTATTGCCACCGTATTGATTCTGCCCAAGGAGCCTTCTAGCGCTGAGCAGCCGAACCAGCTTTTTGACCGCAGTCAGGTACTTGACCATTGCCGCCCGCCGGCCCACGCTCCCGAGTTCTCCCGGTGTTCGCGCCCGTACGTGCATGATGGCCGGTGTTGGGCTGACCGGTGTGTTTCTGTGGTATCTCGTACGTTTCTGGGTTTATGGCAAGGCCGTGGTACTTACGTCCGCGCCGCTGACCATTCCGGCCGGATTCCTCATTGCCGGTATGGCTGTGGCCACATTGATCGGTGCCGCGCTCGCCTCCTGGGCCGCCGGGCCGATTTCCGAGCGAATCGAGGAAAAGAACATTCCCGTGGCCCGTGTGGTGGCCGGTGCCTGCCTGCTGTATGCGATTGGTCTGGGGCTCGCATGGGGCCTTGGCGTCTGGTCCACCGGCACTGCCCGTGAAAACGGCATGCTGCTGTTTGCGTTGATTTCCGGATTCGCCTTTGGCGTCTATGATTCGCTCGGACTTGAACTGGTGATGGACTCTTTGCCCGACCCGCGCCGAGCCGGCCACGACCTCGGCATTTATGCGCTCGCCAACTCGGCCGGTCTGGCGCTCGCCGCCATCATCGGCGCGCTACTGGTGAACGCCTTCGAGCATAGCTTCGGCTATTACCTGCTCTTCCCGTCCGCCATCGTCATGGTGCTGCTGGCCGGAATCGTCACCCTCACCACCAAATCTGCCGAATAATAAACCGGTTCGAGTACACTGGTCAGCAGTGATCCAGTCCAGTACTCGCAGGGGAGCAAAACCATGGTCGGCATGCGCGACGTAGCCAAAGCGGCAGGGGTGTCCTTAAGCACCGTTTCGTTGGTGGTCAACAACACCGGCTACGTCTCGGCCGATATGCGTGCCAAAGTCGAGTCCGCGATGCGCCAGCTCAACTACATTCCCAACGAGCTGGCCCGCAACCTCTACCGAAACCGCACCAACACCATCGGCGTGATCATGCCGACCATCGCCCACCCGTTCTTCTCCACACTCACCGCGCATCTGCAGCGCGAGTTCGCCGCGCGCGACCTCAAAACCCTGCTCTGCTCCACCGCCGATACAGACAAGGGCGAGAGCGAGTACATCGACATGCTCCAGCGGCACATGATGGACGGCATCATCATGGCGGCCCACACCGAGCATCCGGCCGACTACTGGACCTCCATCCATCGGCCAATTGTCGCTTTCGACCGCACGCTCGGTGAGGGTGTGCCGGTCGTCCGGTCTGATCATGAACAGGGAGGCCGTCTGATTGCGCGCCAGCTCATCGATTCCGGCGCGCGCCACGTGGTGCTCGTTGGTGGCCCGCGTTCCCAGTTCGCGGAAGGCACCACTTTCCCCACGATTCGCTACCATCTCACCGTCGAGCGTCTGCTGGCTGAGGCCGGCATTGCCTGCGATTATGTCGAAGCCGGCACCGTGGCCGACATCGCCGCCCACGAAGCCACCGCATGCGCCATTTTCGAACAGTATCCTGATGTCGACGCCATCGTCGGCTCCGATGTGGTGGCATCCGTGGCATTGCAGGAAGCCTCACGACGGGGTATCGAGGTGCCTGCTGATCTGCAAGTCATCGCCTATGACGGCACTCTCATGGCCGAAACCGCCGGCAAACGCCTGACCGCGATTCGACAGGACTTCCCGGCCATCGCCGCCGCGCTCGCCGTCCGCATGGACTCACAGATCGCCGCCGACGGTGGCCCCGCCTCTCCGTCCAAGAACGATAGCGCTTCGGACGTTGACACCCAACCCACTCCCGAAGAAGTCATCCCCGTAGCCCTCATCCCCGGCGAAACCACCCGGTGACTCCTATCTTGGCTCCCCTCTCTGAGGCTGAGCTGTGAAGCAAACAGTCCAGTGGACTGTTTGTAGGCGAAGGCGAGCCGGGAGGCGAGCAGGCAGACTGCGGGCGGTAGCCCGTCTGTAATTGCGGCCGAGCTGGCGGCGTAGGCGACTGAGGGGAGCCGAGTCACGGCCGCCCACAGTCACCCATCTCACATGACTCCTACGTCACAATGTCCACAATGTGAACCCTTGCTGGATTGGCAAGACATACAAACCTATGTTTACATTCCAGTTCAGGTCGAACGGCCTGAGGAAATACCGAAAGGAGGCCACGCGATGACTGGATTCAATGCTTCTGCGTTTGTATCCGCACGAATTATTAGCCCGTCTTCGCTGGCGGACTAATTCGGCACTGATGCTTGAAGCCCCGTCAACGAAGGCAGGGCCAATCAAGCTGACACAATCGGCACGGCCCTGCATGATGCGGGGCTTTTTTTGTTGCGCTCACAAGGCTTACGGCAGAATCCCGCAGACGGAAACGGTAGCGGACAGTACACGGCAACAACACAGCGACAGAACAACAACCTCCCTGTGGGGCGAAATAATCGCCCGCCGATGAGAGTGAACGAGAGCAAAACAGGAGTAACAATGACTGCAGCAGTCGAAGAGACTGGCTTAGGGCAGGCGGCAGGTAAAGCCGCTACCTTGGTACGCGATTCGGTCAAGACCGTGATCGCCGCGTCGATGGTCGGTACTGCCATCGAATTCTATGACTTCTACGCCTACGGCACCGCCGCGGCAAACTACTTCCCGCACATCTTCTTCTCCGCGAAGGACAACCCCACCGTCGCACTGCTGATGAGCTTGCTGACCTTCGCCGTCGCCTTCATCGCCCGCCCGCTGGGCTCGCTGATCTTCGGCCACTTCGGCGATCGCATGGGCCGCAAGACCACGCTGGTCGTCAGCCTGATGACCATGGGTGTCGGCACCTTCCTGATTGGCTGCCTGCCCACCTACGATCAGGTCGGCGTTGGTGCAGTCGCCATCCTCTGCCTGCTGCGTTTCATCCAGGGCATCGGCCTGGGCGGCGAATGGTCCGGCGCGGCACTGGTCGCCACCGAGAACGCGCCTGAAGACAAGCGCGCACTGTACGGCTCCTTCCCGGAGCTTGGCGCCCCGATCGGCTTCTTCCTGTCCAACGGCACCTACTTCGTGCTCGAATCCTTCAACAATCAGGACGCGATGCTGGCTTGGGGCTGGCGTGTGCCGTTCCTGCTGTCCGCCATCCTGGTGATCGTCGGTCTCGTGGTCCGCGTTCACATGGAGGAGACCCCGATCTTCCGTATGGCTCAGGAGCAGAAGAAGGTTGTCAAGTCCCCGCTGACCGAGGTCTTCCGCAAGTCCTGGCGTCAGGTGCTGCAGGCCACCTTCCTCGTGGCTGTGACCTACACGCTGTTCTACACGCTGGCCACCTGGTCGCTCGCGTGGGGCACCAAGGAGCAGGGCGAAGGCGGCGGCAACCTTGGCTTCACCAACCAGGAATACCTGCTCATGCTCATGATCTCCATCTGCGTGTTCGCCCTGTTCATCGTGCTGTCCTGCCTGTACGCGGACAAGATCGGCCGCCGTCGCGTGCTGACCTTCTCCTCCTGCGCGCTCGTCGTGTTCGCCGTGCTCTTCCCGTTCCTGCTGGACGGTGGTCTGGTCGGCCAGAAGAACTTCTTCGCCAACATGGTGTTCCTGTGCGTCGGCTTTGCCCTGATGGGCATCGCCTTCGGCCCGATCGGCGCCTTCCTGCCTGAGCTGTTCGACGCCAACGTGCGTTACTCCGGCTCCGGCATCGGCTACAACCTGGCCGCCATCGTCGGCGCGGCTTTCGTGCCGACCATCGCCACTTGGCTGAGCTCCCACTGGGGCGTCCACTCCGTGGGCCTCTACCTCGCCGTGATGGCCGTGTGCTGCCTCGTCTCCGTGCTCACTTGCAAGGAGACTAAGGACGTTGACTTTACCAAGTGACGATGTTCACAACGTGAAAAACCTCAATTCCACTAAGTGAACCCCTGCAGGGCTTTTCCGATGCGACGGGACTAAACCTGCATATCGGAAAAGCCCACAAGGAAAGCCACAACAGAATATCGCTCAGCGAAACCCCGCAGAACGCAAGAAAAACTTCAACCCCATAAATAAACCAAAATAAATAAAAGGAGACGCAAAAACTGGCAAGCAACATCTGGTACGAGAAGGACGCGATCTGTCGTGTTCGATGGCAAGAAGGTGCGTATCCTGGGCTACGGTCGTCAGGGTCACGCCCACGCGCTGAACTCGCGTGACTCCGGTGTCGACGTGGTCGTCGGCCTGCGTCCTACCTCCAAGTCCGTGGAGTTCGCCAAGGAGCAGGGCCTTGAGGTCAAACCGGTTGGTGAGGCCGTCGCTGAGGCTGACGTTGTGATGATTCTTCTGCCTGACCAGTACCAGGCAGCCGTCTACAAGAAGGACGTTGAGCCGAACCTGAAGCCGGGCGCTGCCTTGGCCTTCGCCCACGGTTTCAACATCCACTACGGCTACATCAAGCCGTCTGAGGATCACCCGGTGTTCATGGTTGCCCCGAAGGGCCCGGGCCACATCGTTCGTCGTGAGTACGCCGCTGGCCGTGGTGTCCCGGTCGTCGTTGCTGTTGAGCAGGACCCGGACGGCAAGACCTGGCCGCTGTGCCTGGCTTACGCCAAGGCTCTGGGCGCTCTGCGTGCAGGCGCCATCAAGACCACCTTCACCGAGGAGACCGAGACCGATCTGTTCGGTGAGCAGGACGTCCTCATGGGCGGCATCAACCACCTGTGCGACCTCGGCTTCGACGTGCTGACCGAGGCTGGCTACCAGCCGGAAATCGCCTACTTCGAGGTGTTCCACGAGCTGAAGATGCTCGTCGACCTCGCTAACGAGGGTGGTCTGAACAAGGCTCGTTGGTCCTGCTCCGACACCGCTCAGTACGGCGACTACACCTCCACCGTCATCACCGAGGAGACCAAGAAGCGCATGCAGTACCAGCTCAAGCGCATTCAGGATGGCTCCTTTGCCAAGGAGTTCATGGATGACCAGGCTGCCGGCGCTCCGAAGTTCAAGAAGCTGCAGGAAGAGTACTCTCACCCGCACCTCGAGACCGTTGGCCCGAAGCTGCGCGCCATGTTCTCCTGGAATAACGGCCCGGCCAAGGACAAGGACGAGGCTGAGTCCTTCAACGGCAAGATCGCTCGTACCCAGGTTCAGTGATTGCCGCCCCTGAAGGGGATTTAAGCTAGCAAACCGCCGTTCCCGCCCATACGGGAGCGGCGGTTTTGTGTTGTTGCGCGCAGCGAATCATTCTCAATAACAACTATGCGCTGATTTCTTGCAGGCAAACGAACACCGAATATGCAAGATCGTTGATATCTCAGCCTTTCCCCATATGTGGGATTGTGCGATTCTGTTCAAAAGGGTGCAGAGTTGTTATCGAGAATCGTTCTCTGCACACGGCTGTCCATACTCCAATAGTGACCTAGCTCACGTTGTGGACTCCAGCGGGGCTGCGACGGCGTTCTCGGTAGGATTGAACTCGGTTTGAAGGACACAATCCTCGCAAAACAGGACTTATCTGCACACCGTAGATACCCCCGGCGCCCAGCGGCGCCACAACCCACTACTGAAAAGGAGTGCCAATAATGGCAGCACAAATCTGGTATGAGAACGACGGCGATCTTTCCGTCCTCGAAGGCAAGAAGGTCGCAATCATCGGCTACGGTTCCCAGGGCCACGCCCACGCGCTGAACCTTCGCGATTCCGGTGTCGACGTGGTCGTCGGCCTGCGTCCGACCTCCAAGTCGGTCGACTTCGCCAAGGAGCAGGGCCTCGAGGTCAAGTCCGTGGCCGAGGCTTCCGCCGAGGCCGACGTGATCATGATTCTGGCCCCCGACCAGTACCAGCGCACCATCTGGGCCAACGACATCGAGCCCAACATCAAGCCGGGTGCTGCTGTTGCGTTCGCTCATGGCTTCAACATTCACTACGGCTACATCAAGCCGTCTGAGGATCACCCGGTGTTCATGGTTGCCCCGAAGGGCCCGGGCCACATCGTTCGTCGTGAGTACGCCGCTGGCCGTGGCGTGCCGGTCGTCGTGGCCGTCGAGCAGGATCCGCGTGGCGACGGCTGGGCTCTGACCCTGGCCTACGCCAAGGCCCTCGGTACCCTGCGCGCCGGTGCCATCAAGACCACCTTCAAGGAAGAGACCGAGACCGATCTCTTCGGCGAGCAGAACGTGCTCATGGGTGGCGTGAACAAGCTCGTCGAGATGGGCTTCGAAGTCCTGACCGACGCCGGCTACCAGCCGGAAATCGCCTACTTCGAGGTCTGCCACGAGCTCAAGATGCTCGTCGACCTGATGAACGAGGGCGGTCTGAACAAGGCTCGTTGGTCCTGCTCCGACACCGCTCAGTACGGCGACTACGTCAACACCGTCATCAACGAGGACTGCCGCAAGCGCATGGAATACCACCTGCAGCGCATCCAGGACGGCTCCTTCGCCAAGGAGTTCATCGACGATCAGGATGCCGGCGCCCCGCACTTCAAGGAACTGCAGGAGAAGTACTCCAACGAGCGCATCGAGACCGTCGGCCCGAAGCTGCGCGCCATGTTCTCCTGGAACAAGGATGGCGTCAAGGATGCCGACGAGGCCAACTCCTTCACCGGCAAGATCGCCCGCGCCCAGGTTCAGTGATTCTTCCTTGGCTCCCCTCGGGTGAGGTGCGCACGAACAGCGAGCCGGCAATCGCAGCCTTCAGGCTGTCCGTGTTGCAGTACGCTGGCGCGTAAGCGCCTGAGGGTGGTCCCCAGTGCATACCAAAAGGCCGCCGCTCCGATTCATTCGGAACGGCGGCCTTCTAGTATGGTCCCACCACGTAGCCAAACTTCCACCACGCAGTGAACCACAGAGTTACTTGATTACCCACGCAGAGGTGTCGGTGGGAAGTTGACCGTCGGGAGTCAGCGGGCCGGAAGTGAGCACCACAGAGCCTTCGGGCAGTGAGACCGGGGCAGTGCCAAAGTTAGTAACCGAGGTGAACGTGCGTCCCTCAACCGCCGCACGGCGGTACGCCACCACGTCCGCTCCCATATCCACCTGCTCGGCGGTGGTGTCGCGCGTGGCGGTCAGCGACTCCTGACGAATCGCCAACGCCGCATGATACAACGTGTACATCGAATCCGGGTCGGCCTGCTCCACGTCCACCGCGTAATCCTTGAACCACAGCGGCTGCGGCAGGTGCGGGTCGGCGGCCGGCGTCACGCCATCGGCGCGAACCGCAGGGGAGAAGCCGAAGGAAGCGCCCGTGCCGAACTGGCCGGCGGCGCACAGCGGCACATGGTTTTCGCCGGTACCGTCATCGGCCGGAGCCGGACGGCTGAAATCGGCCAAGGCCGGCTCATCGGCGGCGGTCCACGGCAGCGGCACGCGGCAGCCGTCGCGGCCCTTGTCCATCGTGTTGCGGGTGGTGTGGAAGGCGGTCGGATCCTCCAAGTGATCCCACGGAATATCGGCCACCTCAAACAGACCCAGCTCCTCGCCCTGATAAATATAGGCGGCGCCGGGCAGACCAAGCTCCATCAGCGCGGCGGCACGGGCACGGCGGGTGCCGAGCTCGCGGTCTTCGGGATATGTGGTGCCGTTGCGCAGCAGCCAGTCGTGCGGCAGCTGGTGGTAGGGCGCGCCCTTGACCTGCGGCAGACCGTAGCGGGAGGGGCTGCGCGGCACGTCGTGATTGTTCATGACCCACGTGGTGGTGGAGCCGCCGGTTTCGGCCGCCGCCTTAAGACCCGCGGCGATGGCCTTGCGGAACTCGTCGGCATACCAGTTGGCCTGCGCGAAGTCGAAGTTGAAGGACTGGCCCAGCTCGTCCATCGAAGCGTACAGGTGCTGGTGCTCAGGCACCACCCACGCCTCGGCCACGGCAAAGCGCGGCGGGTTGTATTCGTTGAACACCTTGCGCCACTCGCGGTAGATGTCGTGCACCTCACGACGGTCGAACAGCGGGTGGCTGAAGTCATGATTCAGCACGCCGACCACGCTGTATTCGCGGCCGAGCTCTTCCAACGGCTTGGATTCGAGATCCTTGGCCAGGCCGTGCGCCACGTCGATGCGGAAGCCGTCGGTGCCGTGGTCGGACCAGAAACGTAGGGTCTTCTTGAACTCCTCGTGGATGTCCGGATTCTTCCAGTTGACGTCCGGCTGCGCCTTATCGAACAGGTGCAGATACCACTGGCCGTCGGCCACGCGCGCCCAGGCCGGGCCGCCGAAGAAGGATTGCCAGTCGTTGGGCGGCAGTTCGCCGTGCTCGCCGCGGCCGTCGCGGAAGATGTAGCGGTCGCGCGCCGGGGAGCCGGGCTCGGCGGCGAGGGCCTCTTGGAAGAACACGTGCTTGTCGGCGGTGTGGTTGGGCACGATGTCCACGATCACTTTGATGCCGGCCTCGTGCGCGGCCTCGGCCATCGCGTCGAAGTCGTCCATGGTGCCTAGGCGCGGGTCGACGTTGCGGTAGTCGATCACGTCGTAGCCGCCGTCCGCCAGATCCGAGGGGTAGAACGGGGAGAGCCAGATCGCGTCGACGCCGAGGTTCTTCAGGTAATCCATCTTCTCGGTGACGCCGGCGATGTCGCCGAGTCCGTCGCCGTTGACGTCCTTGAAGCTGCGCGGGTAGATCTGGTAGACGACGGCCTGCTTCCACCAGTCGTCATTGAGGTTGTTGGCGGTCATGCCGATTCCTTCCTGTTCCGGGTGCGTTGTGGTTGGGTTGTTCCGGTTGTGCTCGAACTGCTGTGTGAAGGCCCAACCGTTGTATTGATGATGACAACGATATCATGTGAATTACGCATGCAAAAGTCGATTTATCGGCGTTTTGCGGTGGTAACGTAGTCACGCCTGCGCGGACGCTGCTGTTGAGGCAGGCGGCGCGGTGGTTTCGCGCAGTATTAGCGGAGTGTCCGGCCGTACGAATGCCGGTTCGATTGACTTGCCCGCAATGGCATCCAATACCATGTGCCCGGCGGCCACGCCCATTGCGAACGGGTCCTGATGCAGTGTGGTCAGTCCCACGGCGGCGGACAGGGTGGAATCGTCGAAGCCGATGATGGAGATGTCCTGAGGTACCCGCCGCCCGTATTGACGCAGGCGATACAGCACGGGTGCGGCCATTTCATCATCCTCAAAACAGAAGGCGGTGATGCTGGGGGAGGCGTTCAGTACGGCGTTCAATGCCGCGTTGCTTTCGCCAAGACCGCGTTGAATGCTCAGGGGCGTTAGCTCGATCCCCGGATGGGCGGCAGCGGCATCAATGACGCCCTGCAAACGAGCCTCGGCACTGTAGCGCATGTTGGTTTCGGTCGGGGCGCTGCCGACGAACGCGATATGCCGGTGGCCGAGTGCAATCAGGTGCTCGATGGCCGAACGTGTGGCGGCGTAATCGTCAATGCTCACGCCTGCGTCGAACCCATCGGTGGAGGGAATGTTGATGCCGACAATCGGCACGTGCATATGCTTCAGTCGCTCCACTTCAGCCGGCTCAATGTCGAAGGAGCTGACAATCACCGCATCCGCATTGCGTCGCACGGGCAAATCCGCAAAGAAGTCATGGCGCTCGGCGGCGTTGCGCATGGGGTAGGGCACAGTGTCGTAGCCGGAGGGGCGCAGCGCCGAGTCAAGGCCGGCGAAGATGTTTGCATTGAACCAGGTGGTGATGGTCTCGCTGGCCAGCAGCGCAATGCGGAACGACTGGCCGGACTTCAGTGCGGCGGCCGAGCGAGAGACGGAGTAGTCGAGCTTTTCGGCCGCGGTCATCACTCGGTCTCGAGTCTCTGGAAGCACTAGATCCGGCTTGGCGAAGGTTCGGGACACCGTGGATACGGAAACGCCGGCCTCGCGGGCCACCGCTTGAATGCTTGCCTTGGTCATAGCCGTCGCTCCTTCGCCGTCGCGAACAATCATTGTCATGACAACGATAACATGCCCATAACAAGTCGTCGTCTTCGGCTATCTCGATTACGAGGGGCTGATTTAGACCAATTTCCCATTGCCGGAATCGATCACCGCTTCTCTCGGCGCATCACGGCGGCTAGGGACTGCACGCGTGGCAGGTCGAAGACCTCGTCGGTATGTACCACGTGGCCTGAGCTGTCCGCCAGCGGCACGCGCCAGTTCGAATACTCTCTGGAAGTGCCCGGCTGATTCTGGGAGCGGCATTCGCCCACGCCGTCCACCAGCGCTGCCTGCAGCAGCAGCGACGGCGTATCGGTGAGCATGGCGTGCATCGCTTCCACGATTTCCTGCACATGGCCTTCCACATCATCCGCCACGGTCTGCGAGATATAGCCGTTCTCCACCAGACGGTTCATCATGGCCGTGCGCTCGGCCATCGCCGAGGCGGCGAATGCCTCCACCGGCTCGCTCAGGAGATGCAGCTCCTCGCGCAGCTTGACGTGTGCGAAGTTCAGGTAGCCGGCGGTGGGTGGCAGATCGTGCGTGGTCACCGAGGCCAATGCCTGTTTGCGATAGTCCTTGGGTGCACGGTACGGGTCGCCGGCGTTCGGCGAATCGTCCACGCGGTTGAACCATTCCACGTCAGTGCCGAGCACGCCGTGATCGGCCAGAATGCGGCGCACGTAATCCGGTACGGTGCCCAGATCCTCGCCAACCACCATGCCTCCGGCGCGCGTGGCCTCGATGGCCAGTACTCCCAACATCGCCTCGTGGTTGTACGTCACGTATGCGCCGTTGCGGGCACCGAGCCCCTGCGGAATCCACCACAGGCGGAACAAGCCCAGCACATGGTCGATGCGCACCGCGCCCGCGTGCTCGTACATCGAATGCACCATCTCGCGGTACACCTGGTAGCCGGTGGCCTCCAGGTAGCGCGGGTTGAACGGTGGCTGGCCCCAATCCTGGCCCTGCTGGTTATAGAAGTCCGGCGGGCAGCCGACCGTGACGCCACCTGAGGCGAAGCGTTCCGGATTGGCCCAGGCATCCGCGCCGAGCCCGTGCACGCCCACGGCCATGTCCTGCATCAGCCCCAGCGTCATGCCGTGGTCCAGCGCCTCCTGCTGCGCGGCGTTCACCTGCTCGGCAGCGATCCACTGCAGCCAGCGGTTGAACTCGAACAGGTCGTGGTGCTCCTCGACGAGCTGGCGCACGGCCGGGTCGTCGATGGTCTTCTCGAAGAACCAACGGTTCTCGCCCCACGGCGCGCCCCATACCTCGAAGCACAGGCACCATGTGGCGAAGGAATCGAGGTCCGGGCCGGCGGTGGTCTTGAAATGCTCGAATTCGAGCTCGCGCTTGTTGTTGCGGCCCGCTTCGAAGATCAGGCGCAGCGCCGGGCGCTTGGCCTCCCACGCCGCGTTGATGTCCATCGGGGTCGATTCGTCGTTGCGCGCGGCCACCGAATCATGCAGCGCATCCACCTGCGCGCGCACGTCGGCCGGCAGTGTGGCATATTCGGGGATATCCTGCGGCCGGATGTACGTCACGTTGAGGAATCGGCGCGATTCCGGTAGATACGGCGATGGCTCAAGCGGCGGAATCGGCGCGCCGGCGTGAATCGGATTGATGAGCATGAAGTCGGCCTTGGACTTCTCGGCGGCATCTGCCAAAAGACGCTTCAGATCGCCGTAATCGCCGATGCCCCACGATTCGCGGGACCGCACGGAATACATCTGCGTCATCCAGCCCCACCGCTGGTGCTCGGCGACCGCCTCCGGCACGGGAATGCGCGCGGGGGCGGCGATGATGGCCGCCTTGCCCTCGCGCCCGTCAACCGTGACGGTCAGCGTGTGGTAACCCATCGGCAGGTCGGGTGCGATGGTCAAGTCCGGCTTGCCGGAATTGAGGTTCGGCAGCAGGGCAAAGTGGCCAAACGCGGTGCCGTCCTCCAGTTCGATGGAGGCGGTGATGTCCGCGTCCGACGAGCAGTTCAGGGTGATGCCGGTCGGTTTGCCGGTGGTGGCGACGATGGTGGAGGGGAGCAAACGTTTGCTGTTTTCCACCTCAAGTTGGGTCATGGAGCGTACGATGGCCTCGTCGCTGGATGCGTCCACGTCGAGGGCCTTGAGTACGGCGACCAAGGCCGCGTCGCTGATTTCGGTGTAGGTGCCGAGCTGGTCGATGAATGAGGTGGCAAGTCCGCAGGCTTTGGCGAGCTTGATGAGCGGGCGGGCGAGTCGTTCCGTGCTTTCCGCGCGCTGCGGGGCACCGGAAGCGGCGTTGTTGGTGGTGTCTGCGATGGTGCCGGTGCTGGTTGCTGCGTCGTTGCCGTATGCGTCGGTCATGATGACTCCTTGCTTGCAAATCGGGTACTGCTAGTCGTTTGCATTGCTGTTCGAGGGCCGCTCTGCGTTGAGGTTCCGGCAACCTGACAGACCAATGTTCGAGCTGTTCTGCCTCTACCGTAACTCATATTGACAACGATTGCAATACATTCGGTGAGTTGGACGAGGCTAGAGGTGTTGGTGTTTGTCGTGATGGCCCGTTGACTATCCCCAGTCGACTTTGCCGACAGCCTCGCCGGCGGAGGTGAGGTCGAACGGGTTTAACCAAACACGACGAACGATTGCGGGGAGAGCGTCAGCTGCCCGCCGCTCACGGCCGGTTCACTAAGACTGAGCAGCACGTCGGCGTCGGAAGAGAGCTCGTCCGGCAGGTATTCCGTGAGGAATGAGGCGATTGAGGCACCTGAATCGGCGTTGAAATAACTGGAATCGCCTTCGTGCTCCATAGGCGTGTCGGTATTGCGCAGCAACAGGTTGTAGCCGTTCGGGTGGCCGTCCCGGCGCCAGTCGAGGTAGAGGTCCATGTCGAAGCCGGCCTGCATCGATTCGTTCGGATGGCCTGGACGCCATCGGCGGACCGACCTGGGTGGATTCCGATAAGGCGGCCGTATGGGTGACCAACTGGGACACCGAGCGCAACGGCTCCTCGCTCACCACCCGTGACGGCACCAGCTACCTGCTCGCCAACGCCTTCATGCTCGCCTACGATTACGGCCAGCCGCACATCTTCTCCGGCTACTACTACGCCGGCGTCGACGACGGCGCTCCCGGCGCCACCCGCACCTCCGTGCCGGACATGACCTGTCCGACCGACGGCATCGAAACCGCCGGCACCTGGCACTGCGCGCAACGCTGGACCGCCATCCGCGGCATGATCGGCTTCCGCAACGCCGTGGCCGGCACCTTCACCGCCACCGTGGCCAAGGGCTCGGCCGTCGCCCTATACGCCGGCGCGACGCCCGCAAACTGGGCCGGCACCCGGAAATACGATCCGTCCGATCCCGCCTGGTTCACCGGCGAAACACCGCATAAGGGCGATGACACCGCCGCCAAGTCCGCCGATTCCGCAGCGTCCGCCAAGTCAGGCGACGCCAAGTCCGGAAAGGCAACGTCCGATGCCATCCGCCGCGCCGCAACGCTCGCCGCCATCCTCCTGCCCGTCATCGTCGGCGTCACGTTCATGGCGATAGCTCGCAGGAACGGCAAAGCCCAGTCCGACAACAGCGGCCCGAATAACGACTGATTCGGCCCCGCTCAGCCGCGCACCCGCGGCGCGGCGGTGGAGTCGCGTACCAGCAGTTGCACGGGGAAGATCTCGTGCGGCTGGTCCAGGGTGCGCCCCTCGATAAGGTCCAGGGCCTTGCGCGCGGCGGCGACGGCCATGTCGTACGGCTTCTGGCGCACGGTGGTCAGCCCCACCTCGCCCGAGAACGTGCTGTTGTCGAATCCGGTGACGGACAGGTCGGTCGGAATCGCCATGCCGCATTGGCGCAGGCGGAAGAACAGCGGAATCGCCAGCGAATCCTGATGGAAGCACAGGGCAGTCGGGGCGTCGTCGCGCGCGAGCAGCGCGGTGAGGGCGGCGTCGACCGGATCGTCGCCGGCCTGCATGTCCATCGTCTGGCCGGTCACGCCGTCCAGTTCGCTGCACGCCTCCAGGAATCCGGTGACGCGGTTGTGCGAGCTGAAGCCCATCGTGGCATCGAACGTCTCGTACAAATACAACAGGTTGCGGTGGCCGAGCGTGGTCAGATGGCGCACGATCAGCCGGATGCCGGCCTTGTCGTCGATGCCCACGGAGGCGGTGAACCCCTGCGAGGCCGTGTTGATGCCGATGAGCGGGATCCGCGTGGTGTTGAGTCGCCTGATTTCGGCCGGGGTGATGGCGAACGACGAGACGATGACCGCGTCCGCGTTGCCGCGCACCGGCAGTTCGTCGAAGAACTCCTCGCGCGCGCCCGCGTCGCCGATCGGTTGGATGACCAGATCGTAGCCGGCCGATCGCAGCACTTCGTTGAGGCCTTCGATGATGCGCGAGGTGAACCAGTCGAGCTTGCTGCTGCCCACCAGCAGCGCCACGCGGTGGGAGCGGCCCGATTTGAGGATGCCGGCCATGCGGGATACCGAGAAGTCGAGTTGTTGGGCGGCCTCCATCACCTTGGCGCGCGTTTTGGCGGAGACCATGTCAGGGCGGGAGAACGCGCGGGAGACCGTGGCGGTGGAGACGCCTGCTTGCCTGGCGACGTCCTCGATGCTGGCTTTCATGGCCCCTCCCGGTTTTTCAAAGTTGACGGTGTGACAAACTTCTCTTCATTGTAAATCATTGCAGTACGTTTTACGACAGTCATAGTGCAATGGGTTGCGATATTGCGACACGCCGAAAATATAGACCAATATGGTCTCAATAGCTTTGGAATGTAACAGGTTGCAAATGTAACGGTTTGCATGGCTGAGAAAGCCGGGTTGCCGAACTAGTTCGACACCCGTATACTGAACCGTGTTCACTTAGAGCTTGCGCGGAAGTAAGGGAGATAATGAAGATCAAGAAATCTCTCGCCGCGCTGACTGCAACCGTGAGCATTATGGCACTTGCAACCGGTTGCAGTTCGAGCGGTTCGTCAGGCGTCGTCGACACCCAGGCCGACAAGGGCCTGGCCGTCATGGGCGACACCATCACCTACGACCCCAACCACTTGGTCAACGACGGCCAGCCCATCGAACTGGGCTACTGGTCCTGGGGCGACGAAAGCACTGACCCGGTGATCTCCATGCTCCACGAGTACGAGAAGATCCACCCGAACGTCACCTTCAAGATCTCGCAGGTGGCTTGGAGCGACTACTGGGTCAAGACCCCGCTCTCGCTCAAGGGCAACAAGAACGCCCCCGTGCTGTTCAACGTCCACAACTCCGAGGATGCCCTGCTCCGCCCGCACGCCGTCCGCCTCGACGGCGCCAGCGACTGGCGCATCTTCCACCAGGTGGTGCTGCCGATGAGCCGCAATTCCATCGCCGCGCTCGCCATCTTCACCTTCCTGTGGAACTGGGAGGACTACCTCTGGCCGTTCCTCATGATCACCGATGACGACAAGCAGCTGTTGTCGGTGGGCCTCAAGATGTTCTCCGGCCAGTACGGCACCGATTACGGCGGACTGTTCGCCGCCACCTCCGTGACCATCATCCCGGTGGTCATCGTCTACCTGGTGTTCCAGAAGCAGTTCATCGCCGGCATCGCCACCGGCTCTGGCAAGTAAACCCGGCCGGTTTCGGCCGAATCCGAACCGCGCCGCAGTCTCCCACCAGTCCCGGGGAGCCGCGGCCGCATCACTCGTATCATCGTGAATAACCGTACAGAAGGGGTAACCATGGCACAGTCACCACAACTCAAGCAGTCGTCTCCGACCTCGCCCGATCCGCAGGACTTCCGCCTCGACGCCACGCCGGCCATGCGCGCCGACAATGTGGTGTCCGGCGAGCACTGGCGCATCGGACTCATCACCGATTCGCTCGTGCGATTCGAATGGTCCGATTCCGGCGTATTCGAGAACCGCCCGACCCAGACCGTCCTGAACCGCGATTTCGGTAGCCCAGTCGAACGCCGCGTCACCGAGCGTGACGGCCGCGTCATCATCGACACCGCGGCCCTGACCATCGTCTACGACCAGCAGCCGTTCAGCAAGGAAGGCCTGAGCGTGGTCGTCAAAGGCGTGGCCGACACCCAGTTCAACACCTGGCATTACGGCGACGCCCAGCGCGGCAACCTCAAAGGCACCGCCCGCACGCTGGACGAGGCGGACGGCGCCATCGAGCTTGACAACGGCGTGATCTCGCGCGATGGCTGGGCCGTCATCGACGATTCCGCCGCCAACATCATCATCGAAACCGACACGGTGAACGGCAAGGCGAACCCGTTCGGCACCTGGGTATCCCCGCGCGCCACCGCCGAAACGGACTTGTACTTCTTCGGCTATGGCCACCGCTACATCGAGGCCGTACGCGACTTCTATCGCCTGACCGGCCCCACGCCGCTCCTGCCGCGCTTCGCCATGGGCAACTGGTGGAGCCGCTACTACCGGTACACGCAGGACGGCTATCTGGCCCTGATGGACCGCTTCAAGCGCGAGGGCATCCCGTTCACCACCTCCGTGATCGACATGGACTGGCATCGCGTGGACGACGTGGACCCGAAGTACGGTTCCGGCTGGACCGGCTACTCGTGGAATCGCGAACTGTTCCCCGACCCGCCGGCCTTCCTCGCCGACCTGCACCGGCGCGGCCTGCGCACCACACTGAACGTCCACCCGCGCGACGGCGTGCGCGCGTTCGAGGACGCCTACCCCGAAGTCGCCAAGCGCGTCGGCATCGACCCGGCCACCGAGGAGAACGTGGAATTCGACCTCACCAACCCGGACTTCGTGGACGCCTATTTCGAC
>ENA-OQKC01000055-OQKC01000055.1-human-gut-metagenome-genome-assembly--contig:-NODE-55-length-39444-cov-3.936160_pt1 | contig 39444 bp, 31 predicted proteins | sample MGYA00242774_ERZ504790 | MGnify/ENA primary metagenome ERZ504790 (study PRJEB26092, sample SAMD00036419) | human gut metagenome | host: Homo sapiens | study: EMG produced TPA metagenomics assembly of...
CGATGGCGGGGTCTGCGCAGCGGGCGGCCACGGCGTCCAGCGTCACCTCACCGGCGGCGATGAAGTCGGCCAGTGCGTTGACCGCGCTCTCGGGCAGCTGCTTCTCGAGAAGCTCGGTCTTCACGCCGTCGGCACCGATCTTATCCATCTTGTCGAAGGTGATGCAGACGGAATCCAGCGTGTCGGCGGCAAAGCCCATGCTCTCCAGCATCCCGCGGAGGATGCGGCGGTCGTTGATGTTGACGGTGAAGCCGTCGAAGCCGATGCCCAGCAGGGCGCGGGTGGTCACGTCGATGAGCTCGACCTCGGCGTTGGGGCTCTCGTCGCCCAGAATGTCGATGTCGCACTGGACGAACTCGCGCAGACGGCCCTTCTGGGGGCGCTCGGCGCGGAAGACGCGGTCGGTCTGGATGACCTTGAAGGGGTGGGGGAGCTTGTCCTTGTTGGCGGCGTAGAAGCGGCTCAGGGGCAGGGTCAGATCATAGCGCAGGCCCATGTCGGAGAGCTCTTTCGGGTCGCCGGAGTTCAGGGCGGCGGTGAGCTTGTCGCCGCGCTTGAGCACCTTGAAGATGAGGTTCAGGTTGTCGCCGCCGTCGGACTTGTCGAGGTTCTCCATATCCTCCAGCATGGGGGTGGAGATGCGCTCGAAGCCGGATGCGCGGTAAGTCTCGAGAATTTTGCCCTGAATGTAGTCGCGCAGGGTCTGCTCGTTGGGCAGAAGGTCGCGCATACCTTTTAAGGCCTGAGTTTTCATAATAGAGTCCTCTTTCTGTATAGCCCTCTCAGTCGCTGACGCGACAGCTCCCCCAGAGGGGGAGCCACTGGCGTGTCGGCAAGGCCTGTGCGGGACGCACAAGCTCACTTGAACCGGAAACGGAAGTGCCCCGGGGTCAGGGCACACGACAGCGAAACAGGAGAGATGATTTTTGTGATACGCTTTTAATTATAAAGGATACCGTCTTTTTGTCAATCAAAAAGGACACACTATTCTCTGAGGTGATGCATGAAATGCAGAAAACAAGACCCTGGGCCATCCTGGCGGCGGGCGCGGCCATCCAGGTATTGACAGGTCTGCCCGCCGCGTGGGGCGTGTTTCAAAGACCCGTCATGGAGGAATACGGCCTCAGCGAGCAGGGGGCAGGCTATGCCTTCGGAGTGCTCATCGCATTTTTCGGCATCGGGTGCGTCATCGGCGGCTTTCTGCAGGATAAGCAGGGGCCACGCTTTGCGGCTTTGTGGGGGACGGGCCTGCTCTGCGGCGGATTCTTCGCGGCGGCGGCTCTCCCGGCGGAGAAGGGGAGTGCTTTTTTCGGGGTGTTCAGCATCCCGGCAGGGCTCGGCACGGCCTTTCTCTATCCGTCCATCCAGTCCTGCGCCCAGAAGTGGTACAAGGGCCGGAAGGGCCTCGCCACCGGCGTCATCGGGGGCGCAGTGGGGTTGAGCGGAGCGTTCCTGACCGTCTTTGTCCGCACGGCGCTGCGGGGCTTCGGGCCGGTGCAGGGCATCCGGGGCGCGTTCTGGGCGCTGGGTGCGCTGACCCTGCCGGTCTGCCTCGCGGGCAGTGCATTGCTGACCGACCCGCCGCCCGAAAAGCCTCAGCCCAGCCGGCAGGGAAAGGCCAAGGCCGCGCCGCCCCTCGACCTCTCGCCCCGGCAGATGCTTGGCACGCGGCAGTACTGGCTCTGCGCCGGAGCGGTCTGCTTTTCCACCCCGGCGGTGCTGCTGTTCAGCCCCATCATCCTGAAGCTTGGGATGGAGCGGGGGCTGGACGAGAGCGCCGCCCTCTGGGCTGTGGTGCTGGGCAGCGTGGGCAGTGCGGCCGGGCGGCTGCTGATGCCCCTGCTCAGCGATAAGATCGGCCGCCGCCCCACCGACCTCATCCTCTTCGGCGTGTCGCTGGGGCTTTCGGCGGCGTTCCTGTTTGCCCGGGGATGGGCCGTCGTGGCAGTGTATGCGGGGCTGACATTCTGCTACTCGGCGCTGGCGGCGGTGCTGCCCGCCCTCTCCACCGATCTGTTCGGCCTGCCCCACGCCGGGGTGAACTACGGCTTTCTGGCGCTGGGCCAGAGCGTGGGAAGCCTTTTGTTCCCCTGCATCGCTGATCTCTGGGGATTCGAGCAGGGGCGGCACATCCTCGCCATCGCGGGCGCAGCGGCGGGCTTCGCCTGCATCTGGGCCGTCACGCCGGTGCGGCGGGAGCCGCAGAAAAAACCGAATTGAGAAGTTGCGCTCCTGCGCAGAAAAACGAAAATGGAAAAAAGATTGCGAAAAATTTGTCAGAAATGACTTGCAAATTGGGCCAACGTCCTCTATAATAAAATTGTGCGTGGTAGTACCGGGAGAGGCGCTGAAAAGAGAGCGGCACGGCCCGGTCAATGCAAGGCGGCAGGGGAGAGAAGCTTCTGCCGCACGGCATCAATTTGTCAAAAGGAGAGTATGATTATGACCTATTCGCAGCAAGTACAGAATATGTGCCCGATCACCAAAGGTCCTAAGCATGGTCCGGCCCCCATCCCCGAAGAGGGCGCATGGGTCAAGGCCTATGAGATCAAGGACATCAGCGGCTACACCCATGGTGTGGGCTGGTGCGCACCTCAGCAGGGTACCTGCAAGCTGTCTCTGAACATCAAGAACGGCGTCATCGAGGAGGCTCTGGTGGAGACCATCGGCTGCTCCGGCATGACCCACTCTGCTGCTATGGCAGGCGAGATCCTGCCCGGCAAGACCATTCTGGAAGCTCTGAACACCGACCTCGTCTGCGACGCCATCAACGTGGCTATGCGCGAGCTGTTCCTGCAGATCGTCTACGGCCGCAGCCAGACCGCTTTCTCTGAGGACGGTCTGCCCATCGGCGCAGGTCTGGATGACCTGGGCAAGGGCCTGCGCTCCATGACCGGCACCATCTTCTCCACCAAGGAGAAGGGCGTCCGTTATCTGGAGCTGACCGAGGGCTACATCAACAAGCTGGCTGTGGATGCCAACGGCGAGGTCATCGGCTATCAGTTCGTCAAGCTGGGCAAGATGATGGAGGACATCCGTCACGGCAAGACCCCCAACGAGGCTTACGAGAAGAACGTGGGTACTTACGGCCGCTTCAGCAAGGAAGCAGGCGCTGTCAAGTACATCGACCCGCGTGAGGAATAAGAGAGGAGGAACAACTCATGGCAACTTTTGAATCTATGGATCGCCGCATGCCGAAGATCGAGGCATGCCTGAAGGCCAACGGCCTCGAATCTCTGGACGCCTGCAACGAGATGCTCCTCGCTAAGGGCATCGACTGCGACAAGATCGTCCGCGGTGTGCAGCCCATCTGCTTTGATAACGCTGTCTGGGCTTACACCCTGGGTACCGCCATCGCCGTCAAGCGCGGCCTGACCGATGCTGCCGAGTGCGCAGCCGCCATCGGCGAAGGTCTGGAAGCGTTCACCATCCCCGGTTCTGTCGCTGAGCAGCGTCAGGTCGGTCTGGGCCACGGCAACCTGGGCGCTCGTCTGCTGAGCGAGGACACCACCTGCTTCGCTTTCCTGGCAGGCCACGAGTCCTTCGCCGCTGCTGAGGGTGCCATCGGCATCGCCCGCACCGCAAACAAGGTCCGCAAGACCCCCCTGCGCGTCATCCTGAACGGCCTGGGCAAGGACGCCGCTTACATCATCTCCCGTATCAACGGCTTCACCTATGTGCAGACCGAGTACGACATCCCCACTCAGACCCTGACCGTCGTCAAGGAGATCCCCTTCTCCGAGGGCGAGCGCGCAGCTGTCAAGTGCTACGGCGCCAACGACGTCATGGAGGGCGTTGCCATCATGAAGAAGGAGGACGTCCAGTGCTCCATCACCGGCAACTCCACCAACCCCGTCCGCTTCCAGCACCTGGTCGCCGGAACCTATAAGAAGTGGGCCATCGAGAACGGCAAGAAGTACTTCTCCGTCGCTTCCGGCGGCGGCACGGGCCGTACCCTGCACCCCGATAACGTCGCAGCCGGCCCCGCCAGCTACGGCCTGACTGACTCTCTGGGCCGTGTCCACGGCGATGCTCAGTTTGCAGGTTCCTCTTCTGTGCCTGCACACGTCGAGATGATGGGCCTCATCGGCATGGGCAACAACCCGATGGTCGGCGCTACTGTCGCCTGCGCTGTTGCTGCTGCACAGGCCAACGCCTAAATCCTTTTCCCAAGTTCGGCAGAGGGGGCTGCTTGTAAAAGGGCAGCCCCTTTTTATGCTGATAGATGTTCGCAACCACAAACCACGAAGCAATCAAGGAAGGAAAAACATGAAGAAAGCTCAGATCAAGAAGAGCGTGTCTGCACTGGCTATGGCAGCGGTCATCGCGGTCAGCCTGTTTGGCTACGGCTGCGGTGCAAAGTCTGCCTCTACCAGTTCTGACGCGGGTGTGTCCGGTGACTTCACCGGCACTGCCAAGGGCTTCGGCGGCGATGTTTCCGTCACCCTGACCCTGACCGACGGCGCCATCACCGGCTGCACCGCCGAGGGCAAGGACGAGACTGAAGGCGTCGGCTCTCAGGCCATCGCTAAGATGCCCGGCGAGATCGCCGAGAGCGGCAGCATCGCCGTGGACGGCGTGTCCGGCGCTACCATCACCTCTACCGCCATCAAGGAGGCTGCTGCAGCTGCCCTGACCGCTGCCGGCCTGAACCCCGATGACTACAAGACCGCTGTGGAGAAGGACGCTGCCGCCGAGGACTCCACCGTTGACGCAGATGTCGTCGTCGTCGGTGCAGGCGGCGCAGGCATGACTGCTGCCATCACCGCTGCCGCTGAGGGCAAGAGCGTCGTCATCCTCGAGAGCCAGTCCATGGTGGGCGGCAACTCCGTCCGCGCTACCGGCGGCATGAACGCCGGCAAGACCGTCTATCAGGATGAGAACGAGTTCGGCGAGTCTGCCGGCGTCGAGAAGACCCTGAAGACTGCTGCCGAGAAGTACGCCGACAACGAGACCATCACCGCTCTGGCAAAGACCGTCTCCGAGCAGTGGGCTGCCTATCAGGCCAACCCCACCGGCTACTTCGACTCTGTCGAGCTGATGGAGCTGGATACCATGATCGGCGGCAAGGGCATCAACGACCCCGAGCTGGTCGAGACCCTGTGCGCAAACTCCGCTGACGCCATCGACTGGCTGGACGAGCACGGCATCACCCTGCACAACGTCTCCAGCTTCGGCGGTGCATCCGTCAAGCGCATCCATCGCCCTGTGAACGCAGAGGGCAAGACCGTTTCCGTCGGCTCCTACATGATCCCCCTGCTGCAGGAGAACTGCGAGAAGGCCGGCGTCAAGATGATGCTGGACACCACCGCAACTGAGATCCTGACCGATGCCAACGGCGCTGCCGTGGGCGTCAAGGCCACCGGTGCTTCCGGTGAGACCGTCACCGTCAACGCCAAGGCAGTCGTTCTGGCTACCGGCGGCTTCGGCGCAAACCTCGACATGGTCGTCAAGTACAAGCCCGAGCTGAAGGGCTTCATGACCACCAACGCCCCCGGCATCCAGGGCCAGGGCATCGAGATGGCACAGGCCATCGGCGCTGCTACCGTGGACATGGACCAGATCCAGATCCACCCCACCGTTGAGGCCAACACCGCTGCCCTCATCACCGAGGGCCTGCGCGGCGACGGCGCTATCCTCATCAACGAGGAAGGCCAGCGCTTCATCGACGAGGTCGGCACCCGTGACGTCGTCTCCGCCGCTGAGATCGCTCAGACCGGCAGCTACAGCTGGCTGGTCGTCGATCAGGCCATGGCCGATGCTTCCAGCGTCATCCAGGGCTACATCAAGAAGGGCTACACCGTCACCGGCTCCACCTACGAGGAGCTGGGCAAGGCTATGGGCGTCGATGCCGCTGCCTTCGCAGAGACCATGGAGAAGTGGAACGGCTACGTTGAGGCCAAGAATGACCCCGACTTCGGCCGTACCAGCTTCGCCAACCCCCTGAACACCGCTCCCTACTACGCTGTGAAGGTTCACCGCCGGTGTCCATCACACCATGGGCGGCCTGAAGATCAACGCCAACACCGAGGTGCTGAACGAGAAGGGCGAGGTCATCCCCGGCCTGTTCGCAGCAGGTGAGGTGACTGGCGGCGTCCACGGTGCAAACCGTCTGGGCGGCAACGCTGTTGCTGACTTCACCGTCTTTGGCCGCATTGCCGGTGCTGCTGCCAGCGACTACGCTGCATGAGCACCCGCAAGCAGCCTCAACCGGCAAAAGGCGCAAAACGCCTGAGCTGGAAGGCGAACCTCCTCTTCGCAGCCGTTATCCTGACGGCTGCTGCCCTGCTGGTCTTTCTGCTGCGTCCGCGCAGCAAGGCGGAACCGCTGGCAGCAGTCGTGGACTTCGGCGGCGGCATCACCGAGGTGCTGCCGCTGGATAAGGACTACGATTACCTGTACGATGTGGGCAGCTATGTCGTTCATTTACAGGTAAAAGACGGCACCATCTCGTTTCAGGACAGCCAATGCCCGGACCATGTCTGTGAGCAGTTCGGCCAGCTGAGCGAGGAAGGTGCATGGGCGGCCTGCGTCCCTGCCGGGGTGTATGTGAAGCTGGCTCCGCTGAGCGAGGCCGAAGTCGCATCCTGACAAGACAAGATCATCTGAGACACCCGCAATGTTCTGCAAAGGACACTGCGGGTGTCTTTTTTGCATAAAAACCGGAAATAATTTTGTAAATAAAAGGTGAAATGAAATTTGGACGCTTGTGTATTTCAGAAAAATGCGATACACTACCAATAACGGATTTTTCGTGCAAAGGGGTCACGCTGCCCTTTTGCATACCATAGGAGGAAAAGCATGATCTGGAAAAAGAAAAAGGATGCGTCCGCTGAGGCTGCTGAAACCGCAGAAGCCAAGTCCGGTGTGTCTGCATTCGCCAAAAAGAACTGGAAATGGCTCGTGCCGGTGGTCGTCGTGGCGGCAGCGGGCGCTGTCTTTCTCATAGGCGGCGGGAATAAAGCTGCCAGCGGCGATGTGACCTACGCCGAGACGACGCCGGTCCGTCAGGATGTCTCCAACTCCCTGAGCGGCACCGGCACGCTGAACCCGGCCAATACATATACCGTCAAGTCTCTGGTGGACGGCAAGATCCTCACCGGCGGCTTTGAAGAGGGCGATAAGGTGGAAGAGGGCGATGTGCTCTACACCATCGACAGCTCGGACGCCTCCACCAATCTGGAAAAGGCCAGCATCGCCCTGCAGCAGGCCCAGCGCAGCTACGACAAGACCGTAGACCTCCAGTATGTCCGCGCAGAGGTGGACGGTACGGTCAGCAGTCTCAAGGTCGCAAAGGGCGACCAAGTGACCAGCGGCCAGGAGGTGGCGGTCATCCGCGACAGCTCCAAGATGCTGCTGAACCTGCTGTTCCCGGCAGCCGACGCCGCCAACTTCTCGGTGGGCCAGAGCGCCGACGTGGTGCTGGACGGCACCTTTGAGACGCTGAAAGGCACCGTCACCGCCGTCACCGGCACCGACGAGCTGAGCACCGGCAACCTGCTGGTGCGCACCGTCACCATCCGGGTCAACAATGCCGGCGGTCTGACCACCGCTCAGGCCGCTACCGCCAGCATCAACGGCGTCAGCTCCATCGCCTCCGCCACCTTTGCCTATCAGGCAGAGCGCACCCTGACCGCTCTGGCCAGCGGCACCGTTTCCGCCATCAATGTGCAGGAGGGCGACGCGGTCTCCAAGGGCGACATCCTCATCGAGCTGACCGGCGACGATCTGACCGAATCCATCCAGTCTGCTTCCGAGTCCCTGCGCAGCGCCGAGATCTCGATGCAGAACCAGCAGGACAATATGTCCAACTACACCATCACCTCGCCCATCAGCGGCACCATCATTGAGAAGGACGCCAAGCAGGGCGACGCCCTGACCTCCGGCAGCACCCTCTGCGTCATCTACGACCTGAGCTATCTGGAAATGGTCATCAATGTGGATGAGCTGCAGATCGGCGCACTGTCCGTGGGCCAGAAAGTCCAGCTCACCGCTGACGCTGTGTCGGACAAGACCTATGTCGGCACAGTCACCCGTGTATCCATGAAGGGCAGCTCCAGCGGCGGCACCACGACTTACCCCATCACCATCCGCATCGATGACACCGACGGCCTGCGCCCCGGCATGAACGCCAACGCTGAGATCGTCGTGGCCGAGGCCAACAACGCCCTCGTCGTGCCGAATGCTGCCGTTATCCGCGGCGGCTATGTGCTGGTGAGCAAGAAGTCTCCCAGCGCAGCCAATGCGGTGGAGGACATGGACGCACCGGAGGGCTATGTCTACGTCAAGGTCGAGACCGGCGTCAGCGACGACAGCTACACCGAGATCAAGAGCGGCCTGCAGGAGGACGACACGGTGGCCTACGACACCAGCTCTGTGTCGGATGATTATTACAGCGACAGTCACAGCGACAGTATCTGGTAAGGAGGTGCCCCATGAGTGCTCTGATCGAATTTGAGCAGGTGTGCAAGTATTATCAGATGGGCGATACGCTGGTAAAGGCCGCCGACCACATCACGATGAAGATCGAGAAGGGGGAGTTCGTGGCCATCGTGGGCCAGTCCGGTTCGGGCAAGTCTACCTGCATGAACATCATCGGCTGTCTGGACGTCCCCACCCACGGCATCTACCGGCTCAATGGCCGGGATGTGGGCAAGATGAACCGGGACGAGCTGGCGGATGTGCGCAACGAGATGCTGGGCTTCATCTTCCAGCAGTATAACCTTCTGCCCCGGCTGAACCTTCTGGAAAACGTGGAGGTGCCGCTGGTCTACGCCAACATCTCCCGCGCCGAGCGCCACAAGCTGGCCAAGGATGTGCTGGAAAAGGTGGGTCTGGGCGACAAGCTCAAGAACCTGCCAAACCAGCTTTCCGGCGGCCAGCAGCAGCGCGTTTCCATCGCACGGGCTCTGGTGCGCAACCCGGCGGTCATCCTCGCCGACGAACCCACCGGCGCTCTGGACTCCCACACCGGCCGCGAGGTCATCGGGATGCTTCAGCAGCTCCACAGCGAGGGCCATACCGTGGTGCTCATCACCCACGACAATTCCATCGCCGTGCAGGCGGAGCGTATCATCCGTCTGGAGGACGGCCAGGTGGTGTACGACGGCGATGCCCACGCGCCTGAGGCTGTCGTGCAGCCCGCTCTGTCCGACGAAGCGGCACAGGAGGAAGCGAAATAATGGTATTAGAGACTTTCCGCCAGGCACTGCAGAACGTCTGGAGCAATAAGCTGCGCACGTTTCTGACCATGCTGGGCATCATCATCGGCGTCATGGCGGTCATCGTCATCGTCGGTCTGGGCAACGGCATGACCAGAAGCATGCGGGACAGCTTTTCCGCATTGGGAACCAACACTCTCTCCATCCAGATATGGGGCTATGGTTCCCGCACTGCGACGGTGGATGATTTGTACGACATCGTCAAAAAGAACCCCAAACTGCTTTCCTCCGTCTCGCCGCAGCTGGATTTCAGCGACAACACCCCCAAGGTGGGGACTACGACCTACCGCTACAGCGGAATGTACGGCGTGGATGAAAGCTACATCGAGATGAAGGGCTACACCCTTGCCAAGGGCCGGAACATCCAGTATATGGACATCGCAGACAACAAGCAGATCTGCGTCATCGGCGATTACATCAACCGCACGGCCTACGGCGGAAATGCGGTGGGCCAGACCATCAAGCTTGGCCCCTATAAGTTCCGCATCGTGGGCGTGCTGAAGGCCAAGATCTCCAACCCCGACCAGCAGGAGGGCAGCGACGACGACAGCGTCTACCTGCCCTACACCACAGCCATGCGCCTTTCCAACGAAAGCTCGCCGGACTCCTACTCCGCCATCATGGTGGATGAGAGCCAGGCCAACGAGGCCAAGGCTGCGGTGGAGCAGGGACTGTATGACATCTTCAAGAGCGACAGTGCTTACTACGTCTACAGCGCCAGCGAGTGGCTGGAAGAGATGAACAAGATGATCAACATGGTCATCGTCATCCTCACCGGCATCGCCAGTATCTCGCTGCTGGTGGGCGGCATCGGCATCATGAACATCATGCTGGTGTCCGTCACCGAGCGCACCCGTGAGATCGGCATCCGCAAGGCCATGGGCGCGAAGGAAAGGACCATCCTGGCCCAGTTCGTCACCGAGGCGGCTACCACCTCGGCTTTTGGCGGCACACTGGGCATCGTCCTCGGCTACATCGTGTCGGCCATCGCCAATCAGGTGCTTCCAATGTTCACCGACGGCATGGACGTCACGGTCAGCCCGTCCTTCAACTCCATCGTGGCAGCTTTCGGCATCTCGGTGTTCATCGGAGTGCTGTTCGGCTATCTGCCCGCAAAACGCGCCGCGCGGCTCAACCCCATTGACGCACTCAGATATGACTAAAGTGTTCTGAACTGTTCACTCTGCCCCTTTGGTGGAGCGAGCAGACTTCAAAGAAAACCTCTCAGTCTCACCAAACCGCCTATGGCGGTCTGGCTCGACAGCTCCCCTGATAGGGGAGCCAAATATGAAGGAGATCACAATGAAAAAACGTCTTCTCGCATTTCTGCTGGCGGTCAGCATCGCGGTGTCGATGCTGGTGATGCCGGCATCGGCTGCGGGCAACAACACCGCCGTCCAGTTTGCCATCACGCTGGGTGCCATGGATTCCGAGCAGTCCGGCGCACTGGATGCAGCCGTGACCCGCGGCGCATTTGCCAGAATGCTGACCTCTTACTCTACCTACCGGGAGAGCGTCTCTTCCCAGGGGGCAGTGGGGACCCTCTACACCGACCTGCCCGGCTCCTCGGCATGGGCGCCCTATGTCCGCATCGCCGTGCAGCAGGGCTGGATGAACGGCTACACCGACGGCAGCTTCCGTCCGAACAATGCCGTCACGCTGGAAGAAGCCTGCACCGCAGTGCTCAAGCTGATGGGCTATAAGATGACCGACCTGAGCGGCGCGTTCCCCAACGCCCAACTCAACAAGGCCGGCGAGCTCGGCCTGCGTGCCGGCCTCGACCGCCGTCAGGGCGAAGCGATGAACTACGAGGACTGCGCCGTCCTGCTCTACAATGCCCTCACCGCCAACAACGCCAGCGGTTCGGCCTACGGCACGACCCTGGGCTTTACCGTGAGCAATGGTCAGGTGGACGGCTCCACCATCCTGCTCAGCAGCCTGAAAGGCCCCTTCGTGGCTTCGGAGAGCACGGTGCTGCCCTTCGTCCCTGCCAGCGTCTACCGCAACGATAAGGTCTCCGGCTCCGCAGAGCTGAACAAATACGACGTCTACTACTACAGCGAGAGCCTCAAGACCCTGTGGGTCTATACCCGCCGTGCCGCAGGCCGCATCACCGAGGTGTCTCCCACGGCCAGCGCCCCTGCTTCCATTACGGTGGCAGGCACGTCCTACACGCTGGGCAGCACGGCCATTGCTTCCCAGGTGTCCTCCCTCAACGGCGGCGGTGTCGGTCAGGTGGTCACTCTGCTGCTGGGCATGAACAATGTAGCCGCAGGCATTATCACCGGTGAGGAGGCCGACGAGGTCTTTTACGGCGTGGTGCAGTCGTCCGCCCGCAACCTCATCGACGAGGACAACAGCGCCGATGTGCTTCAGACCGTCAAGGTCCTGTGTACCGACGGCCTTGCCCGCGAGGTGAACGTAGACAAAAGCCTGAACTTTCCCACCGGCTGGCTGGTGGAAGTGCGGGTCAGCCCCGAAGGCGAGAGCGTGGAAACGATCGATGAGCGCTCCGTCAGCGGCACTGTGAACGAGAACGCCACCGCGCTGGGCGATAGGGCTCTGGCGGATGACGTGCAGATCCTTGATACGAGTACAGGGGGTGTGGCTGGGACGGTTCGTCCCAGCCGCCTATCGGGGGTAAACTTAAAGGCTTCCGATGTCCGTTACTACACCACCAACCCGCAGGGGCAGATCGACAAGCTCATCCTGAACGATGTGACCGGTGACCTGTGGTACTACGGTGTGCTGGACGATGTGAAGAATGTCGCCGCCAACTACAGCACCCTTCTCAGCGCCATCAAGGCTCAGCCGGGTGACGGCACCATTGATACCGATGCAGTCGTCAGTCAGGTGAAGAGCATCATGGTACCCACCACCACAGAGATCCTGTGGGGCGTTATCTCCGGCGACATCCTCAGCACCGCGTGGGAACGCCTGACCAGCAACACCGGCGCACTTCTGGGCCTCGGCTTCCAGCAGATCGCCAAGATCACCGGCACTCCCTTCAGCCAGATATTCGACTTCATCGGCAGCGGTGCGACCTATATCGGCTACGTCAGCGGCCAGCAGGTCAGTCTGAGCACCTCCATCAAGTATCCTGTGCTGGCCGGCGGCATCGCGGTCTGCCAGGAGACGACCGGCGCTGTCCGCAATATGGTGCAGCTGATGCCCATGAAGATCGACAAGGTGGGTGCGGCCAGCGTCCTTTCCTCCAAGGGCGAAAGGTTTGAAATGGACGATGATACGCAGGTCTACCTGTGGTACAAGGGCCAGTATTACTACACCAAGCTCACTTCCGTCAACTCCGATGATTACTACCTTACCGGCTGGTACGACAACTTTGGCTGCGCGGCTGGCAAAAAGGTGCGTATCATCGTCGCTGTCAAGAAAGACTGATGACGGGCTACTACAGTTGCCCCGCGCGGCTTGCCCGGCAGATGCGCCAGCTGCTTTTCCCGAGGCGGTGTCCCTGCTGCCGCAGGGTGCTGGGAACGTTGCCGTTCTGTGAGGTGTGTACACCGCGGCTGGAAGAGCTGCGCCGCGGCCCGGTCATGCGGCTGGACGCGAGCCGCCACTATCTGGGCGCTCTGGACGGGGCGGCTGCGCCCTACCGGTACGAGGGCGTCGTCCGCAGCGCCATCCTCCGCGCCAAATACGAAGGCGAAAGCTGGACGGCGGTGGAGCTTGGCGTGGAGATGACGGCCCGGCTGTTCGGGGCAGAAGTGGAGATGCACTTTGCAGAGCCGGTGCCGGGTCTGGTCTCCGGTGCGGCCATCGGTTACGACTGCATCGTTCCGGTGCCTGCCACCAGCCGTCGGCGCGGCTACAATGTGCCGGAACGGATGGCACAGCCTCTGGCCCATGCACTGGGCCTTCCGTTGCTGCCAAAGGCGCTCTGCCGCGTCCGGGCCGGACGCCATCAGGCAGGACTCTCGCTGGACGAGCGTCTGGAAAATGCGGCCGGTGCCTTCCGGGCGCAGGAGCCGGAGCTCGTGGAAGGGAAGCGGGTGCTGCTGGTGGATGACGTCATCACCACCGGCGCTACCGCCGCAGCCTGCGCGCAGGCACTGCTGGATGCGGGCGCCCACAGCGTCTTTGCCGTGGCAATGGCAGTCACCGAAAATGAAATGGACGCACCATCGAGAGCTTCTGGACGATGAGCGAAAAATCCAGAAAAAATCCAAGAAAAACAAAAAAAGCGCTTGACAAAACGGCCTGCAGCGGGTATACTAATGGAGCTGTGAGCGATAAGCCACAACAAATATCCGGGTGTAGCGCAGTTTTGGTAGCGCGCTTGAATGGGGTTCAAGAGGCCGTGAGTTCGATTCTCGCCACTCGGACCAAACAAAAATAATCCGAACTTGTTTCCGATAGGAGATGGGTTCGGATTATTTGTTTTCTTCGGAAAATTCAATATGGGTGTCCGTGGAAGATGAAATCCGAAATCATAGATTGACCGACATAAGCTACGACATGATTTCAGGAGGACACAAACATGAAGTACGATGCAAGAGCTTGCCATTTCAACATGGACACCGGCTGCGTGGAGCTGCTGCTCCGGGATGGGAGAATGATCTCCATTGACTGCACCGGGGTCGAGGATGCACTGGATGTGACCATGGCGCAGAGGTCGGAGTTGGACTACCTCATCTACAATGACCCGCTGGGCTATGCGGATTTGATTCTGAACGGTGACCCGGAGAAATATTTGAAGAATGTGGCTGGAAGCCATGGGCTAGAAGATTAAGGGCAAAACAAAAAACAGGGTGCGCCCACCAGCAGAGTTCCCATAAAACAGTATTTGCAAAAGTTCCCTAAATGGGGAAGATTTGGCGTGACTTCGGTCACGCCTTTTCTTTTGCTTCCAGTTCATCCAGAGGGATGTACCCCAGCCCGTCGTACTTGATATGGATGTGCTGCACCCGCTTTCCGCTGGACTTATCCGGGGCATCTACATAGATAGCCGACACCAGTTCACGGAGAGCATAGGGAGTGAGTTCTTCAATATGAACGTACTTGTGCGCTTTCTGGACGAATTTTTCAATATTCTCGATTTGCTGTTCCTGTACTTCGATTTCCTGTTGGATAGAGAGGGATTCCTCTTCCAGCTGCTTCTGTTCGGCATCGTAGCTCTGGCTCATCATGTCGAAGCGGTCATCGCTCAGCTTTCCATTGGCGTTGTCCTCGTAGATTTTCATGAACAGCCGTTTGAGGTCTACAATCCGCTTCTCATTCCGGGCAAGCTGCTTCTTCAGGACGGTCAGCTTTTCGCTGCTTTCCACACGAAGCTGCTCCTCCATGACCTTGCGGAAGTAGTTTTCATGACGGAGAATGTAGTCCGTCACCCGCTGAACATGACTCAGCACACGTCCTTCCAGAACCTTTACCCGGATGAAATGTCCCTTGCACTTGCTCCCGTTCTTCTTGTGCAGAGAGCAATCAAAGAAGTCTTGACTGAAGTCCCTGTTATTGGACGAACCATATTGCATCTTGGAACCGCAGTCAGCGCAGTAGACCATACCGGAGAAAATGCTGCTCTTGCCTGTTCGGGTCATACGGTGACGCTGGCTGCGAATCTCCTGAACCTTTTCAAACACATCATCGTCAATAATGCGCTCATGTGTATCCGGGAAGATAGCCTGATTTTCCACAGGATTCAGATGTCTCTTTTTATCCCAGATAGAGTTAGTATAGGTCTTGAAGTTGACTGTGCAGCCAGTGTACTCCCGGCGTTCCAGAATCAAACTTACTGCTCTTTTATCCCAGCGATAAGGGTCTTCCGGGGCAGGTGCGTTTGTGCTCCGGCCATGGCTCAACTTGTAGGCGGTAGGAGTCAGAACTTTATCTGCCCACAGTTGGTTCGCAATTTGGGTCGGCCCACGTCCCTCCATGCACATGGAGAAGATGCGCTTCACAATCGCAGCCGCTTCCGGGTCAACAAGCCAATGCTTCGGGTTCTCCGGGTCTTTTACATAGCCGTACGGAACATTAACCGTCAGCGGTACTCCACGCTCTCCCTTGGCCTTCTGAACGGCCCGAATCTTGCGGCTGGTATCGCGGGCGTAAAACTCGTTGAACCAGTTCTTAATGCCCGCAAAATCGTTGTTTACGCTGTTCGGGTCAATGGTGTCGTAGTTGTCGTTAATGGCGATGTAGCGAACGCCATACTGGGGAAAGGTGAAGTTGGTGTACAGACCAGTCAAGGCAGAATTGCGCCCCAGTCGGGACAAATCCTTCGTGATAACGATTCCTACACGCCCTGCTTCGATCTCGACCAGCATACTCTGAAAGCCGGGACGGTCATAGTTCGTGCCGGAGTAGCCATCATCCACAAAGAACACCGGGTTCGGGAAGTGGTTCTTTTTGGCGTATTCCAGAAGGATGACCTTCTGGTTCTCAATGGACAGGCTTTCGCCGAGCCGTGCGTCCTCTTGCGACAGTCGGCAGTAAAGTGCGGTGATTTTATTCGTTGCTCCAGACATTGTTGTGTCCTCCTTATTCTGTGGAGCAACTGTCAGTACAGGATTGGTTACCGGATCAAGTATAGCAGAATTGGACGCAGTTGTCATTCGTCTGCACCCTCATCTTCAAATTTTTGCTGGGCGTTCTTGGCAACAATGCGCTCCAGTTTCTTCAAAAAGGATTCCTTGCCCTCATAGCTGCCGGTCACGGTGTAGGTGGTGTGACCGACTTTCTCCGTGGTGGTCAGTTCAGGAATCCAGAATGCAGACAGGTTCTTGACATGGAGATTGCCGTTCTCATCTACATAGGAGCCGTGTTTCTTCTGCTCTTCGGTCAAGGGCTGCCGCTTGAAATAGATTTCATTTTCGGAGATGCTCACGGTTTCGCTGGCTTGCTCCTTCGGGGTATCGTCATACAGCTGTGCGAAAAACGCCAATGCATCTTCGGGTGGTTCTTCCTCCATGAGTTGCTCGAAAACTCGCTGTTCCTCTGCCGAGAGGTTGTTCCATGCAGCATCCAACTCCTGCTCACTGGCTGCATTGACAAAGGCTTCGATTTCTTTTTTCATGGTGCATCCTCCTTTGGCTGCGAAAAGCGGATTTTCAAAAAGTATGGGTTTTCGTGAGAGCAAGAATCGTCCCGTGGCCACAAATTTTCAATTCTTGAAAATTCTTGCCCCTTTGGGACAGCTTCTTGTTGGGGCGTGCCTGCCCCAAACCCTGCTTAGGAGTGAGTGCGATATACTAGGAATTTATTTATTGCTTGCATCGGTTTTGTCGTTTCCCTTTTTCTTACGAGACAAACCTAAACAAAGATGCGTCGAGCCAAGGCAAAGAAATGATGAACCAAGACACAACCATACAACAGCCATAGAATTATCATTTCCACTTATGAAGCTAATAAGTGAAGTCATATATAACAGAGCAGAAGCTGCATAGAATAAGATAGATTTCTTGGTTTCTTTTTTCATAAATAATCGCCTCCACAAATCGATTTGTTGAGTCAATTATACCACGTTCTTTATCGAAATTACACCCTCTACATGGGAGAACTTGGCCGATTTACTGCGTACGTGCGTACCCATCTTCCGTATACACGTATGCGGCGATTTGCCCGAAACGCACTCTATACAGCCGTTCCCCCTCGGAGAGCCCACTACACTTTGCAGACCACAGGGATGAAAGTGTCATAGTGGGTTATTACACTTCCGCAGAAGTGCCTTCTCCTCGCCGCAGACAGCCGGGTGTGCCTTTTGTGAGAGCTTTCTGTGCGGCGAATCTACATCGCCCACAGGCGATGTAAGCAGGGATTCCAAAGGGGCGCAGCACCCTTGGCACACGACTTTGGTACAAAGTCTAGTGTGTTACACCTTTCCAGAGGTGTATACGTTCCTGAAATGCAAAAAGCCCCATACCCAACACCTTAACGGTGCGGACATGGGACTTGATGCTTCCTCGGCCTAGCCGGGTACTCCGTAACCAATCCTGACAGGCAGTTGCCGTGTCATTTTTCGAAAACTGTTTTACGGATACCCAGCAGGTGGGCGCACCCTGTTTTTGTGTCTATTTTTGCCATCACATAAATTTGCGCCGCCGTTGCCATAGCAACCGACAAGGGAAAGTGGATTTGATAAAATGCTCTGTAGTTGGTTATAACTAACTAACCGCCACGACCAAAGAACCATTGATTTATCAAAGGAGTTTTCCATGAAAAAAATTTCTCGTCGTTCGTTTATCACTGCCATGGCTGCTGTAAGTGCAGCCGGTGTTCTGGCCGCCTGCGGTTCTTCTTCCAGCAGCATGGCTTCTTCTATGGCTTCTTCCGCTGTATCCAGCGAAGCAACTTCCTCTGCCGCATCTATGGATGAGACTGGTACCCACACCGTCGTAGACCACGGCGGCAACGAAGTAGAAGTGCCTAATAAGGTCACCCGTGTCGTCATCGACCAGATTCCGATCCTGTCCACCTACATGGCTTATTTTGAGGGCAGTGCTCCCTACATCGTGGGTTACTGCGGCTCCTTCAAGTCGGTCATTTCTGACACTGTATTGAAGAATATCGCCCCGGAGCTTCTGAAGTCCAGCGATACGGTCTATGCTCAGAGCGACCTGAACATCGAGGAGATCCTGAAGCTGAACCCTGATGTTATCCTGTACAATGCCGGCAACTCCTCCCATGCCGAAATCCTGAAGGCCAGCGGAATCCCCTCCGTCGGTTTCGCTACCGTGGGCGCATCTACGGAAGCTGATCCCATTGAACGTTACGAAGAGTGGCTGAAGCTGCTGGAGCAGATCTTCAACGAACCGGGCAAGACCGACGCCTTTGTTGCTGCCGGTGATGAGATCGTGACCGATGTGGAAGCCCGTATTGCGGAAATCCCTCAAACGGATCGTCCCAGTGCGCTGATCCTGTGGAAGTATTCAGACGGTGTGCCGAAGGTATCCGGTCAGGGCACCTACTGGATGAAGCGTCTGGGCGTAACGGACAAGGCACTGGAAGCCACTGGCTTTGCACAGGCCAGCATGGAGCAGATCTATAGCTGGGATCCCGATATTCTTTTCTTGGATGGTCCCGGCCTGCAGCCCCTGCGCACCGAGGACGTGCTGAGCGGGAATGTGGACGGTGCTGACTTCTCCACCCTGACTGCCGTGAAGAGCGGCCGGGTCTACAACACTACGCTGGGTATGTGGAACTGGTTCACCCCGAATCCGGATGCTCCGCTGGTGCTGGCATGGCTGGCCTGCAACACCTACCCGGATGCTTTTGCCGATTATCCGCTGGGCGATACCATCAAGGAATATTACAAGACATGGTACGGCTACGATGTGACAGATGACGAGTTGGAGGAAATGCTGCTGTACTGATGAAAGATACCATCTGGATAAAAAAAGGCCGGTTCACTCCTCTGGCCGTGGTATTGATGTTCGCTTTTCCCCTTGTGACCGCACTCATCTGCCTGTGCTTTGGGCGAATGAATGTTCCGGCAGGCGAAGTTCTCACAGCTTTGCGCACTGCGCTGACGGGTGAGAGCACCTCAAATGTACAGAACTACTCCATCGTCATCAATCTGCGGCTGCCCCGCATTCTGACGGCCATCATCGTCGGCGCAGGTCTGGCTTGTGCAGGCAATGCCTATCAATCCTTATTCTCCAATCCGCTTGCCACACCGGATATTTTGGGTGTGACCAGCGGCGCCTGTGTGGGTGCAATTCTTGCTATCATCCTGTCTTGCAGTATTCTGGAAACGCAGCTCATCGCCTTGGTCTTTGGCCTGATTTCCGTCTGTTTTACTCTGAAAATCGCAGGCAAGAGTGATGGGCGTTCTATGGTTTATCTGGTGCTGGCCGGTACGATCGCATCCGCTCTGTTCAACGCACTGGGTTCGCTGCTGAAATATACTGCCGATCCGCAGAACAAGCTGCCGGAGATCACCTACTGGCTCTTGGGCAGCTTTACCAGTGCCAGTTACCAGAAGATCCTGATTGGCTGCCCACTTATCGTTGCCGGAATTATCATCATCTATCTGCTGCGCTGGCGGCTGAACATCCTTTCACTGAGTGATGACGAGGCTCGTGCCAGCGGCATCAACATCAAGCAGACCCGAATGCTGTTCATTGTTGCATCTACGCTGGTCACGGCTTCAGCCGTTTCCATGTGCGGCCAGGTGGGCTGGATCGGTTTGCTGATCCCGCACGCATCCCGGATGCTGGTAGGAAGCAACAACCGTTATGTGGTGCCCCTCAGTCTCAGTCTGGGAGCCAGCTTTATGATCCTGATCGATACCCTGTCCCGCAGCATCAGCATTATCGAGCTGCCTCTTTCCATCCTCACCGCTATCATCGGTGCGCCGGCATTTATTTCTCTGCTGAATAAAACAAGGAGCAACCTGCAATGATCTTGGAAGTGCAGAACGGTTGCTTCGGCTACCCGAAGCAGCCTGTGATTCTCGAAAATATCAATTTGCGTCTGGAAGAAGGACACATCCTTGCAATTCTTGGACCAAACGGCATTGGTAAAACCACCCTGCTCAAGTGCATGATCGGTCTGCTGTCGTGGCACAGCGGCAAGACCCTGCTCTATGGTAAGGAGATCCACACCCTGAAGCCGAAGGAAGTGTGGAGCACCATCTCCTACATCCCGCAGTCCCACGGGTTTGCCTTCTCCTATACCGGACTGGAAATGGTTTTGCTGGGCCGCAGTGCCCATCTGGGTATGTTCCAGCAGCCCGGTAAAGAGGAACTGGAAATGGCCGAAGCCATGATGGAGCGGGTGGGCATCTCTCACCTTGCCAACAAGGACTGCAACCGGATGAGCGGCGGCGAACTGCAAATGGTGCTCATTGCCCGTGCCCTTATCAACGAGCCGAAGCTCATCATTCTGGACGAGCCGGAAACCGGTCTGGATTTCCACAATCAGATCTTAGTACTGAATATGGTGGAGCGGCTGGCGCATGAATCCGGCATCAGTGCCATCATGAATACCCACTATCCCACCAATGCCATGAGCGTAGCGGACGAAGCCCTGATGCTGAACCGCAAAGGCGAATTTTTCTACGGTCCGGCTGCGGAGATCTTGAACGAGGAGAACATCTCGTATTCTTTTGATGTCCAGGTGCTGGTGGATGAGCTGCATTATCAGGGGCGGTCGGTGCGCAGCATCGTTCCGGTTGGTCTGCGGGAGGAAACTGCTGTATGAACAATGTCCCTTTTACACTTTCCCAGGTTCGCCCGATCCGGGATGCCATGACCGTTTCCCGACCTTCCGGACTGGGCTATGGAGTGCCGGTAACATGGTTTTCCTTGGGCGCAGGCACTTCTATTACCCCGGAATACTATGACTGCACCACTCTTTATCTGGGTGGTGAGGGAAACGGCAGGTTTCTTCTGGGAGTCGATGGGCAGGAAGTGTCCGTCAAGCCCGGAGAAGTGCTGTATGTACCGCCAAAAACACTGTGCGGCACAAAAACCGACAGTGGAATGATCTATACCGAAATCATTTTGAAAAAGGAGAATTTTACCATGAACAACATCATCAAGGCTGGTCAGCCCACCGAGCTGAAGAATCTCATTTCTTATGAAGAGGGCAGCATCGCCAATCTGGACATCGCTCATGCAGACAACATGAAATTTGTCCTGATGGCCTTTGACGAGGGCACCGGCCTGACTCCGCACCGCGCTCCCGGCAATGCCATCCTGACCGCCCTCGAAGGCAAGGCCATTATTGGCTATGAGGGCAAGGATTACGAGCTGAACGCAGGCGAGAGCTTCCGCTTCGATAAGAACGGCCTGCACAGCGTTACCGCACAGGGCAAGTTCAAGATGAGCCTGCTGCTGGTCATCGAATAAGCGATCTTCTGTTTCATAACAGACGCAAAGAACCCGTCCGGTAGGTCCGGACGGGTTCTTTGCGTCTGCCGGATTCAGCAGTAGTAGAGGAACGAACGCAGGCGGCTCCATGCAGTTTCATCCCAGTCATTATCAAGGGAAAGCTGGAACAGCGGAGCCCGACAGGCATCGTGCAGGCCGCGCATATCCAGAATCATCGCGGTATTTTCGTACCGGGGTGCAAGGGTCAGCACTGCATTGGTACGGCCAGAAAGCTCCACGGCCTTGGCGTACCGATATCGGCCGTTCCCGCCTGAAAAATTCGGCAAGGCAGAGTCCGCAATGAGGAACAGTGTTTCAGCGTCTTCCGCAAAGGCACTGTGCGCTCCGAGCTCATTACCAAGGGTCTGCATCTGCCTCTGCATCTGGTCAAGCCAACCAGCCGATGGTTTGTTGTCATCCAAATTGTCTTTCCACAGAAACCAGAGCGCCTCGCTGAGTGGGGCGCGAATCACCCGTTCGCCTTCGGCTTCCAGCGCGGCAAGTACGCCGCTGTCCAGTTCTGTCAGGCAGAGCGGCGTACCAACAGCGGCAATGCGGCGGCCTTTTGCGGGAAGTGCGCCGATCTCTCTCGCCGCGGTGTGCAGCTGCTCCCAGCCGGGCAGAGCATCCCACTGTGCCGAAATGTCTGCACGTTTATCTGCCGGAGCGGCATAGAGGATATCTCCCGCCAACAGTGCGCGGAAGAGTGCGTCACGGTTCTGCGCCATTTCGGGCAGTGTTTCCAGCATCGGGCTGACCAGTTGAGCATTCCGCTCTTTTCTGCGGTCCAACACAGCACGGATGACACGGGCGTATTGACCGTCTGCCTCCGCACCCTGCGTCTGCGGAATCAGGAACTGCGCATCTGTCTGGTCGTTTTTTCGCTCGGCAAGGATGCTGCCCAGCAGTGCCGGGAAAGGCAGGTATTCTTTTGCACTCGTCTCCGCTCGGCCAAGGCTCAGAATATCGTCCGTCAGGTGCGGCAGCTCGTAGGGGTCTGCCCCTTGCTGTTTGAAATATGCGGCCAGATAGGGCGTATAAGCACCCATCGCCGGAAGATAGAGCGGCACATTGGGGGATGGTGTCTGTGCCAGACGACAGGGGTGAATATCGACCTGCTCGATGTTGAAATCTGTCGGCAGAGCCACCGCCGGGCGGTGCTGCAGGCTGTTCAGGAACGCTTCAATGCGAGTGATGACACCCACATTGGAAAAATGCTCATCCACTTCGATTTGCAGGTAGGGTTTATCGCCCATCTCCTGCTTGAACAGGTATGAGAGCATGGTGTCCGGGCCGCAGCCGTGGTTGGTCAGATAGACAGCGTAGAGGTTCGGGTGGTGAGCGATCAGCTTTGCTCCGGACAGGATATGCTGCCCGAACGGATAATAAAGATTATCGTATTCATCGGAGATGTCCAGCGCATGACCGGGCAGGTGGCTCAGCGTAATGACCTTGTAGCCCCGCTCCAACAGCAGTTCCGGGATGCCCATGTTCAGGATGGGGTCGGAAACGCCGTAGTTGCGGGTGATGAGCACCAACACTTTATCGTCCGGTCTCAGGGTCGCCAGCAGAGCTTTGCCCTGTTTTTCCACGGCGGCGGTATGGCGGCGCACCGCCATGGCACCACTGAGCAGAGCTTTGGCACAAAACGGTTTCGGGATACCTAGTACTTTGCCCAGCCCCAGCATGGCGGTGGCCATGGCTTCCTGCCCGAAGTCCAGATCAAATACCGGGCTGAGCAGGGTGATGCCCTTGCTTTCGATGTCCAGTGCCTTTGCGATGGACACCGCCGCCGTCTGCATATAGACGCAGCCGTAGTTGTGCTTCACCCGGCTCTTTTCGTGCTTCATGGTGTGGATGCTGGGCAGAAAGATATAATCCACCTTCTGGTCGATGAGCTGCTGTATGTGGCCGTAGATCAGCTTGACCGGGTAGCAGGTCTCCCCTTGTGCGGTCTGCTGAGCCAGCCGGATCGTTTCCTCACTGGTGGGGTCAGTCAGGACGACATTGAAGCCCAACGAGGTAAAGAAGGCATTCGCCATCGGGAAGAATTTGTGGATCATCAACGCAAAAGGCACACCTACGGTCTTTTTACATGGGTCACGTTTGCCAGTGTAACCCTCCAAAAGCAGTTTGTCTGCCTGCTTGTAGAAGTCAATATTCTTCTGAATCTCCGCACTGCGGCTGTCCTCTGCATCCTTTGCCGGGCTGTCAAATCCCACAAATCGGCTGGGTGCGTCGCCCACAGCTTCCTGTGCCAGCAAAGCCACGCCATATGCGCCGCTGATGGAAAAGACCGGGCTGACCTGTATGCGGTCGCCGTATGCGGATTGGAATGCCGCCACAATGCCGGGGTTGTAATCGACACCGCCCTGCAAAACGATGTGCTGCCCCACAGGTTTAGAACCAACAACTTTATGCAGATAGTTCTGTACGATGGAGTGACAAAGGCCTGCGGCAATATCCGCCCGTGAAATACCTTCAGCGGAAGCGGACGCAATGGCCGTTTCGATAAACACCGTGCACCGTTCTCCCAAGGATGCCGGATGTTCAGAGGATAAGGCTAATGGGCCAAATTCCGCCAGTGGGATGCCCATACGGGCAGCTTGTTCTTCCACAAAAGAACCGGTACCGGCAGCGCAGATCTTGTTCATTTGAAAATCCACAACTTCACCGTTCTGGATGCTGATGTATTTGCTATCCTGTCCGCCGATCTCAAACACGGTATCGACTTCCGGCACCCAATGAGCAGCTCCCTTGGCTTGCGCAGTGATCTCATCCCGGACAGCATCCGCGCCGATGCGCTTGCCGACACGCTCCCGCCCGGAGCCAGTCACGCCCACCGCCGTAAAGCGCACCGCACCGAACCGTTCCCGGATGCTGGCCAGCCCCTTGCGGACAGCTCCTTCCGGGTCACCTGCGGTGCGCAGATATTGAAAGTCCACCAGTTCACCGTCAGCACCGACCAGGACAAGATCGGTGCTGGTGGAACCGATGTCGATGCCCAGCGCACAGCCCTTCTCCGGGAGGATACCGGTGGCCTTCGGCTCAGAAAGATCAGTGCCGGGCAACAGTTCCAGTCTGGGAAGCCCGGTTGTCGTGGAGCGTGTTGCCATTGCATCGTTCAACAACGCATCCAGCTGTGCCAGTGTAAATGCACCTTCTGCCTTGCATGCTGCACCGATGGCCGCTTCAAAACGCGCTTCTTCCGGGACGATCAGTTCCTCTTCGGTCAGGTCGAACACATCCCGGATAGCCCGTATCACACCGGAGTTGCAGGTCACGCCGCCGCAGAATACCACCGGTTTGCAGACCGGAAGCCGACGCACGATGGTAGCTTTGTAGTTGCGGATCATCGCATAGCACAATCCCAGCAGAATGTCCGGTGTGGAAACGCCTTCCTGCTGGCGGTGAATGATATCCGTTTTGGCAAACACGGCGCAGCGTCCGGAAAGCCGCGGGACGCTCTGCGCCTGCTCAACCAGCGCAGAATAATCCTCCAGCTTGCAGCCCACACGGGACATCTGGTCTTCAAAGAACGAGCCCGTGCCGCCTGCACAGTGTTCGTTGACTGCGAACTGCGGTGCACGGCTCTGCAAATCCGTGATGAATCGCGCACCCTGACTGCCGATTTCAATGACCGAACCAGCCTGCGGAACAATCTGGCGCACACCCTCGACGATAGCTGGGATATCCCCAAAAGAGGGAATATCGGGAGCCTGTTCCAGCAGAGCTTCGGTGTTGCTGCCAGTTACACAGAGCGAAAACGGTGTGTCTGCATCCAGTTCCAATGCAGAAAGTCCTTTTTTCAGGCAGGCGAACGGCCTGCCGTGATGCACCGCCATCCACTGCTTTGCCATTGCACCATCCCGCAGCAGCACCAACTTGACCGTCGAAGTGCCGATATCCATACCCAACGAAAGCATTGTGTCACTCCTTCAAGACAAACCCTGCAAGTTATAGGGTTTGACATTTCAAACTTTATACCGTATAATAATGATGCCTTTTAATTAGGCATCTCTAACCAAGAGTTTAACACAACTACCTCGGAGTGTCCGTTGTTATGGCAACGGCAAAGCAAATTTTAAGATGGAGCAATATTATTCAATTTTACAGCAATGCGGCATGTTCAACGGCATCCAGCCGCGAAAATATAGGGAAGTCCTTCGTTGCTTGAATGCGACTGTCCGTGAATATCCTCGTGGTGCGCACATCGTCGAGCTGGGTGAGCAGAGCCACAATACGGGTGTTCTGCTGGATGGCACGATGGAAGAATTTTTGTATGATGAAAATGGCAATCAAATCAGCATCTGCCGTTTTTGTCCCGGAGAAGTATTTGGTGCAGAACTGGCCTGTACTGGCTGGACGGTAAGTCCGGTCTGTCTGCGTGCCAGTTCGGACTGTACCGTAATGCTGCTGGATTTCAGCGCATTGATGTCACAGAAGACGCTGACCTGTCCCTGCCGGATGCAGGTCACAGCAAATCTTATGCAGGATATGGCGCAGCAGCTCCTCTTTTTTAACACAAAAGTGCGTATTTTAGCACAGAAACGGCTTCGAGATCGTCTGAAGATTTATCTTCAAACCTTGACACCCGATGAAAAAGACTGTTACAGTCTGCCCTACACCCGGACAGAACTGGCGGATTTCCTCTGTGTGGACCGCAGTGCTCTTTCCCGTGAGCTGTGCCGGATGCGCGATGAGGGTATCCTTGATTTTTCCGGTGCAAAGATCCATCTGCTGAACCCAAAGTTTTTGTATGGCTGGAACTGACAGCACTTCTAAATCCATGAAAAAATGGTCTGCCGAACATTTTTGTTCAACAGACCATTACTTTTTAATCTTCTAATCCACGGCCTACTGATTCGCAGCGCACACCGGGCGATTCCCTCAATTTTTGGAAGTTACGTTTTAACGTCATTTCTCGGCGGTGCATCGCAGGTTTTTGGCTTGGAGTTTCTGCACCCTTTGCACGTTTTGAAACCGTGCAGAAACCGTGTACTTACTCTCAGACAAACTAAAAACCACTTCATCCGACAACGACTTGACGGCATTGGTTCGAGCGACCGCACACCAAAAATGATGGTGCTGAGAGGGGAGATGGAGCATTATTTATCGCTGGGATGTGACCATGGCAGGCTGGAGGATTGAGCCTTAGAAAACGCGCGGCAAAAATGCTAATCGCGCGGCGCGCGTTTCTCAGCGTAAATTCAGCGCAAACCAAACTTTCAGCGTAAAAGTCAGCGTAAATTTTCACTTCACGCTTTTGTACTTCGTTCCCCAGCCTACGCCATCAGGCTGCAAGATGCCGTCCTTGCACATCTGGTGCAGGATATAATAGGTTTGATTCTTGTTAAACCCACACAGCTCTTGAGCTTTCTGATTCGTAATCGACGGCTTATGCTTCAGATATTCGAGAATCCGATCCTTTGCCTGAATCTGGCTGACCGTCTTGTCCTGCACATAGGCCACATCGGTTTTCACCGTTTCGTAGACCTTGAGGGACAGCATATAGGTCTTGCCGTTGAGTTCCAAAAGCCCCTCGTCCCGGAGAGCGTTCAGAACCTTGTTGGCGTTGTCATCGGTTTCCTGAATCGTCTTTGCCGCCTGCTTCAGGGTGATTTTCTGGTGCTCCCACAGATAGTGCAGAATCATCAGCTCCGACAGCGTGAACATCTTGGACCGCTTATCCTGCGTCTCTGCGATAAAACGCACGAAGCTCTGGTTTTCCATCGTGCTGCGAAGGGTCAGCCGGACAGAGTTGGGCGTGCTGGCGTACTCCGGGTAGGGTTTGCCCTCGGTGAGCATACTCTGGAACATAATGTCCACGCCCTGCCCGGAACGCTGCACATACTTCAGGTGCTGAAGAGTCATGGCGATCAGCTTATTCCGGGGAATGGACTGGTGGGTGATGATGTTACTTTCGTTGATGTCCCCCGGAAAGCCGCCGGGGTTCTCAATCGCGATCTTTGTGGGGTAGTGCTTGACGTAGACCGGTGCCATATCCTCATAGGAGCGGTGCGCCAGCGCATTCAGCAACGCCTCCTGAAAAACAGCCTCGGAGAAATCGTACACCTCCAGCCGGAACAGAAGCCCTGCCGAAAGGCAGGGCTTCTGTTAAGTGTTTTCATTCAATTCGAGTAAATCTATTCGTCTTTTGGTATTTTCTCAGTCTGCAGACAAGTAGCACATGGCTTCGCGCAGACGTCCCTCATTTTCTGCCGTAGGCTCCATGAAGGGGCTGTGGAACAGGTCCTGGAACAAATTCTCCATCTTGGGAGAGTTTGGGTCAATGCCGATGTCCTCCAGGGTCAGAGGCATGTCCATGCTGCGCATGAAGTCACGGAAAGGTGTCACCTGCTCAGGATGACCATTGAAGGCCATCTGCAGGCAGTCGCCGATGGCCACGATCTCGCCGTGGAGGTAGGGCTTTGCCTCCTGGGTAAAGTAGGTCCGCACCAGCTCGTAGGTCTCGTGACCCAGAGCGGTTTGGCCAAAGCCCTTGCTTACGCCGCTGACGATGCCGGCCACGGCAACATTCAGGTATGCAATGTCCTCCACAGCCTTGGTCAGCTTGCCCTCGGCAATGTCGCGACAGGCCTGATGGGCTTCTTTCTCGTAAACGTGGTAGGCCATCTCGGCAATGGTGTAGGCGGTGAACAGGCCGATGCTCACGTCGTCCAGCAGGATCTCGCTGCGGCCGTTCTGGATCTCGATCATCTTGGCCATACCGTCCATGATGCCGCTGGCGGCGTAACGGGGCGGCTCCTTGCAGATTACATCCATGTCCATAACGATGGCGTTGACCTCATGGTCGTAGCGCAGGCTACCCAGAGAAGCTCCCTCGGCGGTGTACATAACACTCAGCGGGGCAAAGGCCGCACAGGTAGCAATAGAGGTAGGCACTTCCACAACGGGCAAGCCGCCGGCAAAGTGAGCCGTGGCCTTGGCCTGATCCATGATGCGGCCGCCGCCGACACCCACGATGACCTCACAGCCGCTAGTCAAAGCCTGCAGGGCGTGCTCCTTCGCGCGCTCGTAAGTGTTCTGATCGGGGTAGATGGAGAGCTCAAATGCCACATCGGCATCTCGCAGGCTCTTTTCCACCTTGCCTTCGGTGGCAGCCCAGGCACGGGGGCCTGCAATGACCAGGGCCTTTTTGCCAAGCGTGCCACTTCGTTGCCCACAAGGTTCAGAGCGCCTGCTTCCTGCAGGTAACGGCCAGCACCGAACTTGTAGGCGTTATCCAGTTTGATATCTGCCAGACTTCTTGCTTCTGCCATAGTTTTTACGCTCCTTACTCCATGTAAGCACCCTTCATGGCACTGACTGCATGCTGACTATACAGCTTCAGCAGGCCGTGGGTGTATTTGCTTGTAAAACCTTTCCAGTTTGCTTTGCGTTCTGTCAGGATGGCCTCCATTTCCTCGGGGGTCTTGTGCTGGCCCTTTACGCCGGTGATCTCCAGGCGTCGGGCCTCCACATCCAGCTCAATGATATCCCCTTCTTCCACCAGGGCAATGGGGCCGCCGGCAGCAGCCTCCGGGCTCACATGACCGATGACCGGACCGCGGCTGGCACCAGAGAAGCGGCCGTCGGTAATGAGGGCCACGCTGGAGGCCAGGGCCGGGTCGGAGCAGATGGCCTCGCCGGTGTAGAACATCTCCGGCATACCGCTGCCCCGGGGGCCTTCGTAGCGGATAAACACGGCGTCACCCGGGTGGATGCGGCCGTGGAGGATGGCGTCGATGGCGTCCTCCTCACAGTCAAAAGGACGGGCATTGAGGGTAGCCTTGAACATGGCCTTGGGGCAGGCGGTGTGCTTGATGACACAGCCTTCCGGGGCCAGGTTGCCACGCAGGATGGCAATGCTGCCGTTGGTGCCGATGGGGGCATCAAAGCCGCGGATGATGTCGGTGCGCTGGATCTTGCGGCCGATCTTTTTGCTCTTTTCTGCCAGCAGCTCGTCGCAGTGCTGGTAGAAGCCATTCTTCTTCAGCTCCTCCAGGTTCTCCCCCAGAGTCTTGCCGGTAACGGTCTTGGCGTCCAGGTGCAGCATGGACTTGATCTCCTCCATGATGCGAGGCACGCCGCCTGCGTAGTAGAAATACTGGGCAGGCCAGTCACCGGCAGGCCGGATGTTCAGCAGGTAATGGGCACCCCGGTGCATCCGGTCGAAGGTATCGGCGTCGATCTCGATGCCAAACTCGTGGGCAATGGCCGGGATGTGCATCAGGGCGTTGGTGGAGCCGGAGATGGCGGCGTGGACCATGATGGCGTTCTCAAAGCTCCGCATGTCCACGATATCCCCGGCGGTGACCCCGGCCTCCACCAGCTTCATGAGCTGGGTGCCGGCGTCGTAGGCGGCCTGCTTCAGCTCCGGAGCGGTGGCGGGCATCAGGGCGGTGCCCGGCAGCATCAGGCCCAGGGCCTCAGCCATGACCTGCATGGTGGAAGCAGTGCCCATAAAGGAGCAGGCGCCGCAGCTGGGGCAGGCGTGCTGCTTGTAGTAGGTCAGCTGCTGGGCCGGGATCTCGCCACGCTCGTACTGGGCACTGAACTTGCCGATCTGCTCCAGAGTCAGCAGCTCGTTGATGGCGCAGGCCGGATCATTTTCCACATACTGGGCCGGCAGGTCGTGGGCCTCCATCACGCCGCCGGTGACCACGATGGCCGCCATCATATCCTTCATGCGGCCAATGCTCATGAGCATGGCAGGCATGGCCTTGTCGCAGGAGGAGATGAACACGCCGCCGTCAAAGGTGGTGGCGTTGGCCTGGGCCTCCACCAGGTTGGTGATGGCCTCCCGGTGGGCCAGGGAATAGTTGATGCCGTCATGGCCCTGGGCCATGCCGTCGCACATATCCGTGGCGTAGTACCGGGCAGCCTTGCCGCCGTGGTCGTCCACAGCCCGGACGGCCTCCTCTACAAAAATGTTCAGGTGGCCGGAGCCCGGGTGGCTGTTGCCGTAGGTGCTCTCCACCATGATCTGCGGCTTTGCCAGATCCTCTACCTTCCAGCCCATACCCATCCGCAGGGGGTCCATCTCCGGTGAAAGGCTGCGGACCTGTTGACTTTTCAGCATCGCATTCAACTCCTTGTATTTTATCGTGTGTGTTTTACTCAAATCAAAGGGTCAGGCGGCGGTCTCGGGCCGCCACCTTCCACCAGCCAACGATCTTACCGTCCTCCACCACCGGCACCTCCGGGGTACAGGGCGCTGGTGGGGCAGACGTGGATGGGCAGGGCAAACAGCTCAGTGCCAATGGGAGGGATATCGTCGATATGCTCCTCCGGCACCCGCACCACCCAGTGCTCCTCGGTTCTGGATCACCGTGCGGGCGTACTCCATGCCCACGATCTCCGCCCGCTCCGGGGTGGGGTCTGTGGCCACGGCCTTGCAGCCCAAGTCCAGGGTAAAGGTGTCCCGGCTGGGGCGGCTGATGACCCGGGTCAGCAGCGCTGCTGCCGGGGTGAACTGCAGGTCCGGGTAGGCGTTGCGGTAGCCAGCGTCCTGGATCACGCAGGTGCCGGGGCTCAAAAACTCTCCGGTCATCTCTGCGTGGACCGGGAAGGAGGGGGTGCCGCCCATGATCAGGATGCTGCAATCCAAGCCGTCCGCCTGGAGGCGGCCCTTGATGGCCTCGATCTGCTGGTCCACCGGGGCGATGATCTCCTCCCGGACCTGGCGGCTGCTCTCGTGGCGGTGGCCGTCGTAGCAGTGCATCCCTCGCATGGTAATGCCGGGCAGGGTGTTCCACTCCCGGTACATGGCTTCCACCTTATCCAGGGCCACACCGGTGCGGTGCTGGCCCATGTCCACGTCCATCAACACGTTGGCCTGGCAGGCCTGGCCCAGCAGACGGATCTGCTGGGTGTCATCCCCAATGGCAAAGAACTCCACCTGGGGGAAGGCCTGCTGCAAAGCGGCAAACCGCCGGATGTTGGGCCCCACCAGGGGGTAGGCCAGGGTGATGCGCTTGGCCCCGGCCTGAGCAGCCATCTCTGCCTCTGCGATGGTGGCGCACTTGAAGCGGTCGATGCCAGCCTCCAGCTGCATCTGCACCACCTGGGCCATCTTGTGGGTCTTGATGTGGGGCCACAGACGGTCTGCACCCCCGGCAATGGCGATCATCTTCTGGATGTTCTGGCGGATCAGTGCCGGGTAGTACACCAGCTGGGGGCTTGCCAGGTCCTGCTGGCCCTCAAAGGCGTAAAGGCGTGCGCTGCTCTTATTCATACTCCACCAACATCTCGATCTCTACAGCAATGTTGCCCGGGCAGGAATTGGTGCCCATAGCAGTACGGGCAGGCAGACCCTTCTCCTCACCAAACAGCTCAAACAGCAGATTGGAGCCGCCGTTGATGACCTGGGGCTGCTGGGTAAAGTCGTCGGTGCAGTTCACAAAGCCCAGCACCTTGACGCACCGCTTGATGCGGTTCAGGTCCCCCAGCTTGGCATCCAGGTTGGCCAGCAGGTTCAGCATGCAGTTGTAAGCAGCCTTCTGGCCCTGCTCCAGGGTCAGGTCGCCGCCCACTTTGCCTACGATATTGTGGCCGTCACCGATGTCGGGGCCGCAGCCGCTGCAGTACAGCAGGTGGTCCCCAAACTCCATGACCGGGGTGTAGACGCCGCCCTTGGGGGGAGGGGCAGGCAGGGTGATGTTCATTTCCTTCAGCTTCTCGTAGACGTTTGCCATAAGAAAGACCTCTTTTCGTTTGTTTTTATGATGGTGCAGCCGAGATGGGCTGCTGCTTTATAGACCCAACAGCGTGCTGCCCAGGCTCAGCACCAGGGGCACGCTGATCAGGATACACAGGGTAGAATGGGCCACGGCCTGGCTGGCCAGCTCCCCTTCGGTGTCGTACTGCTTGGCCAGCACCGCCGTCAGGCTGCCTGCCGGGCAGGAAGCCAGGATCAGCACCGCCATCCGCAGGGTGGGATCCAGGGGCAGCAGACACAGCACAGCCAAAAAGCCCAGGGGAAATACCAGGCACCGCAGACCGGTGATGAGCCACACCAGAGGATTGGCCACCAGCTTTTTCAGGTCACTGCGGGCCAGCATACCGCCAGCGATTATCAGCGCCAGAGGGGTGGTGGTGTTGCCCATAGCTTTGCAGAAGCTTTCCAGGATGCCGGGCAGCCGCAGGCCGGACACCAGCATGACCACCATGATGGCGGTGGTGATGTTGGTGGGGGTAAGGAAAGCCTTCAGGCTCACCTTGGCCTCCGGGTCAAACAGGTGCTGTACATAGGTAAAAAACAGGATGTTATAGGCCATGATGCCGGCCGCGCCGTACAACGCACCCGCCTCGCTGCCCAGCAGAGCAGTGATGAGCGGGATGCCAATAAATGCACTGTTGGGCATCACGGCGGCACCCACCAGCACGGCCTTCTGGCCGCGGGTCAGGTACATGGCTCGGCTCAAGAGCAGGCACAGGCAGATGCAGACGATGTAGAAGATTTCCAGCACCACATAGCCTTTGAGCATCCCGGCCACGGCCTCGCGGCCGCCATCGATGCCGGCGCTGGCAAGCAGAGTGCAAGGCAGTGTGACCGTCATAACCAGGTTGGACAGAAACTTACCGTTTTGTCGTCCATAATGCCAATCTTCGTGATGACGATGCCAGTGCCGATCTCCAGAAAGATGATCAGGATCTGCTGCAAAAGGATTGCAACGGACATAAATGCTCCTTAAACGGTCAGTACCATGCCTGCCCCCACACCCGTACGCTGGTCATGATCAATGGCGATTTGACCGTTGACCAAGCACCAGTCCAGACCGGTCGCCTTCTGGGCGGGGTTGGTGAAGGTGGCATGATCCGTAAACTTGGCCGGATCGAATACCAGTATATCAGCATAATTGCCTTTCTGCAAGCTTCCTCGTCCGACCAATTCCATTCTGGCGGCCGGCTGGCTGGTCATACGGCGGATGGCTTCCTGCAGAGTGTAGATTCCACGCTCGGCCACATACTCCCGCAACACCTTTGGGAATGCGCCGAACATGCGGGGTGGGCGTGTCGGTCTTGGCATAGATGGCATCCGAGATGATGTTGGACCAGGGCAGACGTGCCACCGTATCAATATCATCCTGACTCATGGACATGTTGATGATGGCGGTCTTTCCGTCCTCGCTGTGCATCAGGTAGGCAGCCAAGGCGGTGGCATCCTCAAAGCCGAACTTCTCGGCGGCATCGGTGACCCGCATACCCAGAAACTTCTCATTTTCGGGGCGGACAACGCCGCTGATGATGATGCGATCCCAGCCCAGCGTGATGCAGAAGTTGTCCCAGTCGTCATACAACTCACTGCTAGTGCGGCGGAGCTCCTCCACGCCTTCGGGGGTGCCCAGCTTTTCCAGCGCGCGGGTCATGTTGCCGGCCACGAATACCGGAGGCAGCATAGTCGTCAGGGCGGTGCTGCCCCCCTCATAGGGGTAAAAATCCACCGTCACGTCCATGCCCTGAGCCCGGGCAGCCTCAATGTCCGCAATGGCTGTGTGGATGTCCTTACCCCAGTTCTTCATGCCGCAGCTCTTGAAGTGGCTGATCTCCAGGGCGCAGCCCACGCGGCGTGCGATCTCGATGACCTCCCGGACGCTTTGCACCATGCTGTCCCCCTCGCCGCGGATATGGGTGGTGATGACCCGGTGGTACCGGCCCACCGGCTCCAGGATGTAGGCAAATTCATCGGTGGAGGAATAGCACTCCGGCAGGTACATGATGCCCAGGGACACGCCGGGGGCTCCGGCGGCCATGGCCTCCTCAATCAGGGCCCGGGCGGCATCCAGCTCCTGCTGGGTGTAGGGGGTGTCAGAAAAGCCCTTGACGCAGATCTTGACGGTTCCGGTACCGATCATGGCCGAAACATTCATGGGCAGCGGTGTCTTGCCCAGAGCCTCCAGATACTGGGGATAGGTGTGGGGGCCGTCCAGACCGATGGGGCCCATAACGGCCTCCTCAAAGGAATAATAGGCCTGGGCGTCGGCGTCCTTTTCCGGCCGGGGGGTCATGCTGATGCCGCAGTTGCCTGCCACCGCCGTGGTGATGCCCTGGGCCAGCTCCACCTCTCCAAAGTGAGGGTCATTGAGGGGTTTTGCGTCATGGTGACGGTGGATATCCACAAACCCCGGGGTCACCACCTTGCCGGTGGCGTCGATGACCTGGTCAGCCTGTTCCGTGATGCCCGGAGCGATCTGGACAATGCGGTCGTCCTGCACCAGCAGGTCTGCCTGGTAGGGCTGACCCCCCAGGCCATCATATATAGTACCGTTCTGGATCAAAATACGTTTCATGATAGGTTACCTCTTGCTATGAATTTGCCCTGCGGCAAGGCAGCCCTGCCGTAAACGATGAAAGGGGCAAGGGCGCACGCCCTCGCCCCTCTCGGAGAAACAGATTTACAGTTTGCCGGCCAGATAAAGTTTACAGATCTTCTTCTGCGTCAGCAGCAGCCTCTGCAGCAGCGACCTTTTCCACGACAGTGCCGCGGCGGTCGTTCATAACGTGCTTCAGGCGCACATCCTCGGGAGTGGTGTCAGCAGAGAACATGAGAGAGACCACGATGCCGAACACCAGAGAAACGATGGTAGCAGGCACAGCCGGACCACCCATGGTGGCGTTGATCCAGTTCTTGAAGGAAGGCAGCACCAGGATCAGCACGCCCAGCAAAGTACCGGAGCCGATGCAGGCCAGACCGCCCTGCCAGTTGACACGCTTCCAGAAGCGGCCCAGCAGCATAGCCACAGCCACGCCGGGCAGGAAGGCGCCCACGATGGTGGAGATGTATCCGATAACGTCGTTGACGAACAGGGTGATGAAGAAGGCAGCGCCCAGGGTGCAGATCAGAGCGACACGGCTGACCTTGGCGTAATCTTCTTCCTTGATGGTCTTGCCGGTGATGCTGGGGTACACGTCAGTCAGCAGGATGGTAACGCCGGAGATAGCGTCGGAGTCACCGGAGGACATGGTAGCGGACAGACCGCAGATCATGAACAGCATGCCGACCACCGGGGGCAGTGCGTTGGTAGCCATGTAAGCAAAGGCGTAGTCACCGCTGGCCAAGGTATCACCATTCATGGTGGCGATGGTAAAGCAGCTCATGCCGATGATGGCGGTAACAAAGCTCCAGCCGAACAGCAGGATGCCCTGGCCCAGGAAGGCCTTGCGAGCGGTCTTTTCGTCCTTGGAGGTGTAGATACGGGTACGGTGGGTGGGGGTGCCGATAACGCCCATGGCTGTGGACAAAACCAGTGCTATGGCAGCCATGACACCGTAGGAGCCCAGGCCGTAGAAGGTCATTGCGCCAGGCTTGCCAACGGCGGTGAAGGTATCCACCACGTTCTGGTAACCGCCTGCCATGGGGATGGCACGGAAAGCGATGGTCAGGAAGCCGATGAGGATGGCGATGAACTGGACAGCGTCGGTGGTAACAACAGCCATGTAGCCGCCGATGAACACGTAGATGCCGAAGCCCAGAACGGTGATGATCTTACAGGTAACGTCCGGCATCTGGGTGACGTAAGCCAAGTACTTGGCACCGCCGTTCAGGTGGTTGCCCAGCCAAATGATCTCGATGACAAACATCATGAAGCCCATGACCTGGCGGATGATCTTTTTGCCGCCGTAGTAATACTGCGCTTCCTCAGACATGGTCAGGAATCCTTTGTTCTTTGCCTTGGTGAACAGCAGCATGGAAAGGATACCTGCCGATGCGCCCAAGCCGTAGATGGCGCCGCCCCAGCCGTGGTTGTAGCCGTTGCCGATCGCGCCCATGGAAGAACCAGTGCCGATCATCGTAGCACCAACGGTGCAGAAGATCAGGAAGAAGCCGAGGTTACCGCCTCCGGTCAGGAAACTGCTGCCCTCGCTCTTGCCGCGGCTGGTAATCCAGCCCACAAAGATCATGAAGCAGATCCATGCAATAAAGCCGCCAACAAACAGTGGGATGTATTTGGGGTCCAACATAGTTTCATTTCCTCCTTAGAAACATTTTTCTCAGCCCGGCGCAGAGTCCGTTCGGGCCGATGTGGCTGTCAGACATTTCCCCGCCGCGGGCCGGCACCGCGGGGTAGTTGTCCGACAACAATTTCGCTGCCATAAATTTACCAATTTTCTCCCTTTTCGTCAATAGTTTTTTAACATTTTCCGCACAAATATGGATTTTCAGCGCAAGTTATAATTTTTTCGTACCCTGTTTTGTCATTTTCACGAAAATAAAACCACCTCTTGCAGTCCTAAAAACAGCGTCGTATACTGAATTTAGAGGAGCTCATCAGGCAGCTGATCCTCCACTTTCTAAAGATCAGGCGACATTTCGTCAATTTCAAGTTTGTTTCCGCAAGAAAAAGTTATCTGACAATGCCGCAAAGCCACCCCAGAACCCCACAAACCCCCTCTCCCGGGGGCTTGCAGTTCGATTCTGCCGCCCAAAAAAGCGGCTCCAGCCCCCGGATGCCAGGGGCTGGAGCCAACATAACACGCTCAGTTTGTTCGGATATAAGAACGCACAGCTCATTACATCCCCATATCCGAACAGAAATCATTCTTCCGAGCCCCAGAGCTGGCCCGAACCTCCGGCCCCGGCCCGGCCCTTTTATAATAAGGAAAGGAAGTGATCCTTCTATGCCTTCCGGAGACGCCCACCGTTCCCTGGCCCGGGCCCTGGATATCCTGGAGCTGTGCAGCCAGAACGGCGTTGGTTACACCCTGACCCAGCTGTCCCAGCAGCTGGGCATTGCCAAGGGCAGCATCTCTCCCCTGCTGCACACCCTGCAGGACCGGGAGTATCTGACCTTGGACGAGCAGGACCACCACTACCGGCATCGGCCGCATGGCGTTCCGCATTGGGAACACCTACCTAGATGAGGCCAGTGCCCTGCGAGAGATCCACCGCCTGATGAAGGATATCGTGGCGGTCTGCCACGAGACCTGCCACCTGGGCTGCCTGAAAAACGGGGATGTATACTATCTGAAAAAGGTGGATAGCCCCCTGTACAGCCACACCGTCACGGTGGAGGGCCGCAGCCTGCCAGCCTACGCCACCGGCGTGGGCAAGGCCCTGCTGGCAGACTACCAGCTGCCTCAGCTGAAGGCTCTGTACTACGACGGCCTGTACCCCCTCACGGAGCACACCATCACCGACTTTCGGCAACTGGCCGACCAGCTGGTGGAGATCCGGGCCAAGGGCTTTGCCTACGAGTACGAGGAGAGCACCCGGGGCATCCGGTGCATCGGCGTGCCCCTGCGGAAGAACGGCCGGGTGGCTGCCGCCCTCAGCGTAGCCTTCCCTCTGGAGCGGTACAACCCCCAGGCGGCCACCCAGGCGGAAAAAGCCCTGGACGAGACTCGGCGTCAGATCGAACGAATGCTTTGCAGCATAGAGCTGCAATTCTGAGCCCTATAAGAAAAGGAGTGTTTTTATGCCACAGTTGATCACCATCGGCGAGACCATGGCCGCCTTTACCCCCGACAGCGTAGGTGCCCTGCGCTATGTGCAGAACTTCGGCATCCGCACTGCCGGTGCCGAAAGCAATGTTGCCGTTGGGCTGGCAAAGCTGGGCCTAGAGGCCGCCTGGGTCAGCCGCCTAGGCACCGACGAGTTCGGCTACTTTATCCGTAACCAGCTCCGGGCCGAGGGTGTGGACTGCTCCCGCGTCATCTACGACCCCGACCACCGCACCGGTATCATGTTCAAGGAGACCAGCGTGGGGGAGACCAAAGTGTTCTATTACCGGGAGAACAGTGCCGCCAGCCACCTGTGCCCCGAGGATGTGACCCCCGCCCTGCTGGACGGCGTCAAGATCCTGCATATGAGTGGCATCACACCCGTGCTGAGCGAGAGCTGCCTGGAAATGACCAAGGCTGCCTTTGCCCTAGCCAAGGAAAAGGGCGTGGCCATCAGCTTTGACCCCAACATCCGCCGAAAGCTGTGGCATGGGCAGGACTATGCCCCCTTCATCCGGGAGCTTACCCAGCAGAGCGAGATCGTGTTGCTGGGCTTGGACGAGGCCGAGGCTCTGTTCGGCCTACGGGATCCGGACGCCATCTTCGACCTGCTGTTCTGCGACGGATGCGCTCAGTACGTTGCCATCAAGGACGGCGGCAACGGTGCTTGGGTAGCCGACAAGACTACCCGCGAAAAGCTGCCCCCTTACCCCTGCAAACCCATTGAGCCCATTGGTGCCGGCGACGGCTTCAATGCCGGCTTCCTGGCAGGCATCCTGCAGGGTCGCGACGCGGTCACCTCAGGCCGCATGGGCGCTGTATGCGGTGCTTTGGCCACCCAGACCCCCGGCGATGTGGAGGGCTACCCAGACGCCATCCAGATGGAAGCTGCCCTCACCGGCGCTGCCATCACTTACCGTTGATCCTCTGAAACCACCGGTTTCATTGTTTGGTGAAAGGAGTTTTTCTGTATGGACACTTATGATCTGGTTTCCAAACACCCTTTGCTGGCCATCCTGCGGAACGTTCCGTTGGAAAAGACCATCGATTACGCCGAGGCTGCCGTGCAGGGCGGTGCTCCCTTCTTTGAGGTGGCACTGAACAGCCCCCACGCTCTGGAACAGATTACGATGCTGCGCACCCATTTCGGCGATCGCTGCACCGTGGGTGCTGGCACTGCCATTACGGTGAAGCGTTGCAAGGCCGCGCTGAACGCCGGGGCACAGTTCCTGCTGACCCCCGGCACCCCTCTGGATGTGTTCAGCTACTGCGCCGACCACGACATTGCCCTGCTGCCCGGCGTGCTGACCCCCACCGACGTAGCCACCAGCCTGCAGTTCGGCTACAAGACCATGAAGCTATTCCCCGCCGGCAGCATGCCCCGCCACTACGTCAAGGATCTGCAAGGCCCCTTTGACGGCACAAACTACATGGCCATTGGCGGCGTGAGCCCCGCCAATATCCGCGAGTTCTTTGACGCCGGCTGCATCAGCGTAGGGTTGGCTTCCAGCCTGATGCCCAAGGATGCCGTAGCCGCCAATGACTGGGAGGCCTGCGCCGCCTATGTGCGTGGCATGGTGGAGCAGATCCAGCGCTGAAATCCGGAAGCCGTCTAAACATTCTGTAATATCTGCAATATGCAATATAAGAAAGGATGATTTTCCATGAAGATCACTGAAGTCAATACCTATACCGTCCGTCCCCGCTGGGGCTTTGTTGAGATCGTGACCGACGAGGGTCTGACCGGCTGGGGCGAGCCCGTGCTGGAAGGCCACTGCGCCACCGTGCTGGCCTGTGTCCAGGAGATAAAGCCCTACCTCATTGGTCAGGACCCCATGAGGATCGAAGATTTTTCCGCCGTGCTGTACCGTGCCGGGTTCTACCGGGGCGGCGGCGTGCTCATGAGCGCCATTGCCGGCATTGATCAGGCTCTGTGGGACATCAAG
>ENA-OQKC01000060-OQKC01000060.1-human-gut-metagenome-genome-assembly--contig:-NODE-60-length-38943-cov-5.391771_pt1 | contig 38943 bp, 36 predicted proteins | sample MGYA00242774_ERZ504790 | MGnify/ENA primary metagenome ERZ504790 (study PRJEB26092, sample SAMD00036419) | human gut metagenome | host: Homo sapiens | study: EMG produced TPA metagenomics assembly of...
ATCGGAAGACCTGTAAGGGAGTTCTTGAAAATCTGTTCGAAACCTAAAAATTTAAGGATTCCCTGGTTTACTGACGGATGGAATCTTAAACCACCTTTGTATGGTCCGATTGCACTGTTGAACTGTATCTCCGACCTGTCCACCCATAGTTGCGTAGAATGGCGTCTGCTCTGTAAAGACAGTTCCTTTCTGTCCTTCCATCAGGGAGTTTACGATCTCTGTCTCTGTTGTAAGGACTGTTACTTTGGAATCAAAGGTAAGATGATCGTATCCTACGAATTCTGTTGTAACATTTACATCAATATCATCATATACAGTTGCGTCAGCACCCATATAGTTTGTCACTTCACGTGCAGAACGGGCTTTGTTTCTCTGCTCTTCCATGCATTTCTGGAAGCCAGCTTCATCAATATCATATCCTTTTTCCTCAAGGATCTCTTTTGTAAGATCCATCGGGAATCCGTAAGTATCATATAATTTGAATGCATTTTCGCCGGAAAGTGTTTTCTCTCCTGCTGCTTTCATCTCATCTTCCATCTCTCCAAGGATACGAAGACCCTGGTCAATGGTCTTGTTGAACTGGTTTTCTTCATTTGTGAGAACTTTAAAGATAAATTCTTTCTTCTCTTCCAGCTCCGGATATCCTGCTTTGGAACCATTGATCACTTCTTCACTTAATTTTGCAAGGAAGGTGCCTTCGATTCCAAGAAGACGTCCGTGACGTGCTGCACGACGGATCAGACGGCGGAGTACATAACCGCGGCCTTCGTTTGTAGGCATGATACCGTCGGAGATCATAAATGTTGCAGAACGGATATGGTCTGTGATCAGACGGATGGATACGTCATCATTATAATTCTTCTCGTATTCTTTTCCGGAGATCTTACATACCAGGTTACGCAGTGCGCAGATAGTATCTACATCGAAGATGGAATCTACGTCCTGCACAACAACTGCCAGACGTTCCAGACCCATACCTGTATCAATGTTCTTCTGTTTCAGTGTTGTATAATTTCCGTTTCCATCGTTCTCAAACTGGGTAAATACGTTGTTCCATACTTCCATGTAACGGTCGCAGTCACAGCCTACTGTACAGCCAGGTTTCCCGCAGCCGTATTTCTCTCCACGGTCATAGTAGATCTCTGAACATGGACCACAGGGACCTGCGCCATGCTCCCAGAAGTTATCTTCTTTTCCAAAACGGAAAATTCTGTCAGCAGGGATTCCGATTTCTTTGTTCCAGATGTCAAATGCTTCATCATCTTCCAGATATACGGAAGGATACAGACGGTTTGCATCCAGTCCTACTACCTCTGTGAGGAATTCCCAGGACCAGTGAATGGCTTCTGTCTTAAAATAATCACCAAAGGAGAAGTTACCAAGCATCTCAAAGAATGTACCGTGACGTGCAGTTTTACCTACATTCTCGATATCACCTGTACGGATACATTTCTGGCAGGTACTTACTCTTGTTCTTGGCGGGATTTCAGCACCTGTAAAATATGGTTTCAGCGGAGCCATACCTGCGTTGATCAGCAGAAGACTCTTATCTCCCTGTGGTACCAGGGAAAAGCTTTTCATTACCAGATGTCCTTTGCTCTCCATGAAGTCCAGGAACATCTGACGAAGTTCGTTTACTCCGTATTTCTTCATAATCTTTTCCTCCTGAAATCGACGGTACCGGTTCAGCAGTATCCGCCGATATTTCTATAATGAATTTTTTATTTTGCCAGAACTTTATTGAATTTCTTTTTGCCTTTTTTCAGCACTACACCTTCACCTGTAAGTGCATCTTTGGCAACTGTGTATTTCACATCTGTGATCTTCTCACCGTCAATGGAAACACCGCCCTGTTCAATGGCACGACGTCCCTCGGAACGTGTTGGAACCATTCCTGCTTTTACAAGCATGGAGATCAGGTCGATTGTTCCTTCTTCTGAGAAGTCTTCGTCTGCAAGCTCAGTTGTCGGCATGTGTGCTGTGTCAGCGCCGCCTGCAAAAAGTGCTCTTGCGCCTTCCTGCGCTTTCTTTGCTTCCTCTTCGCCATGAACCAGATTTGTCAGCTCGTATGCAAGGATTTCTTTTGCTTTATTCAACTGGCTTCCTTCCCATTTCGCCATCTCATCGATTTCTTCTAACGGAAGGAAGGTAAGGAGACGCATACATTTGATAACATCTGCATCATCCACGTTTCTCCAGTACTGATAGAAATCGAAAGGAGAAGTCTTCTCCGGGTCAAGCCATACAGCACCGGACTGTGTTTTACCCATCTTCTTACCTTCGGAGTTCAGAAGAAGTGTGATCGTCATGGCGTAAGCGTCTTTTCCAAGTTTACGACGGATCAGCTCTGTACCGCCAAGCATATTTGCCCACTGGTCATCACCGCCGAACTGCATGGTGCAGCCGTATTTCTGATACAGCATGTAGAAGTCGTAGCTCTGCATGATCATATAGTTGAACTCAAGGAATGTAAGTCCACGTTCCATACGCTGTTTGTAGCACTCGTGAGAGAGCATACGGTTTACAGAGAAATGTGGTCCAACATCACGAAGTACCTCTACATAATTTAAATTCATCAGCCAGTCTGCATTGTTTACCATTAATGCCTTGCCGTCTGAGAAGTCGATAAAACGTTCCATCTGTTTCTTGAAGCAGTCGATGTTGTGCTGGATTGTCTCCACTGTCATCATCTGACGCATATCAGATCTTCCGGATGGATCACCGATCATACCGGTTCCGCCGCCTAATAATGCGATTGGTTTATTTCCCGCCATCTGCAGACGTTTCATCAGGCAGAGCGCCATGAAATGTCCCACATGAAGGCTGTCTGCGGTAGGGTCAAAGCCAATGTAAAATGTGGCTTTTCCATTATTTACCATTTCTTTGATCTCTTCTTCGTCTGTTACCTGGGCAATCAGACCACGGGCTTTCAGCTCGTCCCAAACTGTCATTGTTTGTTTCCTCCTCGTAATAAAATAAAACAACCCGGTTCCTGTCCCTTTAGGACGAGAACCGGGCCCCGCGATACCACCTAAATTCACAGAAAACTCGCATTCTCTGCCTCAATAAGTAACAAACCATGCCATTGTTATGATAAACAACGGTTCTCTCTGTTACTTAAGCATGTTAACGGATGCCACTCCGCTGCAGCCTACTTACCTTACAATATCTCTGAAGTGTTCGGTGCAGAGCTCCGGGAGGTATTCACATAAGTTCCCCACGCGCCTCTCACCTGCCGGCAGCTCTCTGTCTGTTTTCCCTATGTTACTCTTTCCCATCTGTGCCTTTTTATATCATATATCTGCAAGTATACAAATACAAAATTTATTGTCAAGGAATTTATAACAATCCTCTTCATATTTCACCAACTTAAAGCATTAATGTACTCACCCTGAAATCCAGTCCACAAAGAATACATGTCCTTTGTACTGTTCATATTCCAGCTTGCTGAAATTAAGGTTCTGTGCCTTAAATGCTGCCGGAGTCATAAAGAATTTGTAATTGAAATCCTTTGTCTTAAATCCCGGGAGTGTTCTCTTTGTGCCATGATTCACATAGTTACTGAACACTTCCATGGCTGCCTTTGCTGCCGCATAGGCATTGGTCCTGTCCTCAAACTGGCCTTTCAGTCTTTTAAGAAGTGCTCCGTCTGTGACAACCGCATACTGGGTAGGTTTTCCCTGATATACCACATAACGGATCTGTGACGGAAATTCTTTATACTGGTCAATGGTACAGTTTAATACGCAAAGCGCAACTGCCTCCATTCCCACGACTCCCTGATCTCCTGCTTCTGCATCACACACTGCTGCCAGAAGATCCAGATCTGACACCTTTCCGTCTGCAATTCCCGGATGTTCCAGGAACTCTTCTTCCATATAGTAGTATTTATTATTCTTCGCATCAAAGACCTTGACATATTTGCCCTCTACTGTGTAATCATTATCGGAAGTCTTTGTTGCAGCACCGTCAGAATCAAACCTGTATGTAGTTCCGTCAATGGAAGCGATGGTATTTGCCAGCATCACTCCTGATGTATCAAAGTAATATTTCTTTCCATCAAGCTCAAGCCAGCCTGTCTTCGCCTTACCATCTGAAGGGTTGAAATAATATTTCTTACTTCCTACGGTTCCGAAACCTTTCTGATAACGGACACCGGTTGATTTTGAAAAATAGTAATAGTCTGAGTCAATTTTCTCCAGGCCTGTATACATTATTCCATTTGACGGCTTAAAGTATCTGTAATTTCCGGCACTGCTCTTCACCCAGCCTGTACACATACGTCCATTGGCCTGACTGAAATAGCGTTTCTGTTCTTTTTTGTTCTCCACCCAGCCTTTGGCCATAACGCCGGAACCGCTGTAAAAATAATATTTATATTCATCTGTATCTGTGAGCCAGCCTCTTGTCATCAGGCCTGTTGTCTCATCAAAATGGCGGGTATTTCCATTGGAATCAGTGATAAATCCTGTCACCATATATCCGGCTCCGCTGGTAAAGTATCGGATCGCCTGTCCGCTGGAGTCTTTTACCCAGCCTTTTACCTGAACTCCTGTTTTCTTATCAAAGTAATATTTCTTACCCTTAAGTTCCAGCCAGCCTTTCTGTTTGGAACCGTCTTTGTTTATGTAATAGGTTTTCCCTTTCTGAGTGACAAATCCTGTTTTTGTTGCCGCGGATACACTAAAACAGCCCATTACAAAAACGGTCATCACAAAAAGGAGCAGATACTTTAACAATAGTTTCCCATGTTTCTTCATTCTTATTCCCCGTTTCCTCTCTTTTTATACGTATTGTTTTACGTTTTAATTGGGTTATTGTTGCATTTCTTTCTCAATCATTACAGATTTGTTACGTGGTATATTATATCGGATTCATATATTATTGTCAACTTGTGAAAAGCAACAATTCGCATCGAACTTAAGGTTATTGGTTATTGGTTACTGTGAACATAATGAACAATGATGAAACTGTAACACTTTTTGCGGTTCCACATATGATAGGATTGTAAGAAAAAAAACGGAGGATTTAATATGAGCGACTTAGCTGCTACAAATTGCGGATGTGAGGACAGAGGAGGATGCGGATGTGGCTGCGCTAATAACAGCGGATGCGGATGCGACAATGGCTGCGGATGTAATAACGGATGTGGATGTAACAGTGGATGGGGACTTTCAGGCGGAAATAATTCCTGCTGTAATATCCTCTGGATCATCATCCTTCTGTGCCTGTGCGGAAACAATAACTGCGGATGCAGCAATGGCTGCGGCGGATGTGGCAACGGTGACAACTGCTGGATTATTATCGTGCTGCTTCTGTTATGTGGAAACAATGGCTGTGGATGTGGCTGCTGACAATCATTTTCTGTTGGCAGGGGATCTTTCCCTCTGCCTCTTTATATTTTACAGGATTATAATTTCGTCCTTATTATTCATGCTACCTGATATTATCCTTATCTTTCATATTCCGGGAATTGATCCTGTCTGTTTTCTTTTCCGGGTGCACTGTCTGAGCACATTGTTTTTTCTTTTTCACACACTCCAAATCTATCTCATAAAAAGCATTTCCATTTATAATAAGCATTTCTTTCTTTTCTTCTGACTCTGATCCCATATCTGATTCTCCATTTTTTTGCAACTGCAAACGCATGATACCTGCAGCAATTCCATAAAATTTGAGGCAACGTGCAGTAAAAGCAGTCTCACAGTTACTTAAATTCTACTTTATTATATGTCAGAATCCTTCTCCCCGTCATATTCTGTTAATAAAAAACATAAAATGGAAGCAGATATTATGAATGAAGAGCAGATTTCACAGACTTTACTGGATCAGATGGTCAGTTCTGACCGCGGACAGATGATAAAAGCCGCCATTCCTTATCTTCCACCAAAAGGACAGCAGATTTTCTCAGTCTATGAAAAAGCGGTTGAATTTATCAATACGGTTTCTGTTTTCAGCAAAAGAAGTTCCGGCAGCGATCTGTGTGCCATGAGCATGCCGGCCCAGAATCCGGTGGATATCGTCAATGATATCCGCAGCTTCTGTTATGGTCCCAGCAGGGATAAATTAAATCAGATGGTAAATATGATGGCTATGGTTCAGATGCTGCAGCTCATGAATCAGCCTGCAGATGGTGAGAAGGAGGATTCCCATGAATGATGACTGGCGCAACAACCCGAAGCTTGCAGGTATGGACCGTTCCAAGCTTGATATGCTTCAGAATCTGGCTTCCCAGGGAAGTTCAAAGGGTGCAAATGAGATGCTGCCTTTCCTGATGAGCGCAGCTGCTCAGGGAAAAAAAGGTGGTCTGAAATTTAATGCTGATGAGATTTCTGCGATCATTGAAGTACTGAAGATGGGAAAATCTCCCGCAGAGGCACAAAAACTTGATAAAGTAGTGAATCTTATGAAAATGATGCGGTGACCAAGTCCCCACTCACTGCTTATTGCTTTTCGCAGACTCCGCAGAAAACTTACCTGATTCGGTTAATATGAATTGCCATGATAACAAAAAGAGTACATTTCATCAACTTTCCGAAATGTACTCTTATGTTCAGTAATGTAACTTGTCACCAATTATTATCTGTCATATTTGCGCAGCCTGTCGCAGATAAATGTCAGTGCCTGTTCAACTGCCTGGTCTCTGATACTTTTTCTGTCGCCCTCAAAGTGAAATTCCCTCACAGTTGTCTTTCCTGCACAGTAACATCCCATAAATACGGTTCCCACCGGTGTTTCCTCTGTTCCACCGCCCGGTCCTGCAAGTCCTGTCACAGAGAGACAGACATCGGTTTTGGCTGCTTTCGCACCGCCTTTTGCCATCTGTCCGGCACATTTGGCTGAGACAGCACCTTCTTTCTTCAGTGTACTCTTCTTTACTCCAAGACATTTTCTTTTGGCGCGGTTTGTATATGTGACATAACCACACATAAATACCTCCGAAGCTCCCGGTACATTTACGATGTCCGCTGCTATCGCACCGCCTGTACAGGACTCGGCAAGAGACAGTGTCATTTTCTTTTTTTTCAGGAGTCCTACAACTGTTTCTTCTAATGCTGTTTCCTCTAATGCTGATTCTTCTGATGCTTCCTTTTCTGAAGCCATATCTAAAGCCTTCTTTCTAATCCTGCATAGACAGAACACTCCTGTTCTGCCAGATATATGTGATCAGGGAAATAACGGTAAGTGCCAGGGAAAGCCAGATAAATATCTGTTCCAGAATATCAAACACTCCGCCCAGATCGATCAGAAGTAAAATAATCATGATCATCTGGGAAACCGTCTTGAATTTGCCCCAGTAGTTTGCAGCGATCACAACACCGTTCTCGGCTGCGATCAGACGGAATCCGCTGATGATAAATTCTCTTCCTATAATAATGATAACAAACCATGCCGGAAGTTTCTCCAGTTCAATAAAACAGATCATTGCAGAACATACAAGAAGCTTGTCTGCAAGAGGATCCATGAATTTACCAAAGTTTGTCACCAGATTGTATTTTCTGGCAAGCTTTCCGTCAAACCAGTCGGTCACACTTGCAACAACAAAAATAGCAAGTGCTATATAGCGGTTTGCCTCACCGCCCAGGTCTGTAAGCATAAACAGTACAAGAAACGGAACCAGGATCATTCTGGCTACTGTAAGTTTATTCGGTGTATTCATCTGCCAACTCTCCTATCAAATCATATTCCAGTGCACCGGTCACACGTACCTTTGCAAAATCTCCTGTCATCAGGAGTTCTCCTGTCTGCACAAAAATATAACCGTCGACCTTTGGTGCATCTCCGTAAGTTCTGCCAATGTATGCGCTCTCATCTGCAACTTTTCCCTCGATCATCACGAGAAGTTCCTGTCCGATACGGTCAGTTCCCTTATCATAGGAAATCTCCTGCTGAAGCTCCATGATCTCGTCACGTCTGGCCTCTTTGACTTCTTCCGCAACCTGATCAGGCATCGTTGCTGCAGGTGTATCTTCTTCCGGTGAGTAAGTAAATACTCCCAGACGGTCAAATTCCATCTCATCCACAAAGCCCATCAGCTCTTCGTGGTCTTCCTGTGTTTCCCCGGGGAATCCGGAGATCAGAGTGGTACGGAGCACGATGTCAGGAATCTCCCGGCGAAGCTTATTTACAATCTCCACCAGCTCTGCCTGTGTTGTCCTTCTTCCCATTCTCTTTAAGATACGGTCACTTGCATGCTGGATCGGAAGATCCAGATAATGGCAGATCTTCTTCTCCTCTTTCATGGTCTGGATCAGTTCATCGTAAATTTCCTCCGGATAGCAATAAAGCACGCGGATCCAGCGGATTCCTTTGATCTTGCATAACTCTTTCAGGAGGATATGAAGAGATTTCTTTCCATATATATCAGTTCCATATACGGTTGTCTCCTGTGCGACAAGGATCAGCTCTTTTACGCCTTCCTCTGCCATCTCCTTTGCCTGTGTTACCAGACGTTCCATCGGAACGCTTCGGAATTTACCACGAAGTTTCGGGATGATACAGTAGGTGCAGTGTTTATCACAGCCTTCTGCTATCTTGAGGTATCCGAAATGTCCGCCTGTTGTGAGAACACGTTTGCCAAGCTTTTCCGGAAGATAATCAATATCTTTAAATTCCTGGAAATGTTTTCCTTCCATTGCTTCACGGATTGCCTTAAGGATGTCTCCGTAGGATGTTGTGCCAAGTACTGCATCTACTTCCGGTACTTCCTCAATGATCTCATTCTTATAACGCTGTGCCATACATCCTGTGACAACCAGGACTTTACAGCTCCCGGTTTTCTTATATTCTGCCATCTCAAGGATGGTGTTGACGCTCTCTTCCTTTGCGTCATTGATGAAGCAGCAGGTGTTCACCACAATGGCCTCTGCTTCAGTTTCATCATCTACGATCTCGAACCCGTTACCTGTAAGAAGTCCAAGCATTTCTTCGGAATCTACAAGGTTCTTGTCACAGCCTAATGATACGAATAATAATTTCATAAATTCTCCTATAAGAATGTGCCTGAAAATATACCTCTGTAATTCTCAGACACATCCTTTTGTTTATCTATTGTGTTACCATCAGTTCTTACTCTTCAGTTGTTTCTGCAGTTGTTTCTTCTGCTGTTTCAGCAGTCTCTGTGATTTCAGAAGCCTGTGCTGATTCTTCTGTCTGTGCCTCAGCTGTCTGTTCTGTTCCTTCTTCATCCTCTTCTTCCGGAGCAAGGATCTTTACTTTTCCTTTGTAGAGCTCGTCGATCGCAACTGAGAGAGGTTTCTTGCCTGCCGCACCCTCTACCATTGGTTTGGAACCTGCAATGATCTGGCGCGCACGTTTACTTGCAGCAAGTACAAGGGAATAACGGCTGTTAAGGGACATTGTTGTATCGTCGTCCTCACTGTTTGTATTGATTGCTTCGATTAATTCTGTATAAGACGGATGTATCATGTATTTTCTCCTTTCTTTTAAGCGGTCTGGACCGCATGTTTATCATTTCTGAAATGCTTTTGTCTGTTTCTGGATATCTGCGATAAATTCTGCATTTCTGGATGCTCTGGAATGTTCACTCACAATGATCTGATGAAGATGATCCACACATTCCTCTACAGTATCGTTGACAAGAATATAGTCATACTGTCCCATACCTTCTGCCTCTTCACCTGCTCTTGCAAGTCTGTCTGCGATCACCTGTGCGGTTTCTGTTCCTCTGCCTGTAAGGCGGCGTTCCAGTTCTTCTACAGTCGGTGGGGTTACAAAGACTAAAAGTGCTTCCGGTATTTTCTCTTTGATCTTCATTGCACCCTGGATCTCGATCTCAAGGATCACATTTCTGCCTGCTTTAAGCTGCTCTTCGACATAAGAGCGCGGGGTACCGTAATAATTTTCCACATACCGGGCATACTCAAGCAGAGCATCCTCTTCGATCAGCTTCTCGAATTCATCCCGTGTGCGGAAGAAATATTCTCTGCCGTCCTCTTCACCGGGACGGGGTTTTCTGGTTGTTGCGGAGACAGATAATGCATAATCATCATATTTCTCCATGAGGCGTTTCATTACTGTGCCTTTTCCTGCACCGGAAAATCCGGAAACCACTACTAAAATTCCTTTATTCATGGGTCTCTCCCTTATCCTCATTTTCATATATTTCTGCAAATCTCCGGGCAATGGTCTCAGGCTGAAGTGCGCTGAGCACCAGATAATCGTCGCTTGTGACGATCACTGCTTTTGTCTTTCGCCCCTGAGTTGCATCAATCAGTGACCGGGTTCCCTTTATGCTCTGCACCATTCTTTTTACAGGTGCCGCATCCGGGCTTACCACTGCCACGATTTTCTGTGAATTGACTACATTTCCAAAACCGATATTAATAAGTCTTGCCACGTTTTCTTCCTCTATTCTACGTTCTGGATCTGTTCTCTGACTTTCTCGATCTCTGTTTTCAGATCAATGGCAATGTTGGAGATCTCCAGATCACTTGATTTAGATAAAATCGTGTTTGCTTCTCTGTTCATTTCCTGTGCCATGAAGTCCAGTTTGCGTCCGATGCCTTCTTTCTCTGTTGTAAGCATCTTTTTCATGTTCCTGATGTGGCTGTGAAGGCGAACGGTTTCCTCATCATTGCAGATTTTGTCTGAAAACAGGATGACTTCTGCTGCGATGCGGTTGTCGTCGATCTGTGTGTCTTCCAGCAGCTCGGAAACTTTTGCTTCCAGTTTGGTCCTGTAGGCATTGACTACTTCCGGAGAGCGGGCTTCTACACGTAATACTTTTTCTTCAAGGCTGTCCAGTTTTCCGATAAGGTCTTTCTCAAGATTTCTGCCTTCCAGTATCCTTGTCTGGACAAATTTCTCACATGCCTCGCGAAGGGGCGGTTCCAGAGATTCCCAGAGTGCTTCCTCATCAACAGACTGTTCTTCCATGACAAGTACCTCCGGATAGCGTGACAGGGTGCTGACTTTGATATCGTAGTCAAGGTCAAAGTCCTGCTGCATCTGTTTAAGACAGGTGATGTATTCGGATGCGAGTTCTCTGTTGTATTTGAGGGCTCCGTTGTCCAGTGTGTAGTCTTCGTATGTGATGTATACATCAACTTTGCCTCTCTGGATGTAGGTTTTCATCAGGTTTCTGACTGCGCCTTCCAGGAAGTTGAGTTTTCTGGGCATTTTGATGCTGAGGTCCAGGTATCTGTGGTTGACAGATTTTAGTTCGATTGTTATTTTTCTTTCTTTGGTCACGACTTCTGCCCGGCCGAAACCTGTCATGCTTTTTATCATAGTTTTTCTCTCTTTGTCTGTCTATTAGTGTCGGGGTATGTGTGCCTGTTCTGGTTTACATACAGATTTATTATAGTTCATTATAGAATGGGAGTCAAACATTTTTTCGTTGATGGCGGTAGGAAATGTGTGGTATACTAGCAGAAGGGACGACGCAGGTGGGACGCAGGAGAAAATAAATAGTTCCGGGCGCGGTTTCGGGGTTTAGTCAACTCTAAGGCTTCGGAAATCTGCTAAAGGCATGAAAAAAACAGCAAAACTCGCTTCGCTCAGACAGGTTGCTGTTTTTTTCATAACGCAGATTCCCGAAGCCTAAGAGTTACTACAACCCCTGCAAATGCGCCCGGAACTATTTATTTTCTCCTGCTGGTAGCTGGCTGTTGGAGGTATATGGTATATCCTTTAAATTGAACGGCTTTCAGAAAAGCTTATTATAGTTTGTTTGTCAGAAAGGGCTTCGCCTTTCTGACGTAGGTGATGTTTAGATTTTATGTATTACCTGTCAATTATAAAATTGTTATCAGTCATATTGGGGACTGAGATTTTGATTATTGTGAGTATTATTTAAAAAGGAGTGTTTTTATATGGCTTTTGATGGGATTACGATTGCGGCTATGGTGAGGGAGCTGCATTTGAATTTGGATGGAGGACGGTTTAATAAGATTGCTCAGCCGGAGGCAGATGAGCTTTTGATTACGGGGAAGGGGGCGAATGGGCAGTGCAGGCTGCTGCTTTCGGCCAGTGCTTCTCTTCCGCTGATTTATTTTACTTCCAAGAATAAGCCCAGTCCTATGACTGCGCCTAATTTCTGTATGCTGCTGCGTAAGCATATTGGAAGTGCGAGGGTTTCGGATATCAGGCAGCCGGGGATGGAGCGTGTGGTGATGTTTGAGCTGGAGCATCTGAATGAGCTGGGAGATCCCTGTAAGAAGGTTCTTATCATGGAGCTGATGGGCAAGCACAGTAATATTATTTTCTGTGATGATAAAGGGATGATCCTGGATAGTATCAAGCATGTTTCTTCTCATATGAGTTCTGTGCGTGAGGTGCTTCCGGGAAGGGAGTATTTTATTCCGAAGACGCAGGATAAGCTGGATCCGCTGACTGTGAGTGAGGAGGAATTCTATGATGTTGTGTGCAGGAAGCCATGTAATGTTTCCAGGGCTGTTTACTCTTCTCTTACTGGAATCAGTCCGGTTGTTGCGGAGGAGATCTGTTTCAGGGCTTCGATCGACGGAAGTGATGCAGCGCAGTCTCTGGATGAGGCGGCGAGGGTGCATTTGTATCATACGTTCCGCAGGCTGATGGATCAGGTTGTGGAGGGGGATTTTTCTCCGAATATTGTTTACCGGGGGGAAGAACCTGTGGAGTATGGTGTGTTTGCGTTCCAGCAGTATGGACCGGAGTATCATTCTGTGGAGTTTGACAGTGTTTCACAGATGCTGGAGACTTATTATGCGACGAAGAATACGCTGACGCGTATCCATCAGAAGTCTTCGGATCTGAGGAGGATCGTGCAGACTGCGCTGGAGCGTAACCGTAAGAAGCTGAGTCTGCAGGAGAAGCAGATGAAGGATACTGCGAAGAAAGAGAAGTATAAGGTTTACGGGGAGCTGATCAATACTTACGGGTATGGGCTGGAGGATGGATGTAAGTCGTTTAAGGCTCTGAATTATTATACCAATGAGGAGATTACCATTCCTCTTGATCCTACTATGACTCCGGCGGAGAATTCCAAGAAGTATTTTGACAAGTATGGAAAGCTGAAGCGTACGGAGGAGGCTCTGACTGAGCAGATTGCAGATACGAGAAGTGAGATTGAGCATCTGGAGTCTGTTTCCAATGCTCTGGATATTGCTCTGGCTGAGAGTGATCTGGCACAGATCAAGGAAGAGCTGATGGAGTATGGGTATATTAAGAAGCATTATGACCGCAGGAAGGGGCAGAAGGCGCAGAGTAAGTCTAAGCCGTTCCATTATGTGACTGAGGATGGGTATGATATTTATGTGGGAAAAAATAATTTCCAGAATGATGAGCTTACCTTTAAGTTTGCCACAGGGAATGACTGGTGGTTTCATGCCAAGAAGATGGCCGGTTCGCATGTGGTCGTGAAGTCTAAGGACGGAGAACTGCCGGATCATATCTTTGAGATTGCGGGACAGCTTGCCGCTTATTATTCCAAAGGACGTACTGCCCCTAAGGTGGAGATTGATTATATCCAGAAGAAGCAGGTGAAAAAACCTGCAGGGGCGAAGCCCGGATTTGTGGTTTATTATACAAATTATTCGCTGATGGCTGAGCCGTCATTAAAAGGAGTCAGGGAAGTCTGATCATACTGTTGTATAGTTACAAATATTAAAAGAATTGCGGGAGCTGCTTTGCAGCGGAGTAAGTAATTCGTGGATGTCAGGTCAGGGGTGAAATACCTTTTGACCCTGACATTATATAACAATAATTAAGGAGAATTTCTTTTTATGAGTATTTTGAATGTTGAACATCTGACACATGGTTTCGGAGACAGGGCAATTTTTAATGATGTGTCTTTCCGCCTGTTAAAGGGCGAGCATATTGGACTGGTTGGTGCCAACGGGGAAGGTAAATCTACTTTCTTTAATATTGTAACCGGAAAGCTGATGCCGGATGAGGGTAAGATTGAATGGGCAAAGAATGTACGTGTCGGCTATCTGGACCAGCATTCTGTCCTTTCTCAGGGTATGTCCATCCGTGACGTGCTGAAGTCTGCGTTCTCTTATCTCTTTGAGATGGAGGAAAGAATGAATGGGATCTGTGACTCTCTTGGCACTGCTTCTCCTGAGGAGATGGATACTCTGATGGAGGAGCTGGGAACTATTCAGGATACCCTTACCATGCATGATTTCTATGTGATCGATGCGAAGGTGGAGGAAGTTGCCAGAGCCCTGGGACTTCTGGATATCGGACTGGAACGTGATGTTACAGATCTGAGTGGTGGTCAGAGAACCAAGGTTCTGCTTGGCAAGCTGCTTCTGGAGAAGCCGGATATCCTGCTTCTGGACGAGCCTACCAACTATCTGGATGAGGAACATATCGAATGGCTGAAGCGTTATCTGCAGGATTATGAGAATGCATTTATTCTTATCTCCCACGATATTCCGTTTCTGAATTCTGTTATCAATCTGGGTTTTATCATATGGAGAATCAGGAACTGAACCGTTATGTCGGGGATTATGACCATTTCCAGGAAGTGTATGAGGTGAAGAAGGCTCAGCTTGAGGCTGCTTACAGACGCCAGCAGCAGGAAATCAGTGAACTGAAGGATTTCGTCGCAAGAAATAAGGCCAGAGTTTCTACAAGAAATATGGCAATGTCCAGACAGAAGAAGCTGGATAAGATGGATGTGATCGAGCTTGCTGCCGAGAAGCCGAAGCCTGAGTTTCATTTTAAATACGGACGCACTCCGGGGAAATATATTTTCGAGACGAAGGATCTGGTTATTGGTTATAATGAACCTCTTTCCAGACCTGTTACTCTCTCTATGGAAAGAGGAAATAAGATTGCGCTGGTTGGTGCAAACGGTATCGGTAAGACAACTTTACTGAAGAGTATTCTGGGGTTGATCCCGTCTCTGAAGGGTTCCTGCGAACTCGGGGAGAATCTTCAGATTGGATATTTTGAGCAGGAAGTAAAGGGTGATAACAAGACTACCTGTATTGATGAGATCTGGGCGGAGTTTCCGTCTTATACTCAGTATGAGGTGCGGTCTGCTCTCGCCAAATGCGGTCTGACTACCAAGCATATTGAAAGTCAGGTACGTGTACTGAGTGGCGGGGAACAGGCGAAGGTGCGTCTGTGTAAGCTGGTGAATAAAGAAACGAACATTCTGCTTCTGGACGAGCCTACCAATCATCTGGATGTGGATGCAAAAGAAGCTTTGAAACAGGCATTGATCGAATATAAGGGAAGCATTCTCCTGATCTGCCATGAACCAGAGTTTTACCGCGATGTGGTTTCTCAGGTATGGGACTGCAGTAAATGGACTACAAAAGTATTATAATAATTAGTATATGAAGGGTTATTACAAATGAGTAAAGCAAAAACTGTGGATCTGACTTCCGGTCCGATCCTGAAAACTCTGGCAGAGCTGGCTCTGCCTATCATGATTTCTTCCATGCTGGGAACAGCATACAGTATTATGGATATGGCATGGATCGGACTGCTTGGTGCAAAGGCGGTTGCAGGCGTGGGAGTAGGCGGAATGTATGTCTGGCTCTCCCAGGGGCTTGCATCCCTGTCAAGAATGGGCGGACAGGTAAATACAGCTCAGGCATGCGGGCGCAAAGATTATGACCAGGCACGTTCCTATGCTGCCGGTTCTCTGCAGCTCACTGCACTGTCCGGCATTTTGTTTGCTGCTGTCTGTGTTATTTTCATACAGCCTCTGCTGGGATTTTTTAATCTGACCGACGCAGAAACTTATACTGCTGCCAAATCTTATACATTGATCACCTGTGGACTGATTCTTTTTTCTTATCTGAATCTGACGCTGACAGGACTCTCTACTGCGCAGGGAGATTCCCGCACTCCCCTGCTTGCAAACTTTATCGGGCTTGCAGGAAATATGATTCTGGATCCGCTGCTGATCCTTGGCATCGGACCTTTCCCGAGGCTGGAGGTTGCCGGAGCCGCTATTGCGACAGTAAGTTCACAGATTCTGGTTTTTGTAGTGATGGTTCTGCGTATCCGGCATTCCAGACTGGAGCCAAATGTTTTACAGCATCTGAATCTGCTGTCTGTTTTTCCAAAAGAATATTATAAGCACATTTTCAGGATCGGGTTTCCCACAGCTATACAGGGAAGCATTTACTGTTTCATCTCCATGATTCTGACCCGTATGGTTTCTGGTTATGGTGCTGCCGCTATTGCAACGCAGCGTGTTGGCGGACAGATTGAATCCGTATCCTGGAATACTGCTGATGGTTTTGCTTCAGCACTGAATGCTTTTATTGCCCAAAACTACGGTGCACGAAAAAAAGACCGTATCCGTAAAGGTTACAGTCTGTCATTTCGCGTTCTCACAATTTGGGGCCTGTTTGTCACTGCAGCTTTTGTCTTTCTTCCGGAACCAATTGCCAGGTTATTTTTCCACGAAAAAGAAGCTCTGGATACTGCTGTCAATTATCTGGTCATTATCGGATTCAGTGAAGTCTTTATGTCCATTGAGCTGATGACAGTGGGCGCATTATCAGGACTTGGACGCACCAGATTATCCAGTACGATCAGTGTGATCCTGACAGGCTCACGAATCCCGCTGGCATTGATCCTGACACATGCGGGAATGGGATTAAATGGTGTATGGTGGGCGCTTACAATCTCTTCTATCGTGAAGGGAATCGTGTTTACACTGACATTCCGGCATATCAGCAGGCGGTTGCCTGAAAAGGTCTAAAGGTCTCTTAATATAGCTGTCAAACTCAAAAGAGGACTGTTCAGAAAAATTTCTGTCAGTCCTCTTTTTACTGTTTCTATTATTTCGCAACAAAGTTTACGATCTTGTTCGGTACATAAATCTCTTTGATAAGGTTCTTACCTTCCAGGAAGGAAGCAATTCTCTCGTCTGCTTTGGCGATCTCGAATGCTTTTTCTTTTTCACATCCGTTAGGGATTACGATTGTTCCTCTTACTTTACCGTTTACCTGTACACCGATCTCAACGGTCTTGGCAATTGTTTTGCCTTCATCGTATTTCGGCCATTCGGAAACTGCCAGTAAGCCTTCACCTCCGATGAATTCCCAGATTTCTTCGCAGATATGCGGTGCGAACGGGCTAAGCAGTTTGATAAAAATGGTAAGGTCATTTTTACTTAAGTGTCCTTCTGCTGTGATCTCATTAATGAGTGTCATCAGGCTGGCGATCGCTGTATTGAATTTCAGGTTCTCGATATCAGAAGAAACTTTCTTGATGGTACGGTGGAGTTTCATCTCCAGTTCATCAGATACGGATTCTTCAGAAAGGATATCTGTCAGCCCTGCAACACGGTCCAGGAACTTCTTACAGCCCTTTACAGAGTTCTCGCTCCATGGTGTAGCTGCGCCATAGTCACCCATAAACAGTACATAGGTACGAAGAGTATCTGCACCGTATTCTTCTACAATATCCAGCGGGTCAACTACATTACCCTTGGATTTACTCATTTTATCTCCGTCCGGTCCGAGGATCAATCCCTGGATGGAACGTTTTGCGTATGGTTCCGGTGTATTTACTACGCCAAGATCATACAGGAAATGATGCCAGAATCTGGAGTAGATCATATGTCTGGTAACATGCTCCATACCACCATTGTACCAGTCAACAGGCATCCAGTATTTCAGTTTGTCCATATCAGCCAGTGCATTTGCATTGTGCGGATCTGTGTATCTTAAGAAATACCAGGAAGATCCTGCCCACTGAGGCATGGTATCTGTCTCACGTTTCGCTGCAGCACCGCATTTCGGGCATGTGCAGTTTACGAAAGAATCAATCTTTGCAAGTGGAGACTGTCCGTCTTCACCCGGCTCGAAGTCCTTTACATCCGGCAGGCGTAGCGGAAGTTCGTTCTCCGGAACTGCCACAACACCGCAGTTCGGGCAGTGGATAAGCGGGATTGGCTCACCCCAGTATCTCTGGCGGTTGAATGCCCAGTCTTTCATCTTATACTGAACACCGGCTTTACCGATTCCTTTTTTCTCCAGTTCTTCCAACATACGCTCAATAGAATCTTTCTTCTTTGCATATCCGTTCAGGAAATCGGAGTTTACCATTTCGCCGTCGCCTGTATAGGCTTCTTTGGAAATATCTCCGCCTTTGATAACTTCGATAATGTCGATGCCGAATTTCTTCGCGAAATCATAGTCACGCTGGTCATGAGCAGGTACTGCCATGATAGCACCTGTACCATATCCCATCATTACATAGTCAGCAATGTAGATCGGGATTTTCTTACCGTTAACCGGGTTGATTCCCTCAAGTCCCTGGATTCTCACACCTGTTTTATCTTTTACAAGCTGAGTTCTCTCAAACTCTGTTTTCTTTGCACACTCATTACGATATGCAGTGATCTCATCCATGTTTGTGATTTTATCTGCATATTTGTCAATGATCGGATGTTCCGGTGCGATTACCATGAATGTTACACCAAACAGAGTATCCGGTCTGGTTGTATAGATTTCAAGTTTCTCATCGATTCCGTCAACATCGAAGTTAACGAAAGCACCTTTTGATTTGCCGATCCAGTGAATCTGCTGCTGTTTTACATTATCCGGATAATCTACATCTTTCAGACCTTCCAGAAGCTTATCTGCATACTGGGTAATCCTTAAATACCATACATCTTTGGATTTCTGAACAACATCGCTGTGGCAGATATCACATTTACCGCCCTGGCTGTCTTCATTGGAAAGGACTACTTTACAGTGCGGGCAGTAGTTAACCAGTGTTCTGTCTCTGAATACAAGACCTTTTTCAAACATTTTCAGGAAAATCCACTGTGTCCATTTGTAGTAGTCTTCATCTGTTGTATCGATCACACGGTTCCAGTCAAAGGAAAATCCAACTTTCTTTAACTGGTTTGAGAATCTCTTGATGTTCTCATCTGTGATGATACGTGGATGTGTTCCGGTCTTTACTGCGTAGTTCTCTGTCGGGAGACCAAATGCATCAAATCCGATCGGGAAAAGTACATTATAGCCTTCCATACGACGTTTTCTGGAAATAACCTCCAGACTGGAATATGCTTTGATATGTCCTACGTGCATACCGGCACCGCTTGGATATGGGAACTCTACCAGACCATAGAATTTAGGTTTGTCACTGTTATCTTTGGCTTCGAAGACTTTGGCTTCTTCCCATTTTGCCTGCCACTTAGGCTCGATCTTTTTAAACAAGTATTTCATCTCTATACTTCCTCCAACATTTTGCTATATCTAAAAATTCATTTTAATTCAATGGCGCCGGTTTGTCAATGTAACGTTTCGCAGTATTGGCTGTTTTTACGATAAAAATGGGACCTATTTTATAGTTACTACCAGTGAACAGTAAAAACAGGACATCTCACATTTCTGTCAAATGTCCTGTCTTCTTTATTTCTTATATACTTACATCTAATTCATAGCGCTGATATATTTATCTGCTGCCTCTCTGTCGGTAACCGCCAGCCTCTTATTATTCTTCAGATTTATCCACTTTGCTTGCTCTTGCTTCGATTTCTTTTGCCTGGATATCGTTCGGAGCCTGCTCGTAGCGTGCGAATTCATAGGAGAATTCTCCACTTCCACCTGTCATAGAACGAAGATCTGTGGAATATCCATAAATCTCAAGCTGTGGAACATCTGCCTCAATAATGGTATTGCCCTGATGATCAGGAGTCATACCAAGAACACGGCCACGACGTTTGTTCAGGTCGCCCATAACATCACCGGTAAATTTATCCGGAACAGTTACTTTCATAGATACAATTGGCTCTAAGAGTACAGGTGATGCATCCATAAAGCCTTTCTTAAATGCAAGAATCGTTGCCATCTTGAATGCCATTTCTGAGGAGTCTACCGGATGATAAGATCCATCATATAAGGTAGCTTTCACACCAACTACAGGATATGCAGCCAGAGGTCCTTTTAATACGCATTCCTGAAGACCTTTCTCAACTGCCGGGAAGTAGTTCTTCGGAACTGCACCACCAACTACAACCTGTTCAAATTCATAAGGTGTCTCCAGATCGCCTGATGGCTCGAAACGCATCTTAACATGTCCATACTGTCCATGTCCACCGGACTGTTTCTTATGTTTACCCTCTACATCTGCATTCTTACGGATCGTCTCGCGGAACGGAACCTTCGGTTTGCTCAGCTCAACATCTACTTTGTAGCGTTCTTTTAATTTATTCATAACGATATCGAGATGCTGATCACCGATACCATAGATAAGGCTCTGACGGTTTGCACTGTCATTTACTACACGAAGTGTCTTGTCTTCACTCATCATCTTCGCAAGTGCCTGGGAAATCTTATCCTCATCACCCTTCTTCACTGCTTTAAATCTCTTGCAGGTATATGGTGTGGAAAGGAGTGCCTTCGGATAAAGAATCGGATTTGCTTTTGTCGCAAGGCTGTCACCAGTCTGTACGCTGTTTAATTTGGCAATTGCACCAATATCACCGGCATGAAGTTCCGGAACCTCGATTGGTTTGGATCCTTCAAGTACATATAATTTATTCAGACGTTCTTCTTCGCCTTTCTCTACGTTTAATAAAGTGTCATCGGATTTGATAACACCGGAGCATACTTTAATAAGAGAATATTTGCCAAGGAACGGGTCTGCAATTGTTTTCCACACATATGCGGATTTCACTTTCGTGAAGTCGTAGTTTGCTTCAAAGATCTCATTTGTCTTCTGAGCGATTCCGTTGCAGGAGCGTTTGTCCGGGCTTGGGAAATATCCGCAGATATCATCCAGTAAGTTGGATACACCACGAAGATTGATTGGTGAGCCCATGCATACAGGTACGATAGATGCTTCCTGTACGTTCATTGCAAGTGCTGCGGAAACCTCTGTTACCGAGAATGTATCACCTTCAAAATAACGGTCCATGAATTCCTCGCTGGTCTCTGCAACAGATTCCATAAGGATATCGTGATATTTCTCCAGATATTCATCCAGGTATTCAGGAATCGGGCATTCCTCTTTCTTACCTTTATCTATGTACTTACGTCCTGCCTGTTTTACAACATTTACATATCCTACAAATTTGCCGTCTTCACGAATCGGGAAGTGAAGCGGTGCGATCTTCTTGCCGTAGAGTTCAGTGAGCTGTTCTACTACTTTACGGTAGCTGACATCATCTACGTCCATATCTGTGACAAAGATCATTCTCGGAAGTTTATATTTCTCACATAAGTTCCATGCCTTCTGTGTTCCAACCTGAACGCCTGCTTTACCGGAAACTACAATGATCGCTGCATCTGCTGCGCTTACTGCTTCTTCTACTTCGCCTACGAAATCGAAATATCCGGGAGTATCCAGCACATTGATCTTTACCTTATCCCACGGTACCGGGATCAATGTGGTAGAAATGGAAAAATGTCTCTTAATCTCTTCTTTGTCATAATCGCTGACAGTATTTCCGTCTTCTACTCTTCCGAGACGGTTAGTCATTCCTGCTAAGTAAGCCATTGCTTCTGCCAGTGTAGTTTTGCCAGCGCCCCCATGACCTAAAAGGACTACATTTCTAATTCGGTCAGTTCTAAATACATCCATGTTGCGTACCTCCCTGTTTGTCTGTTATGTTATTGCCGCCTGTAACGTCCGCAGCAACGATATGGCTATATATTACTAAATTTTTTTATATTTTTCAAGTATTTTATGAAATTTTAACATCTTTTTTTGTGAACTTCTTGTAAATTGATGAGCATTTTATATATTTTCAGTAATTTTCACGGATCTCGACTGTGAATTTTATCTCAAACGTGCAGCTGGCTGACTATTTTGATTGTACGAATATTTATAGTGCATTGTTTTTTTCAGTTGACTATAGCAGTCCTAGAGCGTGTCTGAAAAAGGCTTTCTGCAAGATGTGCGTCACAATTTGTGGGATATTTTGCCCGGATGAGGGCGCCGTAGCGGGCTACGGCAACTGAATTCGGGTGAAATATCCCGCAAAGTGGGGCGTGTAGATTGCGGGAATGATTTTTCAGACACACTCTAGTAACCAGAGTGCGAAAGACATGGAAGATATCTACATATGATACGGCGTTCGCTTTGTCGCTTTAAATTATTTATGTATAAAAGTGCCGTATGAATTGACTTTTCAAATCATATCCTTTAAAATAGTAAATTATGAAATCATGTAACTGTTCCGTATTTTCACAGTTACGAATAATGTTACCTGAAAGGATGCAAAAACCACTATGAAAACTATCGGTTTTATCGGTCTCGGACTGATTGGCGGATCAATTGCCAAGGCCATCCGAAAATACCATGAAGACTACCGACTTCTTGCTTATGATCAGGATCGAGAAACACTTGCTGCAGCAGTAAGCAGCAATATGATCGATGCTGTATGCGAAGAACATGATGAACGTTTCAGGAGCTGCGATTATATTTTCCTGTGTGCTCCTGTAGAATTCAATGTAAAATATCTTGAATATTTCAAAGACAATATCGGTCCTGACACGATCCTCACAGATGTTGGAAGTGTCAAGGGCATTATCCATAAAGAAGTAGAACGTCTTGGAATGGAATCCCGTTTTATCGGAGGTCATCCAATGGCCGGTTCTGAGAAGACCGGATTCGAAGCTTCCAGTGACCGTCTGATTGAGAATGCTTACTATATTATCACTCCGGGCGGTGAAGTTGCACTGGAACGCCTGACAGATTTCACAGAGATGATTTCTTCCCTTGGTGCGATCCCGATGGTCCTTACAAGTGAAGAACACGATTTCATCACTGCCGGAGTCAGCCATCTGCCTCATATTATCGCTTCTGCACTGGTAAATCTTGTCAATATGCTGGACAGTGATCAGGAATACATGAAAACGATTGCAGCCGGAGGTTTCCGTGATATCACACGTATTGCTTCTTCTTCTCCAATTATGTGGGAGCAGATCTGTGTGGAAAATAATCAGAATATCTCCAATGTTCTGGATGACTACATCCGCCTGCTGGTTCAGATCAAATGTTTTGTGGATAACAAGGACTCCAGGAGTCTGTATCAGATGTTTGCAAGTTCCAGGGATTACCGTGATTCTATTGATGTGGTAGACAATGGTCTGCTGAAAAAAGCTTATGTCCTGTATCTTGATATTGCGGATGAGGCCGGCGGTATTGCTACGATTGCCACTATCCTTGCGATGGAGAAGATCAGCATTAAAAATATCGGTATCATTCACAACCGTGAATTCGAGGAAGGTGTCCTCAAAATTGAATTCTACGACGGAATCTCTATGGAAAAGGGTGCCGCACTCCTTAAAAAAAGAAATTATATTGTCTACGAACGCTAAACAGATCACCCTTTGACATTCATTTCAAAAATATTTTGTCAAAAGCAGATTGCTATAAATAACTGCAGGGAAATACAGAAATATTATAAAAACAGGCAGGAATCAAACATGGAAATAAAAAAACAGACAAACCTCAGAGGAGAACTCACTGTACCCGGAGATAAATCCATTTCTCATCGTGCAGTTATGTTCGGTTCTCTTGCACAGGGTACTACAAAGATCACACATTTTCTTGAGGGAGCTGACTGTCTCTCTACTATCTCCTGTTTCCGGAAAATGGGAATCGATATTGAAAGAAATGCTTCCGAAATCCTCGTTCATGGAAAGGGACTTCACGGACTCAGTGCTCCGTCTGAAACTCTGGATGTGGGAAACAGCGGGACTACCACAAGACTGATCTCCGGAATTCTGGCAGGACAGTCTTTTACCAGCGAATTAAACGGTGACGCTTCCATTCAGTCCCGTCCAATGAAAAGGATTATGACTCCTCTTCTGTCTATGGGCGCTGATATCGTAAGTCTGAGGGGCAATGGATGCGCACCTTTGCGTATTACAGGAAAGTCTTTGCATGCCGCTCATTATCAGTCACCGGTTGCTTCCGCACAGGTAAAATCCTGCGTGCTTCTGGCTGGTATGTATGCAGATGGGATCACCAGCGTTACTGAACCGGTACTTTCCAGAAATCATACAGAAATCATGCTGAATTATTTCGGCGCAAATGTGACTTCCCAGGGAACAACTGCTTCTATTGAACCGGAGCCTGTGCTGAACGGACGCGAGATTAAAGTTCCCGGAGATATTTCTTCTGCTGCTTACTTTATCGCAGCAGGGCTTCTTACTCCCGGAAGTGAGATTCTTCTTAAAAATGTAGGCATTAATCCAACCAGAGACGGAATGCTTCGTGTATGCAAGGCTATGGGGGCTGATATTACTCTGCTGAATGCAAGTACAGAGGGTGAACCTACCGCTGACCTGCTGATCCGCACAAGCAGTCTTCACGGAACCACTGTTGAGGGTGAGATCATCCCCACACTGATTGATGAAATCCCGATGATCGCTGTGATGGCAGCTTTTGCAGAGGGGACTACTGTTATCAGGGATGCACAGGAGCTGAAGGTAAAAGAATCTGACCGTATCGCAGTGGTAACAGAAGGGCTGAAACGCATGGGAGCTGATATTCAGCCGACTGATGACGGAATGATCATCCATGGAGGAAAGCCACTTCATGGTGCCGAGATCAATTCTTATCTTGATCACCGTATTGCCATGTCCTTTGCTGTTGCAGGTACAATTTGTGACGGTACACTTACTATCAAAGATGGGGACTGCGTTAAAATTTCCTATCCGGAATTCTATGAAGATCTGTACTCTCTCGGAAAATAGCAACTGTCATTTATAATTATGCTGCTGTCAACATATCATTTTTTATGTTTGTTGACAGCAGCATAATTTTTACTGTTCACCGGTAATATCCCGCAAAATGTTTTTTTATCCTGCATATCTTTTGTCTTTCTGTACATACTTTTCATAATAAAGCATAATTTGCAATTCCTATTTACAGTATCTTCATACTCTCTCAGATTGTATTTTTATAGATACTTGAGAAATTTTATCCAAAATAGTCTTTTCTTTTTCCGATAAATCGGTTATAATGTGAATCGTCAGAAGATTGTTATTATTTTAACATTATTCAATTTGTTTTACTATAGCAGGATTTCACACTCTGATGGACTGGATTAAGATGCATTATTTATGAGGATTGCTATACACACTGATATTATAATTTTCACGGTGAGTATACCATACAGGTATACAGCCAGAGAGGAGCTAACATTTATGAAAATCTTATTTTACGGCACAAAAAACTACGACGAAGAATTTTTCGAGAAGCTTCTTCCTTCCTATCCGGGAATTACAATTAAATTTACCGAAGCAAATATTCACGAAGAAACTGCTTCCCTTGCAAAAGGATATGAGGCAATCTGCGCTTTTGTAAACGCTGATCTGAGCACTCCTGTTATCGAAGAGCTGAATGCTCAGGGTGTAAAATTGATCCTTATGCGCTGCGCAGGATATAACAATGTAGATCTGGAAACTGCTCACAAATTCGGAATGAAGGTTCTGCGTGTTCCGGGATATTCTCCGGAAGCTGTGGCTGAGCATGCAATGGCACTTGCGCTGACCGCAAACCGCCACACACATAAAGCATACATCAAATGCCGCGAAAACAACTTCTCTTTAAGTGGTCTGATGGGACTTAATTTCTATCAGAAAACTGCCGGAATCATTGGTACCGGAAAAATTGGCCAGGCAATGGCAAAAATCTGCAAAGGTTTTGGTATGAGAGTTATCGCTTACGATCTTTTCCCGAATAAGAGCCTGGATTATCTGGAATATGTATCTCTGGATGAGCTTCTGGCAACCAGTGATCTCATCAGTCTTCACTGCCCGCTTACAGAAGAAACCAAACACATCATCAATGAAGAAACTATCGCCAAAATGAAAGATGGTGTAATTCTTGTAAACACTTCCCGCGGCGGCCTGATCAAGACAGAGGACCTGATCTCCGGAATCCGTGATCATAAGTTCTTTGCAGTAGGACTGGATGTTTATGAAGAAGAAACTGATTTCGTATTCGAGGATATGTCCGAGCGTATTCTGCAGAGCTCCATTACCCAGCGCCTGCTCTCCTTCCCGAATGTAGTGATGACTTCTCATCAGGGATTCTTTACAAAAGAAGCACTGACTAACATTGCCGAGACTACTCTCGAAAATGCGAAAGCATTTATGGATGGGAACGAACTGAAGAACGAGGTTCTTTCCTGATAATTACAGAAATATGATCAGGGGGCTGTCGCAATAATAATTCCAGCGACGCCCCCTTGTAATTATTTTTCAGTTTTCGTTTTAGTTTCTGATTTCGTTGTATCTGCAGAATCTGATGTTTCAGTTTTATCCGCAGATTTTTTTGCAGAAGAATCTGAAGTTTCTGCTTTATCTGTATTTTCCGTTTTATCTGTAGTTTCTGTTGCATCTGTAGTATCTGTAATGTCAGCAGTTTCTTCCTCAGGCTCATCAATCTGTTTCATATCCTCGTCAGAAGTATCTGCATCCATTTCATTCAGCTCTTCTTCTGTCAGCGGTTCAAGATCATCCTGATAAATTTCCTTATTTGTAATATCATCTTCTGACTTCTTCCCACATCCGGCAAGACCGATGGATGCCAGAAGCATTCCTGTAATCATAAAATATTTTATTTTTTTCATTTTAATCATCCTTTCGTCTGTTCCACATAACACAAATGGTATTTCATTTTCAGATAATATTTATTCTGCTGTTCTCAATCTGCCTGCCAGATCTTTTATTTCCTGTATGATATCTTCTCTGTCTCTGACCGGCACTTTGTCTGTACGGTTCACATATACAGTCCCCAGACTGTCACAGCTCATCTGACGAAGCAGCATCTCTGCCGTACTTTCCGCTTTTTCTCTGGGTCCGATACTTCCTGCTGTCAGCAGAACTGCTCCTGTTTTCTTCTTAGGAACAGGTTCTTCTTTACGGATATATCTTGCACTGAAATAGGTCTGCAGTCTGCTCATCACAGCAAGAAGCATTCCCGTAACCTCCTCAAAATATACAGGAGATGCCATAATAATATGGTCACATTCTTCAATGTACGAAAGAACCTCCTGCCATTCATCTTTGACTGCGCATCCTGCATGGTCAAAACACCATCTGCAGTCTATACACGGTCGGATATCTGCCCTGTAGGCATTAACCACCTTAAAATCCCCTCCAAGATTTTCCTGCAGAGTCCGGATCATATATGCAGTTTCACCGTTCTTTCGCGGTGAACCGTTGAATATCAATGTTTTCATCTTTATTTTTCCTCATATTTTATAGGGCGAAAGTGGTTGGCTTATACCGGAGTTTGGGCTTTGAAGCTGATGAATTGGCAGTGCTTTCTGCGTTGACGGTGGGGGATAAAGAGGAACTGAGTGATGATATTGTGGAGACCTACTCCGTTTCGGGAGCCAGCCATGTACTGGCACTTTCGGGGTTGCACATAGGTTTTCTGTATGCTTTGCTCTTGTTTGTGCTTCGTCCTTTGTGGAGGCGATGGCGGCGGTTGAAACCTTTGTTGCTCTTGCTTCTTGTCCTTTTTCTGGTGAGTTTTGCTTTTTTCACGGGATTGTCCTCCTCGGTGGTGCGGTCGGTCGTCATGTTCTCTTTGTTGGCGTTTGCCGGTTTGCAGCCGGAAAAGCCGCTGACTCTGAATACGCTGGCGGCAACTGCTTTCCTGATGCTGCTGTGCAAGCCGGTCTGGTTGTTTGATGTCGGTTTTCAGTTGTCATTCTCAGCGGTTGCAGCTATTGTACTTGTACAGCCTAAGTTGTATGCCCTTTGGAAGGTCGACAATCGTTTCCTGCGATATTTGTGGGGACTTATGACAGTGTCCATGGCGGCTCAGCTGGGTACGGCCCCTTTGGTCATTTTCTATTTCTCCCGTTTTTCCACTCATTTTCTGTTGACTAATCTTTGGGTAATTCCCATGGTGTCGTTCGTTCTGTATTCTGCTGTCTTTCTGTTGATGCTTACGCCGCTGCCTTTTGTACAACATCTGTTTGCAAGGGTAGTAGAGGCATTGGTACATGTCCAGAATGAAGTGCTCCGCTGGATAGAGCATCTTCCCGGCGCTGTTGTCGATGATATTTGGGCTGGATATATGGGGTGTTTTGCTCGTCTATCTGTTCTTGGGGATGGCATATTATGGCTTTCTACGCCTTACGGTACGTAGAGTCTGCTTTTGCGTTGCTGGCATTGTTGGCAGTGGTTCCTGGCATTCCCTTTCCATCATGTCCAATGTTACCCCGGCAGGGGATTGCGTTTTTATAGCGTGAGAGGCTGTCCCGTTGTCCATTGTATGGCAGACAACCGTCATTCTTGGTTGGCATGTACCGATAGCTTGCCGGATATGCCGCGTTTGTGCCGTGCCCTTTCTCCGCATTGGAACCGCCTGCGTCTGGAGACTCCCCGACTGGTTGCCGGAGATTATACCACTTCCGGCTTATCCATGCGCAACCAGATTGTCTCTTACGCCGGTAAGCGCATCTGTCTTCTTTCCGACAACCGTTGGAGAAACAAGAACTCTTCCCGTCCCCTTTCAGTTGATTATCTGTATGTCTCCAAGGGGTATCAAGGTGGGATAGAGGAACTTACTTCGCTCTTTTCCATGGGCATGGTGGTGCTTGACGCTTCTCTTTCAGACTATTATCAGAATAAGATTGCCAATGATTGCGTTCGCTTAGGTATTCCCTATCTTCTTCTTTCTCAAAAAGGTTCTTACCGCATATTGTTATAAATCACAAACTTTTCGTACTTTTGCAGAGCCAATTTGTTATAAACGCCAAATAGTAAATAGTCAATCGTCAAATAGTAAATAAAAATATGTTGACCAAAGTAATAGAACAATCCAAGATAGACCATTTCACCAAATGGTTTGACCGTGCAGACAAGATAGTAATCGTTTCGCATGTGGGTCCCGACGGGGACGCCATCGGCTCTTCTCTGGGCTTGTGGCACTTCTTCAGCTCGCAGGGAAAGACGGCGAATGTTATTGTGCCGAACGCCTTTCCCGACTTCTTGAAATGGATGCCCGGGAGCAAGGACGTCCTTCTGTACGACCGCTACAAGGAGTTCGCTGACAAGCTGATTGCCGAGGCGGATGTCATTTGTTGTCTGGACTTTAATGCTATCCATCGTATAGATGCCATGGGTGACGCTGTTCTTGCATCCCCGGCAAGAAAAATACTGATAGACCATCATCTCCATCCGGAGGATTTCTGCAAGATTATCATTTCCCATCCGGAGATATCTTCCACTTCGGAACTGGTTTTCCGCCTGATTTGCCGTATGGGCTATTTCAGTGACATTTCAAGGGAAGGAGCAGAGTGCATCTATACGGGTATGATGACGGATACCGGCGGGTTTACTTACAATTCCAATAACCGGGAAATCTATTTCATCATCAGCGAACTGTTGTCGAAAGGTATTGACAAGGACGAGATTTACCGTAAGGTGTTCAATACTTATTCAGAAAGCCGTTTGCGCCTAATGGGATATGTCTTGTCACAAATGAAGGTCTATCCGGACTATCATGCAGCCTTAATTTCTCTGACTAAAGCCGAACAAAGCCAGTTCGACTATGTGCGTGGAGATAGTGAAGGGTTTGTGAACATTCCTTTAAGTATCAAAGGGGTGATTTTCTCTTGCTTCCTGCGTGAAGATACGGAGAAGCCGATGATAAAGATTTCTTTACGTTCGGTCGGTACATTCCCTTGCAATCAGCTGGCTGCCGAGTTCTTTGGCGGCGGCGGTCATTTGAATGCTTCCGGCGGTGAATTTTATGGAACGATGGATGAGGCCCGCAAGGTCTTTGAGCAGGCTTTGGAGAAATACAAACCGCTGCTGAATGCCAAAGGATAAAAAAAGTTCAGTTGTAAAGGTTAAAAGTTACGAACTTTCTATCCGCAGCTTTCAACTTTCAAGGAAATCAGATACTTTTGTACGAAATTACTAAATAACAGAAATGAAGAAACTTACTTTATCTTTTTTGCCTTACTTGCAGTTTGTTTAGCCTTCCAGGCATGCGATAATTCTAAAACTTATGCCGAAATGCTTGAGGAAGAAAAAGATGCCATCAAAGCATTTATCAAAGACAGTAGCATTGTCGTTATTTCTCAAAGTGAATTCTATGCGCAAGATTCGACAACGGATGTAAGCAGGAATGAGTATGTGCAGCTGGCAAGCGGGGTGTATATGCAGATTGTGGATAAAGGTTCGACGAATCCTGCAGATACAGTTAAACCGAATGATTTGATTTTGGTGCGCTTTGAAGAACAAGGGTTGATAGCTGTTGGAGGGGTGAAATCGTATATAACCAATATGAATAGTCCGACTGTTGTGGATGAGTTTAGATATTCTGTTACTTCTTCGTCTATTGCCGGACTTTTCACTCAAGGCTATATGCTTATATATCATGGTTCGTCTGTACCTGCTGGCTGGCTGGTTGCGTTGAATTATATTCGTAACGGAGCACATGTGAAGCTGATTGTTCCTTCCAAGATGGGACAGTCGGATGCTATGCGGGACGTTCATCCTTATTATTACGATTTACATAAACTCCAAATTTGGAACTAACCGATAAATTTTAAATCATTAACCTATGACTCTAATCAAATCTATTTCTGGAATCCGCGGAACAATTGGCGGTGGTGCTGGCGAGGGATTGAATCCGCTCGACATTGTGAAGTTCACTTCAGCTTATGCTACCCTGATTCGTAAGACGTGTACTGTAAAAAGTAACAAAATCGTGGTAGGGCGTGATGCCCGCATCTCTGGCGAGATGGTCAAGAACGTAGTAGTCGGTACCTTGATGGGTATGGGCTGGGATGTAGTGGATATTGATTTGGCTTCTACTCCGACTACCGAGCTGGCTGTAACCATGGAAGGTGCCAGTGGAGGTATTATTCTGACTGCCTCACACAATCCCAAGCAGTGGAATGCGTTGAAACTGCTGAATGAAAAGGGCGAATTTCTGAACGCTGCCGAAGGCCAGGAAGTACTCCGCATTGCCGCCGCCGAAGAATTCGACTATGCCGAAGTGGACCAACTTGGCTCGTACCGTCAGGATTTAAGCTACAACCAGAAACACATCGACAGCGTATTGGCACTTGACCTCGTAGATGTGGAAGCTATCCGAAAGGCAAACTTCCGTGTAGCCATCGATTGTGTAAACTCTGTAGGTGGTATTATTCTGCCGCAACTACTTGAACAACTTGGCGTTCAGCACGTAGAGAAGCTCTATTGCGAACCGACCGGTAACTTCCAGCATAATCCCGAGCCTTTGGAAAAGAACTTGGGTGACATCATGAACCTGATGAAAGGGGGGAAGGCAGACGTTGCATTTGTTGTAGACCCTGATGTAGACCGCCTGGCAATGATTTGCGAAGACGGCAAGATGTACGGTGAAGAATATACGCTGGTTACTGTTGCCGACTACGTATTGAAACATACTCCGGGCAATACGGTATCCAATTTGAGTTCGACCCGTGCCTTGCGCGATGTAACCCGCAAGTATGGGCAAGAATATTACGCTTCCGCCGTAGGTGAAGTGAATGTAACTACCAAAATGAAGGAAGTAGGTGCCGTTATCGGTGGCGAAGGAAACGGTGGGGTAATCTATCCGGCCAGCCACTATGGACGTGATGCCTTGGTAGGTATTGCCTTGTTCTTGAGCCATCTGGCACACGAAGGCAAGAAGGTGAGCGAACTCCGTGCATCCTATCCTGCATACTTCATGGCAAAGAATCGTGTAGACTTGACTCCTGAAACAGATGTAGATGCTATTCTTGCCAAGGTGAAGGAGCTGTATAAGAATGAAGAAATCAATGATATAGACGGTGTGAAGATTGACTTCCCCGACAAATGGGTTCATCTGCGTAAGAGCAATACGGAACCGATTATCCGTGTCTATAGTGAGGCTGCCACACCGGAGGCTGCCGAGGAAATCGGCCAGCAGATTATGAAGGTGATTGAAGACCTGGCTAAATAAGGCCGAACGAAATGTTATAATGAATGTCCCACTTTCCCGTGAAAGAGAAGTGGGACTTTTTTTAAACCTTCCCATGCACTCCTCCATCAAACTACTACTATGAATGGCATTTTAGATTCTATAGGCTCAGCAATAACCACTGTCAGTGACTTTGTCTGCGGGTATCCCTTATTTATCCTTCTGATAGGGGGAGGACTTTTCTTGTTCTTTTATTCCGGAGCTGTGTCCCTCCGCCGCATCGGATATTCGATAAAGGCCTTGCGCTATAAATCGGAAGTGGCGGGCGAAGGACAAATCAGTTCTTTCCAGGCCTTGATGAGCGCCATAGCGTCAACAGTGGGTATGGGGAATATTGCGGGGGTGGCTATCGCTATTACAGTAGGAGGTCCTGGAGCCATTTTTTGGATGTGGGTAAGTGCCGTTGTGGGTATGTCCACCAAATTCTTTGAAGGGGCTCTTGCCATTATGTACAAAGGGCACGATTCTGCCGGAGAACCGCAAGGGGGGACGATGTATATCATTCTTCATGGGTTGGGCGAACGCTGGAAACCGTTTGCTTATTTCTTTGCGGTGGTGGGGTTGATAGGTACGTTGTGTGTAATGCAAGCCAATCAGTTGGTCGAGTCTGTCACTACGGTATTTACTACTCCGGCAGGAATAGAGAATACACTCGGCCTGCGTTTTGTGATGGGTATTGTCATCAGCCTGGTGGTAGGGGCGGTCATTATCGGTGGCATCCGGCGTATTTCGGTTATCTCGGCTAAAATAGTGCCGGTGATGGTTACTTGCTATATGCTGCTTGTCTTCGTTATTCTTTGTTTGAATTTTGATAAGTTGCCGGGAGTGTTGGCTTCCATTTTCCAGTCTGCCTTCAGCCTGGAAGCCGGTATCGGTGGAATTTTGGGAACTGCACTGACTGGTGCCCGCCGTGCTGCCTACGTCAATGAAGCAGGCGTAGGTACGGCCTCTATGATGCATGGCGCCTCCCGTAATGACAATCCCATTCGTGAGGGGCTGGTAGCCATGATTGGACCGGCCATCGACTCGGGGCTTGTTTGTACATTGACGGCCTTCCCTATTCTTATAGCTGGAAACTATGCGTCGGAAGGAGGCATAAAAGGCCTTTATATTGCTTTGAATTCTTTTGAGCAGCTCCTTCCCGGCTATGGGCATTATCTGTTGATGGTGATGGTCTTTTTCTTTGCCTTTTCTACCATGTTCTCTTATTCGTATTATGGACTGAAGTGCACCAACTTCTTGTTTGGTGCGGAGAATGCCAAGTATTATAACTACTTCTATTTGGTGATGATTGTTGTGGCTGCCATGATTCCGTTGGGAGCAGTGGTTGCCATCATGGATTTGGCTTTTGCCTTGATGGCATTGCCTACGATGACGTCACTGCTGTTACTTGCTCCACGGGTCAGGAGAAAGATGAAGGAATATTTTGCGAACTGATAGAAAGCAGCTTCCACTACAAGTTGATGACCTTTCCTATCTCTCCTTCAAAATTCGGGGTGAATACACCTTTGCCGATATTTGCCTTGATTTCATCGGGGCTCCAAAAACGTCCTCCGTCCAGCTCGTCACTGGGATGTATTTCACCGTCGTAGACAGTTTTGTGTACGAAGACCAGTTCCTTTTCGCGGGCAGACTCGAAGACGTAATGCATGACGGTTTCGGGAATAAAGTCGGTAATGCCGAGCTCTTCGCGTACTTCGCGTTTTAGCGCCATCTCTACACTTTCACCTAAATCGACGTGTCCGCCTACGGAGGTGTCCCACTTCCCCGGTTGTATGTCTTTCCATTCGGGACGTTTCTGTAGATACAACTCACCTTTGGAATTGAATACATGAAGATGGATTACCGGATGAAGCAGTTTGCTACCGTTATGGCATTCGCCACGGGTGGCGGCACCTGTGATGTTGCCTTGTTCGTCGACAAGGGGGAACATCTCTTGATTGTTATCGTGGTTCATTGTGCTTAGGGTATTAATAATGATGAATCTCCATAGCTCAGGAAGCGGAAATCATGTGCCAGTGCATAGTTGTAAATCTTCGGCCAATCACCGTGTACGAAAGCTGATACGAGCAGCAGCAAGGTACTTTGCGGTTGGTGGAAATTAGTCACCATAGCCTTCACGATTTTGTATTCATATCCCGGAGCGATGATGATTTGAGTGCTGGTATGCAGAGTCTCCATGCTATGTCTGTCCAAATAGGCAACAATGGCTTGCAGGGCTTCCACTGCAGAGGTGGCGGTGACCTTGGCAGACATTTCATAAGGTTGCCATTGGTGGACGTGCAAGTCTTCCTCTGTGGCTTCTGGATTATTCAGTAAAGTGACTCCGATGTGATAAAGGCTTTCCAATGTGCGCACTGAAGTTGTTCCTACGGCCACTGCCTTGCCGCCGTGTGCTATGAGTTTTTCCAATGTGTTGCGCGAGACAGAGATGTATTCCGTATGCATTTCATGCCCTTCTATTTCTTCACTTTTCACCGGTTTGAAGGTTCCGGCTCCCACATGGAGTGTCAGCTCTTCCAATTCTACTCCTTTATTGCGCAATGCGTCCAATACGCGTGGGGTGAAATGCAGTCCCGCTGTAGGAGCAGCCACCGAACCTTTGATTTTGGAGTAGACAGTCTGGTAAGTCTCCTTGTCACTTTCCTGGGTCTCCCGGTTCAAGTAGGGGGGGATGGGCAATTCACCGAAGACCTCGAGAATGTCGGCAAAAGTCACTTCCGGATTATTCCAGCGGAAATTTATCCAATGGCTGGTTCCGTGGCATTCGCCCCGTTCGGCGGTCAGGGTGAGTGACTTGCCTTTCACGGTCATCTCACGTCTCAGCATGCCTTCCTTCCATTTTTTCAGGTTGCCGACCATGCAGAGCCAGGCGGCATGCTCGGTTTGCTGGAAGTTGAGGGCGTAGTCGTTCGGCTGTATGGGTTCCAGACAGAATACTTCAATCAGTGCTCCCGTTTCTTTCCGGAAATGCAGGCGTGCTTGGATGACTTTGGTATTGTTGAATATCATCAGGCTTCCCGATGGCAGATACTCCGGCAGTGAAGTGAATCTGTCTTCTGAAACTTCTCCGTGGCGATACAATAACAGTTTGGACTGGTCACGTACGGACAATGGGAACTTTGCAATGCGTTCGTCCGGCAACGGGTAGTTGAATTCGCTGATTCTGATATGTCTGGGGTCTTCTTTCATGATGGCTTTCTCTTTATTATATCGGCTGCAAAGGTACGGATATTTGGGAAGATTTGAAGAATAAGGGAAATAATTCCTAACTTTGCAGGAAGAAAGTAGGAAAAGACAAACTAAAAGATAAGTTACTATGAAGATAGGAGATAAAGTTCGTTTCCTCAGCGAAGTTGGGGGCGGTGTTGTGACAGGATTTCAAGGGAAAAACATCGTGTTGGTGGAAGATGCCGACGGTTTTGACATACCGATGCCCATAAACGAATGTGTGGTGATAGAGACCGATGATTATAATATCCCCACTCCGGCAGCCAAAGCGGCTGCCAAGAAGAAGCGGGAAGAAGAGCAACAATTGCGCACGGCCGCTACTGCGGCAAGGCCGTCTGCTATGGAGTCTCAGGTTTCAGAGCCTCAATCGGTCCGTTTGGAGAAACCGCAGATATCTGTTTATCGTCAGCCCGAGATGAAAGGTGGAGATATCCTGAATGTTTTTCTGGCTTTTGTTCCGGAGGATATCAAGGCTGTCAGCACTACACCTTTCGAGACATATTTGGTGAACGATAGTAATTATTATATGTATTATACCTATTCGTGTGCCGAAGGAAAGTCCTGGACAGCCCGTTCGCATGGTTTGATAGAGCCGAATACGAAACTTCTGCTGGAGGAGTTCGAAAAGTCCGAGTTGAACGACCGTGAACGTGTGATGGTACAGCTGGTGGCATTCAAAGATAACCGTGCGTTCACAATGAAACCGGCTGTCAGTGTGGAAGTCCGCATAGATATGGTAAAGTTCTATAAACTGCATACATTCCAGCAGACGGTTTTCTTTGAAACACCGGCTTTGGTGTATGATATTGTCCGGAATGACCAGCCTGCCAAGCAGGTGTATGTTTCGGCAGAGGAACTGAAGGAGGCTTTAATACAGAAAAAAACGGCAGATACTCCGTCCAAACCGCAGACGGTCATCAAGCGTGGTGGCAAGAATGGGATTGTCGAGATTGACCTGCATATCGGCGAGTTGCTGGATGACACCTGCGGTATGAGCAACAGCGAAATATTGAATTACCAGCTGGATAAGTTTCGTGAAGTGATGGAACAATACAAGAAAAAACGCGAACAACGCATCGTCTTTATTCACGGCAAGGGAGATGGAGTGCTGCGTAAAGCCTTGCTGGACGAGCTGAAACGTAAATATCCTGACTGCCGCCATCAGGATGCTTCGTTCCAGGAGTATGGATTTGGGGCGACGATGGTGACGATTAAATAAAATCAAGTATTTGAATAGTGAATAGGGCAGTTCAAACATTGGAATGCCCTATTCATTATTTATAGTCTGACATTGACTCTTGTATTTTTCCTTATGTGTATTTCTTGAGTGGAAGGATTGGACTGCATCATTTCTGATTCTATTTGCTGGATTGCTCTTTTGGCTTTGTGTACAAACCTGCCTTTGGGATATTTTCGCAAATATTCTTCGTAATCTGCTACCGACTGGCAACTATAGAAGAGGCGTTCTTCATTTTCTCTTCTGACTTCTCTTATATCAGTAATGGGAAGAACTGGCTGTGAAGAAGGTTGTGGATGTGGGTGGACAATCTGTTTTTTAGGTTCCTCTTGGAACTGTTCAAGTTTTGCAGTATCCGTTTTTACCGAGTCCATAACGATGTTTTCTTCTCTATTTATTGGGGAGATTGGATTTACCTTGTTTCCCAAAAATTGTTTTATAAAGTTTGCATGAGATGAGGAGGGGTATTCTTTTAGAAAATCTCTGTAGTCTTCTTCTGTACGGCATGCAGCGTACTTGCGCTCTTCTTCAAGGTGTCTAAAGTATATGGAACCTCCTTTGACAAGCAATAGAATCAATACTATACCAAGGCCGGTCCATCCTGCTATGCGTTTATGCATGTTCGAAGGACAAAACTTTTCTTTAAGGCGTGGTGATGTTGTTTTAGGAAAAAGTGGAGCAATAGGCTTCAGCTGTACTGAAGGAGAGTCTGTCTTTGTTTGTTTTAGTATGGAGCAAGCAAACTCATAGGCTTGTTGGGCTGTGGGCCGGTCCCAAGTGTTGAGGGCAAGGCATGCGTGAACAAACTGGGACAATTGGGAAGAATATTTCTCATCTAATGCTGGAATATGTGCACCATTCAGTTGGACACAACCTCCCATACCTTCCCATAATACAAGACCAGTGGATAATTCATAAACACTCATCCCTAAAGACCATATATCGCTGGTAGCCACAATCAGTGGTTTCTCTGCAAAACGTTCTGGTCCCATATAGGCAAGTGTTCCGGAACTTTCTACTTTGTTGATACTTTTACGAAAAGTATGCTCCAGTTTACGGCTGATGCCAAAATCTGAGATGATGAATTTGTCATCATCCCCTATCAAAATATTATCGGGTTTTATATCTTGATGAATGATAGGAGGATTCTGATTATGAAGAAACATCAATCCGCATGATACATCGCGTATGAAGCGCCAGATTTGCTTTTCAGACATTTTGCCTTTCAAGCTCGCTGAGGACCCTTTGGGACAGTAAGGCATTACCAAAAAAGGGCACTGTCCAAAAACATCAAAATGATTAAGGTGCAGTAGATTGGGATGGTGTAATTTGTAGGCAAGTTTGAATTCTTCCCGGAAATCTTTTATGCCGTTGTCATCCAACAGTCCGTACAACTTTATGGCAACGTCTACATCTGCTAATATATTTCGGGCAAGCCAGACTTCACCAAAGCTTCCGACTCCTAATAGTTTCTTCAGCTGATAGTGTTCAGCAAATATATCACCATTTTTCAGTTGCATAGTTTCACAATAGTAATCAATCTGTTAGGGTAGTGTTAGTAGTGTCTGTCTCTGTAACTAGAACCGTATCTGCCTGATATAGTATCGTTTTCCATTTTGCATATTGCTGTGGATTTCTATATAAATAGAAGCCTGCCGCTAAAGCCAGTACCAGGAGTAACAGAAGAATTTTCCGGATTTTGTGGTGGTTGGGTTTGCTGAACACTGTATTATTCAACTTTACTTTGGGCTCGGTATCCTGTAGCATGATGTGGCATAACACAATCGTAATATTGTCATATCCACCTGCTTCAAGAGCAGCTTCTATCAACCTATCCTTGCATGTCATTAAATCATCCTGGTTCTCTTCTATAATTTGCATTATCTCTTCGTCGTGGCATAAACCACATAACCCATCACTACACAGTAGGAGAGTATCGCCATCCTTTAAATTATAGGAACGGAAATCGGGATTGGAACGATTGGTCGGGTCTCCCAAACAGCGGGTAATGATATTACTGTAAGGATGGTCAAACGCATTTTCAGGATCTAGTTTTCCCTGATCTACTAAATCTTGTACATAGGAATGGTCTTTAGATAAACGGCAAAAACCTGAATTGCCATTGAATACATAACAACGACTGTCGCCACACCAACAGATATAGGCTTTATCGTTCAATATCCAAGCAATGACAATAGTAGTACCCATTCCCTGGGTACTACTATCTTCTTTACTTACATTGACAATATTTAAATCAGCGGTTTTGACAGTTCTGCTCAGAAATTCTTCAACGGCTTCTTCTGAGGTAACAATGCCTTCCTGCGTAACGATATCTCCTAAATTCTCGGGGGTGAATGCATTTTGCACCGTCTCAATGGCTATGGCAGAAGCAACTTCTCCGGGCATTGGTGCCGCCCATTCCGTCGGCCACTACCAATATGCTGCCATACCGTCCTAAAGAAATGGGTTCTATCGATTGGGGGATAATCCACTCTGATTGGCATAATCACGATTGACACAAAATTGTCTTCGTTGTTTTTCCTGACTAAACCAACATTGGTACCTGCCGCTAATTTAACTGC
>ENA-OQKC01000064-OQKC01000064.1-human-gut-metagenome-genome-assembly--contig:-NODE-64-length-37598-cov-5.340076_pt1 | contig 37598 bp, 32 predicted proteins | sample MGYA00242774_ERZ504790 | MGnify/ENA primary metagenome ERZ504790 (study PRJEB26092, sample SAMD00036419) | human gut metagenome | host: Homo sapiens | study: EMG produced TPA metagenomics assembly of...
TGTTGTAGTTGCCCAGAGAGAAGCTGGACATATCGAAGTCGGAGCCTTGGCCTGCCACAGGCGCAGCTTTGCAACGCCCTTGCCGTCGTAAACCCTGAACGTACATATCATACTGGGGTATTCCTCAAATTTCAGAAAAATCTCCAGATTTCCATTTTGGTATGACAATGTCAGCTAAATTCATTCAGCCAAAAGACGGAAAATTAATGGTAATAATATGGTATTTGAGTTTTCTGGAGATGATGATGTATGGGTTTACATCGATGGCGTTTGGTGTTGGATATTGGTGGTATTCATAATTCAGTGTCTGGTTCTATTGATTTTGCTGAGGGTACAGTTAAAGTTGGTAGTAACAATTATACTTTAAAAATTTATTTAAAGAGGCAGGAGCAGAAAAAGAAGGAGATTTTGTTAGCAGAAAGGATATTTTCAAAGATTACACAGTGCATACAATTAATTTCTATTATCTCGAAAGAGGTAAGGGTGATTCCAACTGTAAGCTTAAGTTCAATCTTCCAACAGTTCCGGATGGGTCTGTTAAGGTTCAGAAACAGTTGAGTAATACAGATAAAGAGAAGTATGCAGATGTAAAGTTTAAATTTCAGTTACTTGTTAAGGATGAAAAAGAAAATTATGTTCCATCAACTCCTAATGGTATTTTAGACGATGGTAGAAAAGTTGAATTCAGTGAGGATAAGGTATTTACATTGAAACCTGGTCAGTACGCAACTTTTTCTGGACTTAAGGCAAATACGAAATATAGGATTAAAGAACTTGGTGTATCAAAGAACGAATATGATAAGGTTTTCATCAATGATGAAGTGACAACAAGTCAGGATGGAAATGTTATTTCTAACGAAGCTACAGTTGGCAGTAGACCATGGGTAATTTTTACTAACAAGTGTAGTGAGAAAAATAGTCGTAAGCTGTGTATTACCAAAAAGATTAAAGGGGATATTCCTGTAAATGATAAATTTGATTTTGAGATAAAGTTGAATGGTCAGAAGTATACAGGAAATTATTATCTGCAAGATTCTGAAGGAAATTATTATACAAGTGAAAATGGACCATTAAAGAAGGCAAAAAATAAGACTGTGTGTGGAAGTGCAGTTAATGGTGTTGTTTCTTCAGTTCCTGCAGGATACACAGTAGTTCTTGAACAAATTTTAGCTGGAACAAGCTTTGAGGTTAACGAGATCAATCTTAATCCAACGGATTATGGAAATCCTGAGTACAGTATTGAGGCGGCAGAGGATGTTAATACAACTGATAAAGCATCAGGAAAAATTGAGTTAGGTAGTGATGCGAAGGTAACGGTTACTAATACACGCAACAATGTAGCCAGTCTCGAAATTACAAAGGTAAATACAAGCAATCAGTCATTACCTGGAGCAAAATTTACTCTTACATTGGATGGTGATTCAGCGAAAACGTATAATGTAACATCTGATGAAAATGGTCTTTTGAAGTTTGAAAATCTTTCAGTCGGAACTTATACATTGACAGAAACAGAGGCACCGTCTGGCTATGTTAAATCTACAGAGAGTTATAAAGTAAAAGTATCAGTTGAAAATAATAAGGCAACTGCTAAGCTTTATAAAGCAGATGGTACGAATGAAATTGAGAACAAACAGATCATTAACTACACTGAGAAGGAAGAAGCCGAAAATAATCTTACCAGTAGCAAAACAGCCAAAGTTGTTGATTATGAGAATAGAATTTATAAGATTAATCTGAATGCAGAAACAACTGGACGCGAAGGAGATGTGGAGGCACAAGGTGCGAGTGTAGTAATGGTATTGGATGCTAGTGATTCTATGAATGATAGCATAGCTAATACTAATACTAGCAAGCTTGTAGCATTACAAAATGCAGCGAACACTTTTATAGATACCTTAAAGTCTAAATCACCGGAGAGTGAAATAGCAATAATCTGGTATAGTGGAAGTGAGGGAGGTAATACTTCAATAACGAATTCGAAATTTAAGCAATTAAACAACAATGAAGATGTGTCAAGTTTAAAGCGTACAATTGATAACAAGGATGCTTCCGGTGGAACACCAATGGGAGTTGCATTGGCGACTGCTAGAAATCAGTTATCAAGTGCAAAGCACGAAAAAAATAAGTATGTAGTGTTTATGACAGATGGTTTGCCAGGACATAATAATAATGATAACTGGAATTGTATGGTTGCCAATAATGCAGTTAATAATGCGAATTCTATAAAAGAACAGGCAACTTTGTATACGGTTGGTGTTGGGCTTAATGATGCGGGTAGTTTTAACTGGAAATTAGGACATTCTTCTACATCAAGTAACAGCGGACACGGATACAAATACGAATACTACCGTCATAAATCAATAACCGGAAGCGAATTTCTGAGCCAATATATAGCAACTAAATCTAGCGATGGTACTAAGAAGTATGCGTATGATACTAGTGGTCTAAACGACTTAGTAAACACATTTAATGTTATTGCTGGTAGTATTGGTGATTTGTTTACAGTGCAGCCTAAAGAAATCGTAGATGTGATTGATGCAAGATTTAAGCTTACGGATGATGGGTTAAATGATTTGGCAACTAACAGTAGGCTGGGAACAGGAAAAATTAAAACCAATAACGACGGATCGAAGGAAATTATCTGGACAGATAGTACTACAGGTTCGGTAGTGGGAAAAGTTACGATTGTTGAACGGGGTGACGGTACAACTAAAATTACCTGGAAAGAACAGGCGGCCAGAATTGGAAATGCAGCCACAGAGAACGAGAATGACAAAGGTTGGAATGCAAGTTTCCGGATTCAGGCGAAAGACGACTTCATTGGTGGAAACATGATTCCTACTAATGGTGCAGATTCAGGTATTTATCTGAATGGCGGTGGTATTAAAGAGTTTGAGCAACCATCTGTTAATGTTAAGCTTCTTAATTTAAATATCGGCAGTAAAAAAATAACAGTATTCAAAGGTGATCCAATAACGGCAAAGAATTTTGGAAATGAACTTGCTGAAACGATAAAAGTTGTACAGCTCAATAAAAAGGAAACTTTAACGGCTGTGGAGCCTATGGATGCTGGTAAGAATAGTGTTAAATTACCTGATTTGGAAGATGCTGATATTAAGAAATTAAATACGGATAAAGAGTTAACCATTGGCAGTGAAGGACGATATCAGTATATATATCCTGGTTCTAAGGATGCAGTAGGATATTTCACTTATACTTATAAAATAGTTAGGGGAAATGCTGATGAGCACCTTGCTAATTCAGTTGGAGAAAAGGTGGAGGAGTATCAGTTAACGGTTACTTATCATCCATATTCAAAAGAAGTAAGAAAACAAAAACTAGCTAAGATTAAGGAGCCGGATGAAGAAGTATATACAGCTGAAAATGCTCCAAAACCTGATTTAGTTGAACAACCAAAGGGTGGAATTAGTGTTGATTCAAGTGTAGCATCAACAGGCACTTATACTGTGAAGGTGATTGCTGGTGAATTGCAGATCGTTAAAAAACTGGATGCACAAGCTGAGAAGGAAGAAACATTTAGATTCACAATTACAGACAAAAATGGAGATGTTGCAACTGCAACTGCAAAGATTGCAAAAGGCGGAAAAGAAGCAACTGCAGTATTTGAGCTTGTAGGTGAAGCCAACGCAAAACTTGAACTTGATAATAAGAAATTAAGTGAACTGTCCCGAGGTGATTATGTAGTTAAAGAGTCTTCAGACAACACTAGTTATGAATTACAGAGTATTGTAACAGGTAAAGGAACCAATTGTGACAGTGCAATTGCTGAAGATTTGTCAAATGGTATTACATTCACTATGGGAACAGACAAAAGCAAATAAGGTTCCACAGAATGGAAATACAACAGACGGACGAGTTGGAATTGCCGAATTCACTAATAAAAAACAGTTGTGAATATTGATTTTGAGAAAGTTGATGCTGAGACCAATACAAAGAAGTTGTCAGGTGCTGAATTTGATTTATATAAAGCTAATACGGACGGAGAACAAACAGGTGATCCGATTAAGCAGTATGTATCTGACAAAAATGGAAAGGTTTCTATAGAGAACCTTCCAATTGGAAATTATGTATTGGTTGAAAGAAAAGCACCAGCTGGATATCAGTTATCTGCAAAACCATGGAAAATCATAGTAGGAAGCGACAGAAATATAACGGTAACACATGGTGATGATACTGTTAGTCCAAAGGGTAATGAAAAGATTTACCAGCTTACCAATGCTAAACTTTATTCATTACCAAACTCCGGTGGTCCGGGAACCTATGGATTTACAATCAGTGGTGTAGCGATTCTTGCAACTGCACTCCTGTTGTTTATAAATAATAAACGAAGGGAGGAAGAAGCAAAGAGATCGTAACACATTAATTGTAAATGGCCGATGAAGGGCGAAAAAGAAAAATGCAGAGAAAGAAAGGAGCAAACCTTATGAAAAATTTATTTAAAAAGATTGGTGCATTATTAGTGGCAGCGGTTATGGTACTGTCTATGTGCACAGCGGTATTTGCAGACAAGGTAGAAGATAAATACACAAATGATATTACTGTTACAAATTTAGCAGCTGATGTAAATACTACATTGAAAGTGTATAATATTATCTATCTTGATTTGACTGGTGGAAATCAGACATGGAAGGTCGTTGATTGGGCTAGTCCTTATGTCTCAGAAGATGATAAAACCGGTGCATTCAAGATTACTAATTCTAATGGATTAAGAGATGCAGCAGATAAACGGGAAAGCGCAGATCGTACAGAGACAGAAACTGGAACAAGTCATGTATTTTCTGGACTTCCAATCGGTGCATATGTTATTCGTGCATTTGATACCAAAGGTACTTATGGTCTTATGGTAGCAAATACTTACAAAGATAATGATACTTATATGGCTAGTGAATCAGCTAACGTAGCTGCTAAAATGTCAGAATATAGGGTTACAAAAGAGGCAGACGATAAGTTTGTTCACAGAGGACAGGAAGTAAACTTTACAGTAACTACACAGATGGCACCAAAGAAAAATGAAAAAAATGAGGATTTAACAGAATTTAAAATTACAGATACTTCTACAGGATTAGCTGAAAACAGTTTTAAGATTAAAGAAATTACAATTGCTGGTGCTAAGAAAACAATTGCAGGTAATAAAGCAATTGCTACTAAGAATAGCGAAGGCAAGATTGTATACACTGTAGATTTAAGTGACTTTATTGAAAGTACAGCGGCTGGTGCAACGGTTGTAGTAAAATATAGTGCAGTCGTAGAAAATGATCACACATATAACAACAGTGCTACAGCAAGTGCAAATACTGTTGCTTATACTCCGAGTGAAGTAAATGGTTTTATGGGAAATGTTACTTTAAAGAAAGTTGACACAAATAAAAAGCCACTGAATGGTGCAGAGTTCCAGTTATTAAAGGTAACTTCTGCTGGAAAAGAAGGTGCTGAGGCAACAAAAACACCAATTAATGTTGTGAAAGTAACAGATGGTGAGTACAAGGTTGCTCTGGATGAAGAAGATGGTGCTACAACTACATTAGTAGTAGCAACAAACGGTACATTAAAAGTTACAGGTCTTGCTGATGGCAACTATGAATTTAAAGAGACAAAAGCGCCGACAGGTTATAAAGTAAATTCTGATAATAAAGCATTTACAATTACAGCAAATGAGGCGGCTGAAGTAACTGTTGATGCAGGTGAATTTGTCAATACAAAACTCTCCTCCCTTCCATCCACAGGTGGCATGGGAACATACCTCTTCACTATCATCGGTGTTGTAGTTATGGCTGGCGCTGCTGGTGCTTTCTTCATCAGCCGCAGAAAAGGATCTGAGGAGTAATCGTTTGATTGCCGGATCGATTCAATTCAAAAATTATTTATAAGCAACGACAAAGCAAGTATTAAAACAAAGTAGTAAATCTTTTACCGCCCGGCCCTTTCGGGGGCCGGGAGTGGTAAATACAACAGTATGGAGAAACCTATGAGAAAGAATAAGAAGAAAAATTATATTGGACTTGGTTTGCTGTTTCTGATAGGGTTGTCCATACTGCTGTATCCAATGGTCAGTGATGCCTGGAACCGGTACAGGGACAGCCTGCTGATCAGTAATTATAGCAGCAGTGTTTCTTCGGATGATAATTCGGAGAAGATTGACAGTATGTGGAAGGCAGCTCAGGAGTATAACGAACAGATCAAGCAGGAAAGTGTTCCGGATGCTTTTTCCGTGAGGGATGGCCAGACGGACAGTACATACGAGTCTCTTCTGAACCTGAATGGTGATGGAATGATGGGGTATGTGGAGATTCCTGTGATCGATGTGAGCATTCCAATCTATCATTACACGACAGATGAGTCTCTGGAGAAGGGTGCCGGTCATTTGTTCGGCAGCAGTCTTCCGGTTGGCGGCAAGAGTACCCATTGTATTTTGTCGGCACACAGAGGACTTCCAAGTGCGAAACTTTTTACAGATCTGAATCTTGTGGAAGAGGGAGATGTTTTTTACCTGCATGTGCTGGGTAAGACGCTTGCCTACGAGGTGGATCAGATTCTTACCGTTCTTCCGGAGCAGACAGAGTCTCTGGGTATCACGGATGGGGATGATCATGTAACGCTGGTTACGTGTACGCCTTATGCGGTGAATACGCACAGACTTCTGGTGAGGGGACACAGAGTTCCGATGAAGGCTGCGAAGGCGGTTCAGAAAGCAGAGAAGAAGGTTACCGGAATCACCAATCCGACGCTTCCGATGCTTGCTCTCTGTGTTGTGATCGGAATTGTGATCGCGGTGATCCTGGTTGCCGGTATCAATTCTGTTCAGAACAAAAAACCGACGCAGGAAATAGTTTATGGCTAAAAAGAAAAAAACGAAAAAGAGTAATGTTGTCCTGAACATCATTATTGCCCTGGTGTTTCTGGCGGGGGCGGGTGTGTTCCTTTATCCCACGATCAGTGATATGTGGAACCAGTATCGAAATGCCCAGCTGGTCAGTAAGTACGAGGAAGCGGTAACGGAGCTTTCGGACAATGACTATGACAGGCTGTGGAAAGAGGCGAAGGAGTATAATGCCGAGCATCCGGTGAATGCCATTGTAGATGCTTTTGAGGAAGAGGATACTTATGAGCTGAGTCATCCTTATGACAGGGTTCTGGATCCGAACGGTGATGGTCTGATGGGGAGTATCGAGATCCCGAAGATCAAAGCCAGACTGGCGATCTATCACGGACTGAGCAAAACGGTCCTGGAAAAGGGTGTGGGCCATGTGGAGGGCACCAGTCTTCCGATCGGAGGCAAGAGCACCCATGCGGTTCTGGCGGCGCATCGAGGTCTTCCTAACGCAAAGCTTTTTACAGATCTGGATCAGATGGAAAAGGGAGATATTTTTATCCTGCACATTCTTGGCAAGCATCTTGCCTACAAGGTGGATCAGATCAAGACGGTGCTTCCGAATGAGACCAGTGACCTGGATATTATCGAGGGTGAAGATCATGTGACTCTGATCACGTGTACCCCTTATGGAGTTAACACCCACAGGCTTCTTGTCCGGGGAGTGCGGACGAAATATGTGGTGGAAGATACAAAGAATGACGAAACGATACCGCAGAAGCTTGCTGTTGTGGATCCGAAGAGGGTTCTGGCCGGCGGCGCTGCAGTGCTTGTTGTTCTGATCCTGCTGATTTATCTGATCGTCCGTCATAGGGACAAAAAACGGAAAAAGAAGCAGCTTTCAGAAAGGAAAGAGGAGGCAGAGAGCGATGAAAAATAGAAGAAAGCAAGGGAAAATATTCCGGAGCCTTCTGGCTGTTCTGATGCTGACGGCTATGCTGGTCACGAGTGTTTTGCAGCCGGTTTTCGCCGGGGATTATGAAGCTGGAAAAACAGGTAATCTGACGTTGACGGTTCAGCAGGCGGATGAGGAGGGAAACCAGACTCCGCTGCCGGATGTAGGGCTGACGATCTACAAGGTTGGCAGTGTGAATTTTGATGGCAATGTGCATTTCGTGCTGGATGAGGCACTGGCTGCCGCAGCAATCGATTTTGATTCCATCACGACGGCTGACGGCTGGTATGAAGCGGCAGAGAAGCTGGCGGCTATGATCGTCAGCGGAAGCGTGGATGTGTGGGGTATGTCCAAGTCCTCTGATGCAGAGGGAAATATGACTTTCGCTGATTTGGCTGAGGGTATGTACCTGGTGGTGCAGACAGATGGAAATAGCAGTGTTATGGTTTCACCGATGCTGATCTCCGTTCCTTTTGCAGATCAGGAGCAGGGCTGGATGTACGATGTACAGGCTTATCCGAAGTCTGTAAGTAATCCGCAGAAGCATACACAGATCCAGGTTACGAAGAGGATCTATAATGTTGAGTGAGAACGACAATGTGAGTTCCTCTGGAAACGAAAGAGGATGTAACTATAAGGTTGCGTTTTTCGGATCCGGAAGTACGATCCCGTTCCGTGATGATTATTTACAGGATATCCATATCCAGAATGCTTCCAGTGGTACAGCTACATGGACGGATGTTCCGGATGGCACCTATTATGTATTTGAGCTGGATGAGGATGGAAATCTTCTTCAGCAGAATACGAAGATCGAGGTGGATGAGGAGAATCTTTACTACTACAATGTAACGAAGCCGAATGGTGAGAGTGAAGAGAAGTCCAATCAGGTTGTGATCGGTGGAGATAGTGGTGCTACTGAGGCAGCGGCTTATGTAAATAACTATTATACAAAGATTTCCGATATATTCAGCCGTAACGGATTTATCAACATTAAGAAGAATGTGATGATCGATGGTGTTGCTTCTACTGTGGATGATACGTTCTATGCAGGTGTGTTCTCCACTGAGAGTAACGGTGAGCTGACGCTTGAGAAGGTAGTGACTCTGAAACAGAATGATAGTGTTCAGGTAATGTTGGATCTTCCAAAGGATCAGGAGATCAACAGTGTTACGTATACTGTTCTGGAGACGGATAAGGATGGAAATCCGGTTGATGATGATACCTTTAAGTATACAGTTACCGGTCAGGGTGAGGTTACACTGAATAATGATAACCGATATACTGTAACAAAAGAGATCACCAACAGTCTTTCTTCCGAGCCGACACCGATTCCGACTGTTACACCTGGAACAAATCATGGTGGAAATGATCGGATCACTCCGATCCCGAATAATGGTACAGCGGGCGGAACTGCTCCGAACGATACCAGTGGTACAGCAAGACGTTCTGTAAAGACCGGCGATGATACACCGATCGGCGTATGGGTTGGAATCCTTGCAGCAGCGATCATTGTTGGCGGTGGTGCAGCTTATGGAGTTAAGAGAAAGAAGAAAAAATAAATAACGGATCATTCTGAAGGATGATCGATGGAAGAACCGGGCGATGTGGACGCCCGGTTCTTTTTTGAAATATTTACGTATTGGGGATGAAAAAGCAGCGGGTGATATTTTTTCTCGAAAATTGCTCTTGACATTTTGGTATGATAAGTATATTGTATGTGTTGCAGCAAATTTCATAAAAGATAGCCTTTTATTCAGAGTGGTGGAGATACAAAGGATCTATGAAGCCACGGCAACCCCGGATAACCCAGGAAGGTGCCAACCTGAGCGAGCAATCGAACAATAAGAGGATTGTTTACAGAATTTAAACAGTCCGGATTGTACGGGCTGTTTTTTATGTATATAACCATTGTTTTATTACAAAAGGAGAAGATCATGGAGAAAATTTTATTTACATCTGAATCTGTAACTGAGGGTCATCCTGACAAGGTCTGCGACTCTATTTCCGATGCGATCCTTGATGCTATGATGGCACAGGATCCGATGAGCCGTGTTGCCTGCGAGACTGCTACTACAACAGGTCTTGTACTTGTTATGGGCGAGATCACAACCAAGGCTAATGTTGATATCCAGAAGATCGTTCGCGATACTATCCGTGAGATCGGATATGACAATGCGGATTATGGCTTTGATGCAGATACCTGTGCGGTTATCACATCACTTGACAAGCAGTCCACAGATATCGCTATGGGTGTTGACAAGGCTCTTGAGCAGAAAGAGGACGATATGAATGAGGACGAGCTGGATTCCATCGGTGCCGGTGACCAGGGTCTTCAGTTTGGTTATGCTTCCAATGAGACTGAGGAGTATATGCCATATGCCATCAACATGGCTCACAAGCTTGCTCAGCAGCTGACAAAGGTTCGTAAGGACGGCACTCTGAAATATTTAAGACCAGATGGAAAGACTCAGGTTACTGTTGAGTATGATGAGGCCGGCAAGCCGAAGAGAATCGATGCTGTTGTATGCTCTACACAGCATGATCCGGATGTTACTCAGGAGCAGATCCATGAGGATATTAAGAAGTATGTTTTTGATGCGATCATTCCGGCTGATATGGTTGATGCGGATACGAAGTATTTCATCAATCCGACAGGTCGTTTTGTTATCGGCGGACCTCACGGTGACAGTGGTCTGACAGGTCGTAAGATCATCGTTGATACCTACGGCGGAACAGGACGTCACGGCGGCGGTGCTTTCTCCGGTAAGGACTGCACAAAGGTTGACCGTTCTGCTGCTTATGCTGCACGTTATGTTGCAAAGAACATTGTTGCAGCCGGTCTTGCTGACAAGTGTGAGATCCAGCTTTCCTATGCAATCGGTGTTGCGCATCCGACTTCTGTCAGTGTGAATACCTTCGGAACAGGTAAGCTTTCTGAGACTAAGCTTGTTGAGATCGTTCGTGAGAATTTTGATCTTCGTCCGGCTGGTATCATCAAGATGCTTGACCTTCGCCGTCCGATCTACAAGCAGACTGCTGCTTATGGTCATTTCGGCCGTACAGATGTTGATCTTCCATGGGAGCATCTGGACAAGGTTGAGACTCTGAAGAAGTATCTGTAAGAGAGTCAAAAAAAATATTTATATATCCTTTTGGCAGGAATATTGATTTTAAGAAATGCATATGATATAATGCCATTAGGCAAAAGAGATAGTAATAGTTCCAAAAGAACAAAGAGTGAAGCCCCCGGTAGTGCCAATACCGGGGGCTTCTTCTAATTTTTTATAGTGGACAAGAAACCACTAGGTTAGCGTTGTCCTACTTGTTGCCGTCTAGCCATTTGCAAACGTAATAGGCAGTTATGTTTGCCATGCAGGAAACAAGAAAAGAGATAATAATTTCCAAAAGAACTCACCTCCTCCCGTTGCCGGGTATCGGGTGGACAACAAAAATATGATAGCATAGTTTAGAACAAAATGGAATAATACTGATGCTGGAAGATGGGGTTTTTTATAGAAAATTTAGAGATAGGGAATATAGTTTATGTTATAATACGTGTATGTGAATGTGTGAATTTATAAAGGACGGAGATACAGATGAAGTTAAAAACACGTATTATTGTGGGCTTCGTTGCGATCATCCTGCTGCCGCTGCTTCTTTTTTCCGCAAGTCTGTACGGGTTCAGCCAGACGCAGGCGAAGCATGTGCAGGAGAGCAGCAGCCAGGTGAAGCTGATGGCCAAGGATATGATCCTGACCGCAACGATCATCCTTGTTTTTACCGCATTGTCCGTGGGGCTGTGGATCTACAGGAGTATTGCGGTTCCGCTGGTGAAGCTTAAGAAGGCTACCAAGAACATCAAGGAGGGGAATCTGGATTTTGTGCTGGAGGTTGAGGGGAATGATGAAGTTTCCCAGCTTTGCCAGGATTTTGAGGAGATGCGTAAGCGTCTGAAGGAGTCCACGGAAGAGAAGATCCTGATGGATAAGGAGAATAAGGAGCTGATCAGCAATATTTCCCATGATCTGAAGACGCCGATCACTGCGGTGAAGGGTTATGTGGAGGGGATCATGGATGGTGTGGCGGATACGCCGGAGAAGATGGACCGGTATGTGCGTACCATTTATAATAAGACCAATGAGATGGATCATCTGATCAATGAGCTGACCTTTTATTCCAAGATCGATACCAACCGTATTCCGTATACGTTCAGCAAGCTGAATGTGGAGGATTATTTTTCGGATTGTGCGGAGGAGCTTGGGCTTGAGATGGAGACCAGGGGGATCGAGCTTGTGTATGCCAATTATGTGGAGAAGGGTGTGCAGGTTATTGCGGATGGTGAGCAGATCCGCCGTGTGATCCATAATATCGTGAGTAATGCCATTAAGTATATGGAGAAGCCAAGGGGGATTATCCAGCTTCGTGTGAAGGATGTGGGTGATTTTATCCAGGTGGAGATCGAGGATAACGGCAAGGGTATTGCCGCCAAGGATCTGCCGTATATTTTTGACCGTTTTTACCGTACCGATGTTTCCAGAAATTCTTCCAAGGGAGGAAGCGGTATCGGACTTTCCATCGTAAAGAAGATCATGGAGGATCATGGTGGAAAGGTCTGGGCCACAAGCCGGCTGGGAATCGGAACGATCATGTATTTTGTTCTCAGAAAATATCAGGAGGTACCGATGAATGAGTAGGATTTTGATCATAGAGGATGAGGAAGCGATCGCGGATCTGGAGAAGGATTATCTGGAGCTTTCGGGTTTTGAAGTGGAGATCGAGAACCGTGGTGATACGGGGCTTGTACGTGCTATGAAGGAGGAGTTTGATCTGATCATCCTGGATCTGATGCTTCCGGAGGTGGATGGCTTTGATATCTGCCGGCAGGTCCGTGAGGAGAAGAATACGCCGATCATTATGGTTTCTGCCAAGAAGGATGATATCGATAAGATCCGCGGACTGGGTCTTGGTGCGGATGATTATATGACCAAGCCGTTCAGCCCAAGTGAGCTGGTTGCACGTGTGAAGGCGCATATGGAGCGTTATAACCGGCTGGTTGGTTCCAATGTGCATAAGAATGATGTGATCGAGATCCGTGGTATTAAGATTGATAAGACGGCCAGGCGTGTGTGGGTCAATGGTGAGGAGACGACGTTTACTACCAAGGAGTTTGATCTTCTGACTTTTCTGGCTGAGAATCCGAACAGGGTTTTTACAAAGGAGGAGCTTTTCCGGGAGATCTGGGATATGGAGTCTGTGGGTGATATCGCTACGGTTACGGTGCATATCAAGAAGATCCGTGAAAAGATCGAGTTTAATACGGCCAAGCCTCAGTATATTGAGACGATCTGGGGTGTGGGGTATCGGTTTAAGGTGTGAGCCTGTGGGGAAGGCTTCGGATGGAGCTACTGCAGGTGTATGAGTGCAGATCGGAATGATGGTGTATGATCTGTCGGGTGCTTTTGAGAGGAGTGGAGATATGCCGCTGTTGAGGGAAAGAATTTATACGATAGAGGATATTTATGCTTTGCCGGAGGGTGAAAGAGCGGAACTGATCGATGGACATATTTATTATATGGCGCCGCCGAATACGATGCATCAGAGGATCTCAAGTATCTTGTCCAGAAAGATAGGTAACTATATAGATTCTAACAAGGGGAAATGTGAGGTGTTTGCCGCACCGTTTGCGGTGTATCTGGATGAGAAGACGAATACTTATGTGGAACCGGATGTTTCTGTTATCTGTGATCCGGATAAGCTGGATGACAGGGGATGTAAGGGGGCTCCGGACTGGATCATCGAGATCGTTTCTCCGGCGAGCAGGCGTATGGATTATTATACCAAGCTGTTTAAATACAGGACTGCCGGTGTGAGAGAGTACTGGATCGTGGATCCTGTGAAGAAGCTGGTAATGGTGTATGATTTTGAAAATGAGGATACGGAGCAGTATACATTTCAGGATTCGATCAAGGTGGGGATCTATGAGGAGCTGAGGATCGATTTTGCTGAGATGTGATAAAAATGGAGGGGAATATCGTCTGGTGATAGCCCCTCCTTGTTTTTAGGATGAAAAGGACGAATTATGGAAGACAGATTATACAAGAAACTGGAAGCGTACGGTAAGAGTGATTTTTATCCGTTTCATATGCCGGGGCATAAGAGGAATCCGCTGGCTGTGGAGGGGGATTTTCCGGTGGAGAGGGATATTACGGAGATTGACGGGTTTGATAACCTGCATCATGCTGAGGATATTTTGAAAAGGGCCCAGGAGGATGTCGCACGGCTTTATGGTGTGCCGGAGAGTTTTTACAGTATTAATGGAAGCTCCGGGGCGATCCTGGCGGCGGTGTCTGCGGCTGTGGATAAGGGGGGACAGATCCTGGTGGCAAGGAACTGCCATAAGGCGGTTTACCATGCGATTTATCTGCGGGAGCTGAGTGCCACGTATATTTATCCACATGAAGATCCGAAATTGGGGATAAACGGAGGGATTTCACCCGGCCGTGTGGAAATGTATCTGGCGGAAAATCCGGAGATCCAGGCGGTGCTGATCACTTCACCGACTTATGACGGCATCGTGTCGGATGTGGCGAGGATCGCGGAGATCGCGCATCGCTATGGTGTGCCGCTGATCGTGGATGAGGCTCACGGGGCGCATTTTCGGTTTTCGGATTATTTTCCGGTGTCTGCGGCGCAGCTTGGTGCGGATGTGGTGATCAACAGTGTGCATAAGACGCTGCCCTGTCTGACCCAGACGGGGGTGATCCACCTGTGCAGTGATCGTGTGAGCCGGGAAAAACTGAAGCGTTTTCTGGGAATCTATCAGAGCAGCAGTCCTTCTTATATTCTTATGAGCAGCATTGATGCGTGCATGGATAAGCTGGAGCGTGAGGGGGATGAGATGTTCCGTGTGTTTACGGAGAATCTGGAAAAAGCACGCAGGCGTCTTTCTGAGTGTAAGTATATCCGGCTGGTGACGCCGCAGGCCTGTGAGTGCCAGAGAGTTTTTGATTTTGACAGATCCAAGATATTGCTTTCTACTGTGAACAGTTCGCTGAACGGCCGGGAGCTGCATCAGATTCTCCGGAGGGAGTTTCATCTGGAAATGGAGATGGAGGCGGAGAATTATGTGCTGGCGCTGGCGGCTGTAGGTGATACTGCGGAGGGCTTTGAGCGGCTTTGTGATGCTATTGAAGAGATCGACCGCCGTGAATCGTTAAAATACAGAGAAGCGGCTGTGGAGAAGGAGCCTTTGAAAAACGGAAAAATGAAGCAGATCATGCGGATCTCTCAGGCTATGGATGCGGAGAGTGAGCGGTGTCCGCTGGATGAGTGTATCGGACGGACGTCCGGGGAGTTTGCGTATCTTTATCCGCCGGGGATCCCGCTGATCGTTCCGGGGGAACAGATTTCTGGACATTTCGTAAAAAATGTGAGAAGATACCTGGAACAGGGCTTTGAGGTCCAGGGCCTGAGTGACCAGACCAGTGAGACGGTGTGTGTTGTGAGAAATGAGATGTGAGGTGCGTGGCAGCAGACGGATCTGTGTATTACGGATCAGAGCGTGTATAGTAACGCATATGCAGCAGAGGAGACATATGGGAAAGATTTTTTACATTATGGGAAAAAGCTCTTCCGGTAAGGACAGTATTTACAGACAGCTGGAGGGGAATCAGGAGCTGGGGCTTAAGCGGCTTGTGATCTATACTACCCGTCCGATCCGGGATGGAGAGGAGAACGGAAGAGAATATTTTTTTGCAGATGAGAATAAACTGAAGGAGTTCCGAAGAAACGGGAAGCTGATCGAGGCGCGTACTTATCAGACAGTTTACGGGCCGTGGACATATTTTACTGCGGATGACGGGCAGGTGTCTGTGGGTAATGACAGCTATCTGGGGATCGGTACACTGGAGTCTTTTGTGAAGCTCCGGGAGTATTACGGCAATGAAGTGATGTGGCCTATTTATATAGAGGTGGAAGACGGAGAGCGTCTGGAGCGTGCGCTTGCCAGGGAGAAGACCCAGGAGGTGCCGAAGTACGAGGAGATGTGCAGGCGTTTTCTTGCAGACCAGAATGATTTTTCCGAGGAAAATATTCTTAAAGCAGGTATATGGAAGCGTTTTGAGAATCATAATCTGGATGAATGTGTGAAGGAGATCGTAAATTATATAAAATCTGTACAATAAGGAAAAATAGTTTTTTTTATACAGAAGATTATGTTATAATTAGTTGAAAGATGTCCGCCGGGTATAACGGAGGGCACAAAAGGCAGAAAGAGGTGATTCTTATGGCAGGATTTCATGACATCATCGGCCATGACGATATAATCAGGCATTTGAAGAATGCGATAGAGACAGGGAAGGTATCCCACTCTTATATTTTTACAGGGGAACCGGGATCCGGCAAGAAGCTTCTTGCGGGGACTTTTGCGGCAGCGCTGCAGTGCGAATCGGGAGAGTCTGAACCGTGTATGACTTGTGATTCCTGTAAGAAGGTGATCGGCAAGAATCATCCGGATATCATTACAGTAACTCATGAGAAGCCTGGAAGCATCAGCATTGACGAGGTGCGTGACCAGGTTGTGCGTGATGTGGATATCAAGCCGTACTGCAGTCCGTATAAGATCTATATCATTCCGGATGCGGAGATGATGACGGTGCAGGCGCAGAATGCCATTTTGAAAACTATCGAGGAACCGCCGGAATATGCGGTGATCATGCTGCTGACAAGCAATATCGACAGTCTTCTTCCTACGATCCGTTCCAGATGTGTGCGTCTGGATCTGAAGGTGGTGGATGACAGTCTTGTGAAGGAATATCTGATGGAGCATCTTCAGGTGCCGGATTATCAGGCTGAGATCGATGCGTCTTATGCGCAGGGCAGTATCGGCAAGGCGAAGGAGGCTGCGACTTCTCAGGAGTTTGCGGATATGACTGCCAATGCCCTGAAGATTTTGAAATATGCCAATTCCATGGAGGTTTATGAGCTGACAGAGGCGATCAAGACTTTGACTGCTGATAAGAATAATATCAATGATTATCTGGATATTTTCCAGTTCTGGTTCCGCGATGTTCTGATGTTTAAGGCAACAAGGGAAATTGACAACCTGGTTTTTAAACAGGAGATTAATTTTATCAGAGAGCAGGCCAGCGAGCGTTCTTATGAGAATATCGAAAAAATCCTTGAGGCACTGGAGAAGACGAAGGTGCGTCTCCGTGCCAATGTTAATCTCGAACTTGCCCTGGAGCTCCTGTTCCTGACAATTAGGGAGAAATAGAATGGAAAAGGTAGTTGGAGTCAGATTTCGTAACGTTGGTAAGATTTATTATTTTAATCCTAAGAATTATAAGGTGAAGGTCGGCGATCATGTGATCGTGGAGACTGCCCGTGGTGTGGAGTATGGCCGTGTTGTCCTGGAGCCGCGCAGCGTGAAGGAGGACGAGGTAGTCCATCCGCTGAAGGAGGTTCTCCGTGTTGCAACGAAGGAGGACGAGGACCATGAGGCTGAGAACCGCCAGAAGGAGAAAGAGGCTTTTAAGATCTGCAAGAAGAAGATCCGTGAGCATGGGCTTGATATGAAGCTGATCGATGCGGAGTATACCTTTGATAATAACAAGGTGCTGTTTTATTTTACAGCGGATGGCCGTATTGATTTCCGGCAGCTGGTTAAGGATCTGGCGTCTGTGTTTAAGACCAGGATCGAGCTTCGTCAGATCGGTGTCCGTGATGAGACGAAGATCCTTGGCGGTATTGGTATCTGTGGAAGGACGCTTTGCTGTCATACGTATCTTTCGGAGTTTGCGCCGGTTTCCATCAAGATGGCGAAGGAGCAGAATCTTTCTCTGAACCAGACGAAGATTTCTGGTGTCTGTGGTCGTCTGATGTGCTGTCTGAAGAATGAGCAGGAGACTTATGAGGAGCTGAACCGGAATCTTCCGGGTATCGGTGATATGGTAACGACGCCGCAGGGTGTTTCGGGTACGGTCCAGAGTGTGAATGTTCTCAGGCAGATGGTTAAGATCGTGGTTGAGGTGAATGACGAGAAGGAGATCCAGGAGTTTCCGGTCCGTGATCTGAGGTTCCGCCCTAAGAGAAAAAAGGGTAAGGGTGGTTCTGCTGACCACGAGGAGAAAGAGGTTAAAAAGGGAGATTCGAAGCCGAATGAGAAGTGATCTGGTTTATTGCGGTGAGCGTGTGGATGATCTTCAGAATGGGTTGTTTGTGATCCAGGATCCGAAGAAGTTTTGCTTTGGGATGGATGCGGTTCTGTTGTCTGGTTTTGCCCGGGTGAAGAGGGGTGAGGTTGCGCTGGATATGGGGACCGGTACGGGGATCATTCCGATCTTGCTTTCTGATCGTACGGATGGGGAGCATTTCACGGGGCTGGAGATCCAGCATGAGTGTGCGGAGATGGCTGACCGTAGTGTGAGGTATAATGGTCTTGAGGACAGGGTTCGGATCGTTGAGGGTGATATCAGGGAGGCTGCCGGGATTTTTGGGGCGGCTTCTTTTGATGTGGTGACGTGTAATCCGCCGTATATGATCGGGCAGCATGGGTTGACGAATCCGCATCTTCCGAAGGCGATCGCGAGGCATGAGATTTTGTGTTCGTTTGATGATGTGGCTTGTCAGGCTGCCCGGGTCCTGAAGGACCGGGGGCGGTTTTTTCTGGTGCACAGGCCGTTTCGGCTGGTGGAGCTGATGGCGACTTTGACGAAGTATAAGCTGGAGCCTAAGAGGATGCAGCTGGTGTATCCTTTTATTGATAAGGAGCCGAATATGGTGTTGATCGAGGCTTGTAAGGGCGGGAATTCCAGGATCCGGGTTGAGCGGCCGCTGGTGGTTTATGAGCGGCCTGGGGTTTATACGGAGGATGTTTTGGAGTTGTATCGGATGGTGTGAATGTTGTGATGTTGTGGCTTAGGGTGGCTGCCCCGGTTGTGAGAGATTGGGGTGGCTGCTCGGGAGGTTTTGGGCCATCGGCGCTGCGCTGGATGGCTGGGAGGTAGTGGTGGCTGTGGTACTTCGGTTGGTGAAGGGACGGCGAGGGGAGGCAGGCTGCTGGTGGTGACACGCTGCGCCCCCTGCTCGGCTGCGGCGCCGGTTTGCTGCCATTCGCGCAAACTCGCTTCGCTCAAACAGTGCGCTCGGTGGCAGCAGCTATCCTCACCTCGCTGACGGGGGCTCCGCTAACGTCACCACCAGCAGCCTGCCTCCCCTCGCCTGAGATTCAAAGCGAGAGATCGCAACGCATAGTGCGCTGAGTATCGAAGCATACAGACACCTTGCCAGAAGTGAATCACTGAGAAAGTGAAGAAATAAAACAACATCGGCACAGCGTAGTGCGCTGAGTATCGAAGAATACAGACACCTTGCCAGAAGTGAATCACAGAGAAAGTGAAGAAATAAAACAACATCGGCACAGCGTAGTGCGCTGAATACCGAAGCATACAGACACAAGTCAACAAATAAGAACAACGAATCCCTTGCACTACTTAAAAAAAGCCCAAGGGGTGTGCAGAGGGGGCGCGGCTTTGCGGCCCCTTTGCGGTTTTCAAAGTTCCCAAACTTAAACAACCCCCCGCGGTCAAGCGGAATAACCCCCACGGTCAAGCGGAATATCCCCCGCGGTCAAGCGAAACAACTCCCCCACGGCCAAGTGGAAAAAACTCCCCGCGGTCAAGCGAGAAAAGAGGAAAATATGAAACAAAACGGAAAACTATACTTATGCGCCACCCCCATAGGAAACCTCGAAGACATCACCCTTCGAGTACTAAGAACCCTTCGGGAAGTGGACTTAATCGCTGCGGAGGATACCCGCAACAGCATAAAACTTCTGAATCATTTTGATATAAAAACCCCCATGACCAGCTACCACGAATACAATAAGATCGATAAGGGCCATGTCCTCGTGGAAAAGCTGCTGGCGGGTACAAACATTGCGTTGATCACAGATGCAGGTACTCCGGGTATCTCAGACCCCGGGGAGGAGCTTGCCGCCATGTGTTATGAAGCCGGAATTGAAGTGACTTCACTTCCGGGTCCTGCTGCCTGTATCACTGCTCTGACTTTGTCAGGCCTGCATACCAGGCGTTTTGCTTTCGAGGCTTTTCTTCCGGCGGATAAGAAAGAACGAAAAACGATCCTGGAGGAGCTTTCCTGTGAAACCAGGACTATTATCCTGTATGAGGCACCTCACAGGCTTGTACGGACTCTTGGTGAGCTCAGAGAGGCGCTTGGCAACCGCCGGATGACTCTTTGCAGAGAGCTGACCAAGAAGCATGAGACGGCATTCCGGACTACGATCGATGATCTGATGGATTTTTATAAAGATGAGAAGCCGCTGGGTGAGTGTGTTCTTGTGATCGAGGGCAGGAGCCGCAGTGAGATGGAGGCGGAGAAGCGTGCTTCCTGGGAGGAGATTTCCATTGCGGAGCATGTGGCGATGTATGAGCAGCAGGGGAATTCCAGGAAGGATGCCATGAAGCTTGCTGCCAAGGATCGTGGTGTTTCCAAGCGGGATATTTATAAGGCGCTTCTGGATGGAGAAGATTCTGCTGAATGATCAGGTGTAATTGTGGTACGGATCGTAGGTAACGTGATCGTGGATGATTGAATAAGCTGCATACTGTGACCAAGGATTTTTGGGAACGTATGTGGCTTTTTTTTGTGGTAATAAAAAGTACTGTGCGGATTTTGTCGAAATGATTTGCTTGCAGTATAGACCATATTGTGCTGTATTTTGAGATTGCATTTAATAAGATACTTTTTTGCCTGTATTTCCTATGATTTTGCGTGGAAATACAGGCTTTTTTGTGCTATAATAAACTCTGTATTCGTATGTAAAAAATATTTATTTTACAGGTATAAATGACACTTCCGGAGCGGGTTTGAGAATTGCTTTCTGCAAAATGAAAATACAGTATTTCCTGAAATTAAAAGATCAGTTTATCTTGTTCAGGATTTGATGTAATGATTTCTGAAGCTGCTATGGTTCTGCAGAAATGAATTTTCAAACACGTCCGGACGACAAGAACAGGAGGAATGACATGGGCGCAGAGAATACAGAATACGGCGCGGATCAGATCCAGATCCTGGAAGGACTGGAAGCCGTACGTAAGAGGCCTGGAATGTATATCGGAAGTACCTCCAGCCGTGGACTTCATCATCTCGTATATGAGATCGTGGATAACGCAGTCGATGAAGCACTGGCTGGTTTTTGTACGGAGATCCATGTAGATATCAATCCGGATAATTCCATTACAGTTACAGATAATGGTCGTGGTATTCCGGTTGGCATCAATCATAAGGCAGGTATTCCGGCAGTTGAGGTTGTATTTACCATTCTTCACGCAGGCGGTAAGTTCGGCGGTGGAGGATATAAGGTTTCCGGTGGTCTTCACGGTGTTGGTGCATCTGTTGTAAATGCACTTTCCGAATGGCTGGAGGTTACCATCTACCGAGAGGGTAAGGAATACAAACAGAGATATGAGCGTGGCAAGACTATGTACCCGCTGAAGGTGGTAGGTGACTGTGATCCGGGGCTTTCAGGAACGAAGGTTTATTTCCTTCCGGACAAGGAGATCTTTGAGGAGACTGTTTATGATTATGATATACTGAAACAGAGACTTCGTGAGATGGCTTTCCTGACTAAGGGTCTTCGTATCGTTCTGGAGGATAAGAGAGAGGGACAGGAGCGCGAGAAGGTATTCCACTATGAGGGTGGTATCCGTGAGTTTGTAAGCTACCTGAACAGAAGCAAGGAGGCTCTTTACCCGGAGATCATTTACTGTGAGGGTGAGAAGGACGGCGTGTCTGTAGAGGTTGCGCTGCAGCATAATGACTCCTATACAGAGAACACCTATGGCTTTGTAAACAATATCAATACACCGGAGGGCGGTACACACATTACCGGTTTCCGTAATGCAATCACCAATACATTTAATGATTATGCACGTAAGAACAAGCTTCTCAAGGACAGTGAGCCGAACTTAAGCGGTGATGATATCCGTGAGGGCCTGACTGCGATCGTCAGTGTTAAGATCGAGAATCCGCAGTTTGAGGGTCAGACCAAGCAGAAGCTTGGAAACAGTGAGGCAAGAGGTGCGGTAGACAGTGTCGTAAGTAAACAGCTGGAGATTTTCCTGGAGCAGAATCCTGCAGTTGCCAAGGCTACCGTTGAGAAATCTGTTCTTGCACAGAGAGCCAGAGAGGCAGCCAGAAAGGCACGTGACCTTACAAGAAGAAAATCCGCACTGGACAGCATGTCGCTTCCGGGAAAGCTTGCAGACTGTTCTGACAAGAATCCGGAGAACTGTGAGATCTATATCGTAGAGGGAGATTCCGCGGGCGGTTCTGCCAAGACAGCGAGAAACCGTGCCACACAGGCGATCCTTCCGCTGCGTGGTAAGATCCTGAATGTTGAGAAGGCACGTCTGGATAAGATTTACGGAAACAAAGAGATCAAGGCAATGATCACTGCCTTCGGAACCGGAATCCATGAGGATTTTGATATTTCCAAGCTTCGTTATCACAAGATCATCATTATGACCGATGCCGATGTTGACGGTGCACATATCGCAACACTGCTTCTGACCTTCCTGTATCGTTTCATGCCGGAGCTGATCAAGCAGGGATATGTATACCTGGCGCAGCCTCCTCTCTATAAAGTGGAGAAGAACAAAAAGGTATGGTATGCATATGACGATGATGAGCTGAACAATATCCTTACCGAGATCGGACGTGACGGAAACAATAAGATCCAGCGTTATAAAGGTCTGGGTGAGATGGATGCCGAGCAGCTCTGGGAGACTACTATGGACCCTGAGAAGAGAATCCTTCTCCGTGTGACCATGGACGAAGCTGCCACATCTGAGATCGATCTGACATTTACCACTCTTATGGGAGACAAGGTAGAGCCAAGACGTGAATTTATCGAAGAAAATGCAAGATTCGTTAAGAATCTTGATATCTAGGAGAATAAAGAAGAATGGAAGATAATATTTTTGACAAAGTCCACGAAGTGGATCTGGAAAAAACGATGAAGGAATCTTACATCGACTATGCCATGAGTGTTATCGCCTCACGAGCTTTGCCTGATGTAAGAGACGGTCTGAAGCCGGTACAGCGCCGAGTTCTGTACTCTATGATCGAGCTGAATAATGGTCCTGACAAGCCACACAGAAAATGTGCGCGTATTGTCGGTGATACCATGGGTAAATATCATCCGCACGGTGACAGCTCCATCTATGGTGCGCTGGTCAATATGGCTCAGGAATGGTCCACAAGATATCCGCTGGTTGACGGACATGGAAACTTTGGTTCCGTGGATGGTGACGGTGCGGCTGCCATGCGATATACAGAGGCACGTCTCAGCAAGATATCCATGGAGATGCTTGCTGACATCAACAAGGATACGGTTGATTTTCAGCCGAACTTTGATGAAACAGAGCGTGAGCCGGTTGTGCTTCCGGCACGTTTTCCGAACCTTTTGGTAAACGGTACTACAGGTATTGCGGTAGGTATGGCAACCAATATTCCGCCGCATAACCTTCGTGAAACTATCAATGCAGTTGTTAAGATCATTGACAACATTGTAGAAGAAGACAGAGAAACAGCTATGGAGGAGCTTCTTGAGATCGTAAAGGGACCGGACTTCCCTACAGGAGCGACCATCCTCGGAACGAGAGGAATCGAGGAAGCTTACCGTACCGGACGTGGCAAGATCCGTGTCCGTGCGGTGACGAATATCGAGACTTTGCCAAACGGTAAATCTCGTATCGTGGTTACCGAGCTCCCGTACCTTGTAAACAAGGCACGTCTGATCGAGAAGATCGCAGAGCTTGTCCGTGACAAAAAGATCGACGGGATCACAGACCTGAACGACCATTCCAGCCGTGAGGGTATGCGAATCTGTATTGATCTTCGTAAGGATGCCAATGCCAACGTGATTCTGAATCTGCTTTACAAGCATACACAGCTGCAGGATACTTTTGGTGTGATCATGCTTTCTCTTGTTCCAAATCATGGAAGTATGGAACCGAAGGTTCTGAACCTGAAAGAGATGCTGGAGTACTATCTGGAGCATCAGGAGAATGTAGTTCGCAGAAGAACACAGTATGATCTTAATAAGGCACAGGAGAGAGCCCATATTTTGGAAGGTCTTCTGAAGGCACTTGATAATATTGATGAAGTGATCCGCATCATCCGTGGTTCCCGCAACGTACAGATCGCCAAGCAGGAGCTGATCGACCGTTTTGAGCTGACAGATGTGCAGGCACAGGCGATCGTGGATATGCGTCTCCGTGCATTGACAGGTCTGGAAAGAGAGAAGCTGGAGGCTGAGTATGCAGAGCTTATGGAGAAAATCCGCAAGTTCCAGGCAATCCTTGCTGACCGCAAGCTCCTTCTCCGGGTGATCCGTGAGGAGATCCTTGCCATTGCAGAGAAATACGGCGATGACAGAAAGACTTCCATCGGATACGATGTATATGATATCTCTACAGAGGATCTGATCCCGAGAGAAAATACAGTGATCGCAATGACAAAGCTTGGTTATATCAAGCGTATGACCGTTGACAACTTCCGCAGCCAGAACCGTGGTGGCAGAGGAATCAAGGGTATGCAGACGATTGAGGATGACTATATCGAAGAGCTTCTGATGACGACGACGCACCATTATCTCATGTTCTTTACTAATACAGGACGTGTATACAGACTGAAGGCATATGAGATCCCGGAGGCCGGTCGTACAGCTAGAGGAACTGCGATCATCAATCTTTTGCAGCTTGCACCGGGAGAAAAGATCACAGCTGTGATCCCGCTTCGTAAATATGAAGAGGGTCATTATCTGATGATGGCCACCAAGAAAGGCCTTGTGAAGAAAACTCCGATCAAGGATTACGAGAATGTCCGTAAGACAGGTCTTACAGCAATCGTTCTTCGTGATGATGACGAGCTGATCGAGGTTAAGGCTACTGATAATAATAAAGATATTATTCTTGTGACCAGGGACGGACAGTGTATCCGCTTTAAGGAAACGGATGTCCGCAGCACAGGCCGTGCGTCCATGGGAGTAAGAGGTATGAATCTTACTGACGGTGATGAAGTTGTTGCCATGCAGCTGAACACTCAGGGAGATTATCTGCTTATAGTTTCCGAGAACGGAATGGGCAAACGTACAGCTATGAGTGAGTTCGTTGTCCAGAACCGTGGCGGTAAGGGTGTGAAGTGCTACAAGATCACCGAGAAGACCGGAAATGTTGTTGGCGCCAAGGCTGTCAACGAAGAGAACGAGATCATGATGATCACTACAGAGGGTATCATTATCCGTCTGCAGTGTGCGGATATCTCTGTTCTTGGAAGGATCACCTCCGGTGTGAAGATGATCAATCTTACAGAGGGTGTAACCGTTGCAAGTATCGCCAAGGTAAGAGATAAAGATCCGGAAGCAGATACAACTACCGAAAAAGCTGACGGAGAAACCGGCAATAACGAAGAAGGCTCTGCAGAGGAAGCTGTCACAGGCAGCGAAGAGGAATAAGGTCGAGGATAAGTCATGACGACGACAAAGAAAAAACGCAGAAAAAAATCAGTAAAGAAGCTGAAATACTCTAATAAAAAACTGAATTTTGTCCATATTGCGACACTGGCGGGGATCATTTTGATCCTGCTGGTGATCGTTCTGGCGGCCAGAGGTTGCGGAAAGATCAGCCACAGAACTCCGGAGGGGGTTGTGGAAGGCTACATCAAAGCGGCAGCAGCAGGCAAGAATAAAAAGATGCAGAGCTGTTACAGTGCGGATAAGTTATCGGATGAGGCGAAAACAGAGATTTCCTCCACGATAAAATATTTTCAGGCCCATGGAGTAAAGGATGTAAATATCGACAGCTGTGGCTCCATTTCTGAAAACAAAAATTATTCTTATGTTTATATCCGCTATAATCTTGTTCTGGAGAACGAGCAGGAATATCCATGTATCAGTACCTATCTTGTAAAGGTCCAGGACAAAAAGTATTATCTGTATGCGCCTTCTGAGATTTCAGATAAGATCAGCCAGCAGGCTGCCAAGGATTATCAGAAATTTATGACTACGAAAACCTATACAGATTATACAAAGGCTTATGAGGTTTTTCTGAAAAAGAATCCGGGATACGAGGATAAGATCGCAGGGAAACTGAACGGATAAAGCAGAGGCGGGAGGATGTAAGAATGAAGCGGATTTTGCTGATGGTGCTCAGAAATATAGTCTTTGTTCCTTACTGGTGGATCAAGCTTTGCTGGTATGCAGCGCATACAGATGATTATCCGGAAGAGAAGAAATACGCATTCCTGAGACTGATAGATGAGCATGCCATTGAAGGCGGAAATATCCATATTGATGTGCATGGAGCTGAAAATATCCCAAAAGAAAAGGGATTTATGTTTTTTCCGAATCACCAGGGACTGTTTGATGTGCTGGCGATCATCCGGGCATGCCCGGGTTCCTTTTTTCGGTAGTTGCCAAGAGGAAGTTGGAGAGATTCCTTTTCTGAAGCAGGTTTTTTGCCTGTATGAAAGCCTTTATCATTGACAGGGAAGACCTGAAGTCAGTCCATGCAGGTCATTGTCAATGTAATACGGGAAGTGAAGGCTGGTCGTAATTATCTGATCTTTCCGGAGGGAACCAGAAGTAAAAACGGAAATCATCCGGGGCCGTTCAAGGGCGGCAGCTTCAAGACTGCCACCAAGACGAAATGCCCGATCGTTCCGGTTGCACTGATCGATTCCTTTAAGGCTTTTGATACCGGCTCTACAGAGAGGATCACCGTACAGGTGCATATCCTTCCTCCGATGTATTATGAGGAATACAAAGATATGCATACCACAGAGCTCGCAGAAGAAGTGAAGAGACGGATCGAAAAGGTGATCGAAGAGAATATTATGTAAAAAAGAAAAGACTTTGATGAAGTTGGAATAAAAACATCATCAAGGTCTTTTTTTGTTGTATGTTTTATATAAAAACGAAACGTTTTATTTGTGAATTGTTGGGCATATACAACCAAAAGGTTTGATGATAACATAGAGGCATCCATACAATATAAATAAAAGATGTAAAGAGGACGAACAGATGAAAAAAGAAGAATACCTTTCTCTGATCGATGAGGTGATCGCACAGGGACCATACACGGATACCTGGGATTCTCTCTGTGAGCATCCTACGCCGAAGTGGTATGCAAGAGATAAATTCGGAATTTTTATCCACTGGGGTGTTTACAGTGTTCCGGCTTTCGGAAACGAATGGTATCCCAGAAATATGTATGTGAAAGGCTCTAAGGAGAACCTGCATCATACAGAGAAATACGGAACTCTGGATAAATTCGGCTATAAGGATTTTATTCCTCAGTTTAAGGCTGAGAAGTTTGATCCGAAGGAATGGGCAGCCTTATTTAAAGAGGCGGGGGCGAAATTCGTAGTTCCGGTAGCGGAGCATCACGATGGATTTCAGATGTATGCCAGTGACCTTTGTCGCTGGAACGCTGCTGAGATGGGACCGAAAAGAGATATTCTCGGAGATCTGAAGATAGAGGTTGAGAAAGAGGGAATGGTTCTCGGTGCTTCTTCTCACAGAGCAGAGCATTACTGGTTCTTTAATGGAGGTCGTCAGATCCCGGAGGCTGATGTCAATGATCCGGAATATGCGGATCTTTATGGGCCGGCAGCAGGAATCACCAGAGATATGAGTGATATTTATGACAATCCTCCGACAGAGGAGCATATGCAGGACTGGCTTGTCCGCACCTGCGAGATCGTGGATAAATATCAGCCATCCATCGTGTATTTTGACTGGTGGATCCAGCAGTATGCATGGAAACCGTATCTTCGTAAATTTGCAGCATATTATTACAACCGTTCTGCACAGTGGGGAAAAGAAACAGCTATTGATGCCAAATTTGACGCATATGTTTATGGCAGCGCAGTCAATGATCTGGAAAGAGGTCAGTTAGACCATATCACGCCGGATCTGTGGCAGAATGATACGTCTGTAGCTAAGAACTCCTGGGGCTATACCATTGGAAATGATTATAAGAAGCCTTCCGATGTAGTGCTGGATCTGATCGATGTAGTCAGCAAAAATGGTGCACTTCTTCTTAATATCGGACCGAAGCCGGATGGAACAATTCCGGAAGAGGATGCACATATCCTGAGAGAAATGGGAAAATGGCTGAAGGTAAACGGAGAGGCGATATACGGAACCAGATACTGGAAGATATTCGGAGAGGGACCGACGGTGGTTCCGGAGGGACATTTCACGGATACCTATGATAAGCACTTTACTTCTGAGGATATCCGTTTTACAAGTAAGAGCAATCATATTTATGCGACTGTTCTGCACTGGCCGGAGGATGGAGAGATCCATATCAAAGCTCTTGGCAATGATATGAAGCTTTTGAAATCCACGATCCGGGATATTGAGATCCTCGGAACAGATCTGCATCCGGCATTTGCGAGAAATAAAGAACTGGATATTTCCTGCGGAAGAGGGGTTATTGAGGCGGGAGATATGCCGGTGGTATTGAAGATCACAGTAGAATAGCTGTTGGGGGAAGCGAGTAAATTATAATGTCTTTTTGAAAGGACAGAAAGGATAAGGTATTTTAATTATGGGAGATGTAAGATTCACAGGAAACTGGAACTCTGTAAATGCACACACAGTTCCAAAATGGTATGAGGATTGTAAATTTGGAATTTTTATCCATTGGGGAATTTATTCCGTGCCGGCATTTGCACCGCATACATGGGAGCTGGGAGAGGTTGATTCCAAGGAATGGTTTGCGGATAATCCGTATGCAGAATGGTATTACAATTCTCTGAACATTGGAAAAGGTCCTACATATAAGCATCATATAGAAAAATACGGAAAAGATTTCAAATACGAAGATTTTATTCCTATGTGGAAAGCTGAAAACTGGGATCCGAAGCAGTGGGCAGAGATCTTCAAAGAAGCAGGTGCGGAGTATGTTGTTCTGACAACCAAGCATCATGACGGATTCTGCCTGTTCCCAAGTAAATATACACATTTCAATTCCGTAGAAATGGGACCGAAGAGAAATATCACCGGTGAGCTGACAGAAGCTGTCCGTGACGCAGGAATCCGCATGGGCCTGTATTATTCCGGACTGATCGACTGGCAGTATGCAAACGATCCTATTTTTGAGGATGATGATCTGTTTGGAACAGCCAGTCCGACATTTGCATATGCAGATTATTCCTATAATCAGATGAAAGAGCTTGTAGATGATTATGCACCGAGTGTGTTCTGGAATGATATCGGATGGCCGACACAGAGTGAAGAGATGATGCCGTATTTCTTTGCACATTATTACAATAAGGTTCCGGAGGGTGTGGTAAATGACCGTTTCAACGGACGTTATCATGATTTCCTTACTAAGGAATATAAAGCCGGTTCTGTAAACAGAAATGAGAAATGGGAGATGTGCCGTGGAATGGGCTTATCCTTCGGTTATAATGCCAACGAAGGCGATGACAAGCTGATCTCTGTTCCGGATCTGATCTCACTTCTTGTCGGAACAGTGGCAAATAACGGAAATCTTCTCCTGAACATCGGCCCGAAGGCAGACGGAACTATCCCGGAGGAGCAGGTAAGAAGACTGAAGATCCTGGGTGCATGGCTGAAGGTAAACCATGACGGTATTTACGGAACACGCTGCAGTGACCGTGAATCTGAGCTGCTTGAGAGTGGAATCGAGCTCCATTATACACAGAAAGACGGAAATCTGAATGTGTTTGCAGATCATCTGAAGGAAGGTGCCAATGAATTCCTGATCAAGGGCTATCACGGACAGCTGAGACCATTTGATCCGGCAGTGAAGGTAGAAACTGAAGATACTGCAGAAGGACTTCTTGTGAAGATCCCGGAATATAAAGAAGATATGTATGTGGTTGGATTAACCAACAGATTCTAAATGATGAACAGGAGGACCGGATGTATGTCGGTCCTTTTGTTGCTGCATGGGAGAAGATCGTGGATATCCGATCGATTCTCAGGGAGGGAGCTTTTATGTTTGGGAAAAAAATCGCAATACTGTTATCAACGTCAATGATCCTGACAGGGTCCTGTGTATCTTCTGTGGCTGTACATGCACAGACTGGTTATGCGGCTGAATATGCGCAGGAAGCATCGGCAGCAGGTGTGCAGAGCACTGCAAAGCTTGTTGCGAAGGGCTCCTGTGGAAGCAAAGCTGTTTACCGATTGTACTCCAATGGAAACCTGCAGATACAGGGAAAAGGGGAGGTTAAGGTTACCGATGATTTTTCATACAGATCAGCAATGATAAAAACAGTAACCGTTGCATCTGGGATCACGGGAATCGGTGACAGAACCTTTTCAGACTGCAGAAATATGAAGAGGATTTCGTTGCCGGGAACTCTGCGGAGTATTGGAGTAAGAGCATTTGGAGATACTGCGATCACCAGGATCAAGCTTCCTGATGGACTGAAAAGCATTGGTGCATATGCTTTTTACCAGAGTAAGCTTATGAGCCTAGATGTACCGAAAACTGTAACAAAAATTGATGAATATGCTTTCAGTTACTGTAACAGTCTGGAATCTGTCATCATTCCGGGAAGTGTGAAAATATTACCGGAATCGTTATTTGAGGCGGATATGAAGCTGAAAAAGGTTACGCTTGGACAGGGCGTTTCCAGGATAGAAAGAGCGGCCTTTCGGCATTGCGGTTTGACAGGAGTAAGCTTTCCGGACAGTGTTACGGTTATTGGGGAAGGTGCGTTTTCTTTTTGTCCAGATCTCAGAAAGGTGTCGTTGCCGAAGAAGCTTACAGAGATCGGGAACGGTGTATTCAGTAATTGTCGAAAACTGGGGAATATTACAGTACCTGCCAGTGTGAAAAAGATCAGAAGCCATGCTTTTTATGATTGCCTGGCAATGAAAAAGATTACGATCCTCAACAGTAAAACAGTGATAGAAAAAGAAGCGATCGGCTATAATTTCAATAGTGGAAAAAATAAAACTTTTGTCATTGCCGGAAAAAAGGGTTCTACTGCTCAGACTTACGCAAAGAAAAATGGGTTCCGTTTTTTGAACAATATTGCCGCAGTAAGGACTGCAAAGATGACCGGCGTGCCCAAAACAAAAACCATACTTCGTGGAAAAACATACACGATCCAGGCAGTGACCGTGCCGTATTACAGCGACGAAAAGATTCTTTTCCGTTCCTCGGATCGCAGGATCGCTACGGTAAATTCCAAAGGTGTTGTAAAGGGAATCCGAAAAGGGACGGCTGTGATCACCGTGCAGAGCGGAGCGAAAAAACTAAACTGTAAGATAACGGTGAAGTAACGATGAAGCAGGCGTACGTAAAATAGCCATAACAGTGAAAGAATACAAAAGAAAATAAAAACAGAAGCCCGGCAGATGAAACATGGAGAGTTATCACATGTGCAGCTGCCGGGTTTTTATAAATATAGAAAACCCTTAAAATAAGGAATAAAATAGCTTGTTATACCCTTAAAATAAGGGTATATTAATAAAAAAGGGGGAATCTAAAATGACAGGATATGCTGTGAGACATTCGATACGGGCAGAAGATATACGAATTTTAAGGAAGAAATTGAAGCTTACACAAAAAGATTTTGCAAAGTTAGTAAATGTATCTCAGAAAACAATAGAAAGATGGGAAAGTGAAAATCGGGATATTACAGGACCGGTTACGACATTAGTTCATATTTTAAACGAGTATCCTCAGATAGAGGAAAACCTCCGCGTGCCGGAAAAAGAATATCCGATACGCTTATGGTACATGTTTAAGAGTGAAATATGTACGATTATTGATGTGGATGAGAGAGGCAGAAAAGTAAAAATATATAATTATACAAACAATTTTATTAAAAAAGCATTTGGCCGAAATGAAAAACCAACCTTTGAAGAATACGAGGAATTTCTGGAATCTCGTTGTTTCCCGAGACAACGAGACAAAATAAAATTGGTATTAGAAGATTTGAATCTGCCATTTTATGATCCGTTTATGATCATAGAAAAGACCGAAGGAAGAATGGCAGAGGATGATTTCTGGATCAGGATTGAGAGGTAAAAATGGTACAGCTTTTTGAACAGGATATCAAAACAAATGACAGACAATCGTCAAAAGGAAACCAATTGAAATGGTGCAGGAACAATGTATGGTATAAAGCTGATTATATGGGATATGAGGGATTGGTGGAATATGTTGTTTCACGTTTGTTGGAAAAATCTTCACTGAAACAGGAAGAGTATGTTTTATATAAAACAGAAGAGATTAGTTATAAGAGAAGAAAATATCTGGGATGTAAAAGTGAAAATTTTTTGCCTGAGGGATGGCAGCTTATTACATTAGAAAGACTTTTTTATGGATTTTATAATGAAAGTCTTTATAAAAAATTATTCACGATTCCAGAACATTCGGAAAGACTGGAATTTATAGTAGATCAGACGGAACGCATTACGGGAATTAGCGATTTTGGAAAGTATATGAGTAAGATCCTGGCAATTGATACATTTTTTATGAATGAAGATCGGCATATGCATAATATTGGAGTCTTAATGGATGCAGAAGAAAAATATCATTTATGTCCAATATTTGATAATGGTGCAGGACTGCTATCAGATATACAGATGGATTATCCGATGGAAGAAAACATAAATAATCTGATGGAGGAGGCACGATCAAAAACTCTGTGTGAAGATTTTGATGAGCAGATCGAGATTGCAGAAGAATTGTATGGTCAGCAGATAAGGCTGAAATTTAATGAAAAAGATGTAAAAGAAATATTGGATATGGAAAGTTATTATTCGCAGGAATATAAAGAAAGAGTATTTGAGATTATTATGAACAGGAGAAGAAAGTACAGATATTTATTTTGAATAACTGCACGTCGTATTTTTGGTATTTTGGTAATAAAGCAGGTACAAAAGTTTTCACATGTGGAGCTGCCGGTTTTTTATAGTAGAAAAAATGTTAAAAAATGTCTGTAAACAGACAAAATATGACAAAAATATTCTAAACAAAGCTTGATTAAATGTGATGGGAAATTTATAATTTTAGTATAAATGTGAATTGGAAAATGAGGGAACGGTCACATCCAAAGGTGTTGTAAAAGGCATCAAAAAAGGAACTGCAACCATTACCGTTCAGAGTGGTTCCAAAAAACTGACCTGTAAGGTAACAGTTAAATAATTCAAAGGATATTAGTAATCAGCATTTGTTATTTACTCATAGTTATATCTTATATGTTTGAGTACGCAAAACAGACTGGAGCTTGATAAGAATATATATCAGGTTCTCAGTCTGTTTTTATATATTGCAGGCAAAAAAAGAACACGTTTTCACAAAATAAGATTGACTTTTTTCAAAACTCCTATTATCATATAAAACATATTTAATTACTATGAAATAAGGAATGATAAAAAGTTCTGTTACACTGATGATGCTGAGTTACATAGATGACGTTGAGTAGCTTACAGGACTGGTAGCGGGTAGACTTTTTTCAGAGGGAGGGGACGGGTACATGTCCATCAAGAAGATCGCAGAAAAGGCAGGGGTTTCACCGGCGACGGTTTCCAGAGTTTTGAATAATCCCAATTATAAATGTTCTGTTTCCGGACTCAGGGACAAGATATGGAAGACAGCTATCGAGATGAATTATGTGCCCAACGAGGCGGCCCGGAATCTGAAAAAAGGCGTTTCCGCAAAGCAGGAGAAAACCTGGTACATCAATATCCTGATGACAAGAACCGATTCTTCCACAACGGATCCGTTTTTTGCGGAGCTCCTTCGGGTGATCGAAAGTGAGATCCATGATAAAAACTGCATTCTTTCCAAAGTATGGTATATGTCTGTGTTTTCCGATGACCGGAAGTGCCGAAGGGAGAATCTGGACCGGCTGATCGACGGAATGTATGATGAGGTGGAAGGGAAAAGGGACGGACTGATCATCATCGGCAGATGTAATAAAGAGGCTTTGAAGAAGCTGAATAAGAAGTATAAGAGTGTGGTATCGGTGAACCGGAATTCTACCAATTATGAAGTGGATGAGGTCCTTTGCGATGGGAAAAAGATCGCAGCAGCGGCAGTGGAATATCTGATCTCCCTGGGGCACAAAAATATCGGATATATTGGCCAGTGCCACAGCGAGGACCGGTATAACGGGTATCTGGAAACACTGAAGAAGCATGATCTGGATGTGATACCGGAGTATGTTATCGAAACAAAGCAGACTGAGGCCGAGGGCTACGAGGCCATGGAAAAGTTCTTTCAGTCGGACGACATGCCAACCGGAATCTACTGTGCCAATGATATTTCGGCGATCGGAATGCTGAAGTGCCTGAATAAATTTCGGAACCGGTATTATATGCCTTCGATCATATCCAGCGATGATATACAGGAGGCACAGTTTACCAGACCGATGCTGACAACGGTGAGCCTGCCCAAGGAGGATATGGGAAAATTTGCATTATACCTGCTGCTGGACCGGCTGAAGGGCGGGCATTCCGGTATTGTGCGAATGGAGCTGGAAGGCAGACTGATGATACGGAACAGCTGCAGCAGTGTGGAGGACAGTATGTGGAGCGATTATTGTATCTGAGGATTGCGGATGCGCAGATATAGTGACAGACAGGATGCGGATGCGCTATGACCAGAGTATTTCGTGAAAACGTTTTCAGATATTCCTATTTGATTAATGGGAATAATATGGTTTAATGTATTCAATTCAAATAAAAAATTACAGAACCACAGTAAACGGAAAGAACAGGTATGATTTGACAGCGAAATGAAGCAGTTACATTGGTGGGAAAAAGATTTCCAAATAAAAATGTGGTTGTAAAGGAGTACACAGATCATGAAAAGAAAACGCATTGCAGGTGTCTGTATCACACTGGCAGCAGTGGTACTGGCAGGAACTTTTGCAGTATCGGGAAACAATACAAAAGATAAAAATCATGTGGAGATCATCAATGTGTCCTATGATCCGACCAGAGAATTTTATGAAGCATATAATAAGATTTTTTCAAAATATTGGAAAGAGGAAACAGGTCAGAGTGTGGATGTGATCCAGTCTCATGGCGGTTCCGGAAAGCAAGCCCTTGAGATTTCCAATGGACTTCCTGCGGATGTGGCGACACTTGCACTGGAATATGATATTGATGCGATCCGGAATGCCGGTCTGATCGACAAGGGCTGGATCGATGAATATCCGGATGACAGTGCTCCTTATACTTCCACCATTGTATTTCTTGTTCGGAAGGGAAATCCGAAGAATATCCACGACTGGGATGATCTGACAAAGGATGGTGTGGGGGTGATCACTCCCAATCCGAAAACCTCTGGTGGTGCCCGCTGGAATTACATGGCAGCCTGGGCTTATGCCAATGAGAAATATAACGGCAACGAGACAGAGATGAAAGCCTTTATCAAGAAGCTTTACAAAAATGTCCTGGTTCTGGATTCCGGAGCAAGAGGTGCCACAACCTCTTTCGTGGAAAACGGGCAGGGGGATGTGCTGATCGCCTGGGAAAATGAAGCGTTTCTTTCTGTAAGGGATAATCCGGATGATTACGAGATCGTAACGCCGGGCATCAGTATCCTGGCACAGCCATCCGTTGCTGTTGTAGATGAAAATGTGAAAAAGCATGATAATGCAGAAGCTGCGAAAGCATATCTGAAATATCTGTATTCCGATGAAGCTCAGGAGCTGATCGCGGAGAATTACTATAGGCCGGTTGATCAGACGATCCTGAAAAAGCATGCAGATACTTTTAACCTGAAGGTGAAGCTGACAACGATCAAAGATTTCGGCGGCTGGGATGCAGTTCAGAAAAAGCATTTCGCAGACGGCGGAGTGTTTGATGAGATCTATGAAGAGTAGAAGAGCCTGAGATTTTGTAACAGACCAGAGAGTTGTAGAAGAGTCAGAGATTTGCAGCAGACCGGGAATTTGTAACAGACCAGAAACTTAGAATAGAAAAGCGGGGAGACAGAAATGAAGAAACAACAGAGTAAACGTGTGATACCAGGCTTTGGACTGACAATGGGAGTGACTTTGGCGATGCTGAGTATCGTAGTTTTGATCCCTCTTGCGTCTCTGGCAGTCTACTCGGCGCGGCTGGGTTTTCGGGAATTTATTGAGGTGATCACACGGCCGAGGGTTTTGTCCGGATTCTATGTAAGCTTTATTACCGCATTTGCGGCCACAGTGATCAATGCTATTATGGGACTGGTCCTTGCGTGGGTGCTGGTAAGATATGATTTTCCGGGAAAAAGGATCATGGATGGAATGATCGAGCTGCCTTTCGCACTGCCGACTGCAGTTGCCGGTATCTCACTGACATCCCTGACATCCGATAAAGGTCTGGTGGGAAGCTTTTTTGCAAATTTCGGTATTAAGATCGCATATACCAGAATCGGTATCACGGTGGCATTGATCTTTGTGGGAATCCCTTTTGTAGTCAGGGCCATTCAGCCGGTTCTGGAGAAACTGGACGGTTCCTATGAGGAGGCGGCCCGTGTTATGGGTGCAAAACCATTCACCGTTTTCCGCAGGGTTATTCTTCCGGAGCTTCTGCCGGCAATGCTTTCCGGGGCGGGACTTGCCTTCGGACGCTGCCTGGGAGAATACGGAAGCGTTGTTTTTATCGCAGGAAACAAGCCTTATTATACAGAGATCACGCCGCTGATCATCATGTCAAAGCTTCAGGAGTTTGACTATGAAAGCGCAACAGCTATCGCACTGGTTACACTGGCAGTATCATTTCTGATCCTGTTTGGTGTGAATCTGGTGCAGGCAAGAAATACGAAACGTATCAGAGGGAGGGATGCATAATGGATGAAAAAAAGAAGCAGGCTTCCGGGCCGGTGAAATGGATCCTTATCGGGATTTCCGTGATCTTTCTTTTTGTGATGCTGGTACTGCCTCTGGTGGTTGTTGTAACCCAGGCGCTGAGCAAGGGCTGGCAGTGCTATGTGCAGGCGGTGACAGATGAGTACACGCTGAAAGCGCTGAAGCTGACCATTGGGGCGACGGCTGCGGCTGTTGTATGCAACACGATCTTTGGTCTGTGTGCGGCATGGGCAATGACCAGATTTCATTTTCGGGGAAAAAAGTTCCTTACCACTTTGATCGATGTTCCGGTTACAGTATCACCGGTTATCGCAGGTCTTATCTATATCCTGGTTTTTGGAAAGCAGAGTCCTCTTTATTCTGTTCTTGAAAGTGCAGGGATACAGATCGTGTTTGCAGTTCCTGGAATTGTCCTGGCAACGATCTTTGTCACATTTCCATTTGTGTCCAGAGAGATCATACCGGTTCTGGAATCCATAGGGTCCGATGAGGAAGAGGCGGCAGCACTGATGGGAGCAAAAGGCTGGACGATTTTTACCAAGGTGACATTTCCGCATATCAAGTGGGCATTTCTCTATGGTGTTGTGCTGTGTACAGCCAGAGCCATGGGAGAGTTTGGAGCTGTGTCCGTACTGTCCGGACATCTCCGTGGAAAAACAAATACACTTCCGCTTCATGTGGAAATTCTTTATAACGAATTCCAGTATGTTCCGGCATTTGCGGTTTCTTCGATCCTTGTGATCTTGGCGGTGATCCTTCTGATCGCAAGAAATGTTCTGGAGCATAAAGGAAACGGGGGAAAAAGGCGATGTACGTTGAGTTAAAAAATATCAATAAAACATATGGGGATTACAAGGCATCTGATAACGTAAGCTTTGGTATCGAAAAGGGGAAGCTGATCGGTCTTCTGGGGCCCAGCGGAAG
>ENA-OQKC01000065-OQKC01000065.1-human-gut-metagenome-genome-assembly--contig:-NODE-65-length-37584-cov-3.002857_pt1 | contig 37584 bp, 30 predicted proteins | sample MGYA00242774_ERZ504790 | MGnify/ENA primary metagenome ERZ504790 (study PRJEB26092, sample SAMD00036419) | human gut metagenome | host: Homo sapiens | study: EMG produced TPA metagenomics assembly of...
GGAATACGTCCGATGCCTAATTTCAGTGTTGTCTTTTCTTCCGATGTCATCTTGCTGCTGCTTATCTGGCGGGCTATCTCGTCGAGGATGGAAGACAGCTGTTTGCCCAGGAAGATGGAACAGAATGGCGGGAGGCGCTTCATTGGCTCCCAGACGGTTGGCTGTTTCCGGCACTCATGATGGAGGCGCGCAGCAAGTTCTGGTTTTTGTATACCATCATTCAGTACGTTTACCAGGAAGGTAAGGAACAGCATGTTCCCTTTCGGATTCTTGCCCCGGTGCAAACAAAATTGATACCCGTATCGGTGTCAAAGCGACCAGTTGTTGTGCTTGCCGGAGCCGTTCACGCCGTTGTAGGGTTTTTCGTGAAAGCAGTACGGCGAAGTGATGCTTGCGTGCGATGCGTTTCATCAGATCCATCACAAGCTGGTTGTGGTCGTTGGCAAGGTTGGCATTCTCAAAGATAGGCGCCAGCTCAAACTGGTTGGGAGCTACTTCGTTATGGCGGGTCTTGACCGGGATACCCAGTTTGTGACATTCGATTTCCAGTTCTTTCATAAAAGCTGTGACACGTGGGGGGGATGGAGCCGAAATAGTGGTCCTCCAGCTGCTGGTCTTTGGCCGAGGAGTGTCCCATCAGGGTACGTCCGGTTAGACAAAGGTCCGGGCGGGCATTGTACAGTGCCGAGTCGACGAGGAAATATTCTTGTTCCCAGCCTAAATTGGTATAAACGCGTGTGATATTCTTGTCGAACAACTGGCATACGTCTGTCGCTGCTTTGTCTACGGCTGCCAAGGCTTTGAGCAATGGAGTCTTGTAGTCGAGCGCTTCGCCGGTATAAGAGATGAAGATAGTGGGGATGCAAAGTGTGGTATCTACCACAAAGGCAGGTGAGGAAACATCCCAAGCAGTATATCCTCGTGCTTCGAATGTGTTTCTGATACCTCCGTTGGGGAAAGAGGATGCATCCGGTTCCTGCTGGATGAGCAGTTTGCCGGAAAAACGTTCAATCACTTCCGTTCCTTCTCCGAATTCGATGAAGCCGTCATGTTTCTCGGCTGTTCCGTCCGTCAGAGGCTGGAACCAGTGCGTGTAGTGGGTGACGTTGAGGGATTTTGCCCAACTTTTCATGCCGTTGGCAATCAAGTCTGCCATTTCGCGGTTGATGGGAGTGCCTTTTTCAATGGCGTCGGTTACGGCTTTGTAGGCTTCACGGGGCAGGTATTCCTGCATTTTCTTACGGTCGAAGACATGGCTGCCGTAGTAGTCGGACAGTTTGTTTGAAGGGGTGGTCACTTCAAGAGGTTGCCGATTGGCAAGTTCTTGCAAAGCAAAAAATCGCATTTTTGACATATAAGTCTCTCCTTTTATTGGTTGTTGGGCGCAAAAATACATGTTTTTTCTGAACTACCCCTCTTTTTTAGGGGGTATTCTCGAAAATATTAGTGTTTTTTGAGAATAGACCCCCTGAAAAAGCCTGCTTGTTATGGAAAAACGACCCAAAGCTTGCGTTTGTTACATGCCATGATTAGTAATCTTTCCGCATCACGATTAGTAATCTTAGTGCGTCGTGATTAGTAATTTTCATGTGTCACAATTACGAATCATTCTGTACATGACACTTGTGGCACCCTTTTTATAACAATTAATATAGGTTCGTATTTATCTCGCACAAACTATGTGTGCTTGTGTATTATTGTCTCTCGCGCGTAACATATGTTTTATAATAAAGGGTGTCACAAGTGTCATTCCCGCTTCTTTATGGAACATGTTTTTGCATTACACAAATTCTTCCGTATATTTGTCCCGATTCTATAAGGAGAAATTGCGGTTGAAACGTTTGTTGTTTATATGGATTTGGATTTGCTTCTTGTTTTCTTTTGTACAGAAGGCAGGGGCGGAGCGTGTATCTTATCCGGTTGACAAACATGTGAGTTCGGCAGACTCCATCATGGAGAAAGTCATCTTCTTTGCCCCCCTTTATGAACGTATTATTGAAAGTTACAAGGCTGAGCTTTACATAAAGGGCTGGGTGAATATCCGTAAGAAGAATCATATTCTCCGCTACATCCCTTCCATGTTCCGGCCCAAGAAAGGGGTGCGGGAATATATGATGGAAACTTATAGCGATTTGCATTTTACTGCTCCCGACATTTATGACCAGAAGGTAAAGGCAAGTGTCGGTACTGCTTCCGAGTTTTGGGAAATGGACGGACGGCTGTCCGGAATATTTTCACATCAACATCTATTCTTCTACCTTATTATATGACAAACTACTCTCTCCTTTAGCACCCAATGCCAAAAAATATTATACCTATCGGATTGATACGGTGATGGGGGAACGGCATGCCCTTCAGTATAAAATCCGTTTTATGCCAAAAAGCAAAAGCTTTCAGCTGGTGGGCGGTTATCTGATTGTGAGTGATAACGTGTGGAGTGTACGCGAGATGCGTTTTTCCGGACGTAATGAGATGGTGCGGTTCAATAATCTGGTGAAGATGGGTAATGTGGGCGATTCGGACGAATTTCTTCCGTTGCAGTATGATGTGGATGCAACGTTTCGTTTTTTGGGAAATGTGGTAGATGGCACTTATGAAGCTGTACTCGATTATAAGAACATCATTCAGAAAACTTCTGGCAGTGATATACGGAGGTCGGTGAAGAAAAGTAAATATGACTTGTCCGATTCATACACGTTGCGTACTGATACGAATGCTTATCTACGTGATACTGCTTACTTTAAAACTTTGCGTCCCATTCCTTTGACTCCGCATGAGGAGACACTGTATCAGGATTTCTTCTTGCGTCGGGATACGCTCGCCCGGAAAAAGAAACCGGTGAATAAGAACTTGGAGTTTTGGGGGCAGATTGGAGATGCATTGATCAGTCGCTATACGGTAGACCTTGATAAATTGGGGAGTGTGCGCTGTTCACCACTAATCAATCCTTTTCTTTTGAGCTATAGCGGCAAGCATGGAATTTCGTATCGGCAGGAGTTCAAGTACAACCGTATTTTTACCGGTGATCGCCTGCTGCGCATCGTTCCCCGGATAGGTTATAATTTTAAGGAAAAAGAGTTTTACTGGAGGGTGAGGTCCGATTTTGATTATTGGCCCCGTAAGCGTGCAGCATTGCATCTGGAGTTTGGTAACGGTAACCGGATTTACAGCAGTGATGTGCTGGACGACCTGAAAGCCATCCCCGACAGTATTTTTGACTTCAACCAGATACACTTGGATTATTTCAAGGATTTGTATCTGAATCTGCGTCATAGCTGGGAAATAGTAAACGGTCTGTCGCTGGAAGTGGGTGTATCCATGCACAGACGTACGGAAGTGAACCGCTCCCGGTTTGAACTGAACTACCCGAGCATGCCGCCTACCAAGTCGGCCACCCGTGCCGGTTCCGGAGGTTCATCCTTCTTTCCGAATTTTGACCCGAATATCCTGAACAAGTTCCGCCATACCTATAATAGTTTTGCTCCCCGCGTCCGCCTCACCTGGACTCCGGGACAATACTATTATATGAATGGCGACCGTAAAGTAAATCTTCATTCCAAGTATCCTTCCATCTCAGTAGATTGGGAGCGGGGACTCAGTGGAGTGTTGCAGAGCAGTGGTTCGTACGAGCGTGTAGAGATTGATTTGCAGCATCAGGTTTCTTTGGGCTTGATGCGTGATATTTATTGGCGTTTTGGTTGGGGAGAGTTTACCAATCAGAAGGAACTGTACTTTGTGGACTTTGCCAATTTGCGGCGTTCCAATCTTCCTATGGGTTGGAGTGATGATATTGGCGGGGTGTTCCAGTTGCTGGACGGCCGCTGGTATAACTCTTCCCGTAAATATATCCGCGGACACCTTACCTATGAAGCGCCTTTCCTCCTGCTCCGCCATCTGATGAAATATACCCAATATGTATTGAATGAACGTCTGTATCTGAATGCATTGGTGGTTCCTCACTTGAAACCTTATCTGGAAGTAGGGTATGGCATTGGTACACATATATTTGACTTTGGCTTGTTTGCCAGCTTTGCAAACTGGAAGTATCAGGAAATAGGTTGCAAATTTACCTTCGAACTGTTTAACAGATAGCAATGTGGTAATGTGATTAATGTGCCAATGTGTCAATGACCAGGGCGTGATGGCGTAGCATAAACATAGCGCAGCCAATTAGCATATTGGCACATTATCACATTAATCAATTGTCAATTATTGATTCTTTTGTAACTTTGCTGCAAATTGCTTGGAGCTATGGGTATAGTAATAGGAATAGATGTGGGTGGAAGTACCACGAAAATCGTTGGAATCAATGGAGAACAGATACAGTCTCCAATGTTTATTACGGCTACCGACCCGGTGACTTCCTTATTCGGAGCATTCGGTAAGTATATTTATGACAATGGTATACAGCTGGCCGATGTGGAGCAGGTGATGCTGACGGGAGTGGGAAGCGCATTTGTCAACAGCCCTCTATATGGACTGCCTACTCGCAAAACGGATGAGTTTATTGCCAATGGTTTGGGAGCCAGACATGCAACGGATATAGACCAACTGATTGTAGTCAGCATGGGTACCGGCACTTCTTTTGTGAAAATAGACGGAGACAAGGTGCAGCATATTGGCGGCTTGGGGATTGGTGGAGGTACCTTGCAGGGATTATCGAGGTTGCTGTTGAAAACTCATGATATTCATCAGGTGTCCGAGTTGGCTGAGAAAGGGGATGTAACTCGTGTCAACTTGCAGATAGGTGATATTTGCAACACTGCTTTGCCTGACTTGCCAGTGAGTGCTACCGCCTCTCTTTTCGGGAAAGCAGATAGCAATGCTTCTCAAGAAGATATTGCCTGCGGTATAATTTATACGGTACTTCAAACCATTGGAGGAGCTGCTGTACTGTCAGCTTTGAACAGTCCTATCAAGGATTTCGTTCTGATAGGAAATCTCACCCAACTGCCCCAGTGCCGGGAGGTGTTTTCTAAAATGGAAGCCATCTATCATGTACATTTTCATATACCGCCCTATGCTGAATATAGAACAGCAATAGGAGCGGCATTGGCATATATAAAAGAAAGGCAAGGGTAGTGGTTACTTCTTGCCTGCCTTCTTCATATAGCTGTTTATCAAGGTACATGCGGGAGCGGCCACCGTACCGTGGTCAAATCCCTCCATCTGATAGAGGGTGGTTTTTTGTCCCAATGCTTTGAGGAGGGCATATAAATGGGCGTTTTCCTCATAGCGTGCCAGCATCTCCAACTCTTTGTCGCCAGTGATAAGTATCATGGGTGAAGCGTCTTTTCTTACGTTATTGGAAGGAGCATATTTATCTATAATCGGAGTGTCGGAAGGCAGTCCGCGTTCTTTGCGGATGGTATAATGAGTGGTGGTCTGTCCGCTGATGGGGAAAGCGCCTGCCAGGCTGTTGGCATCAATATTCCACTTTGCCAGGTAACTCTTGTCCAGATTGAGCATCAGACAGAGATAACCACCGGCTGAATGACCGGCTATGTATATTTTGTCTTTATCTCCTCCGAATTCTTCTATATTCTCGAAAGTCCAAGCAACGGCCTCTGCGGCATCTTCCGTGTAGGCAGGATTTTGGGCACGCGGGCTGAGTCGGTAGTTTACGGCTATCACGGCGTAGCCTTGCTCCAGGAACTCCTTCGGAAAATGTTTTTCTCCGGCTTCCAGTCCTCCGCCGTGGAACCAGATAAGGGTGGCAAATCCTTTTTTATCAGTAGGATAATGGAGGTCGAGCTTGCAACGCTCCAGCTTATAACTGTCTTTTTCGCCGGGATGAAGATAGGAAATGTTCTTTTGCGTACGGTAGTTGTTGTCCGTTGTCTGATTTTGGCTATAACATAATAATGTATAGCAAATGATGGAAATGCATGCGATTATCTTTTTCATGATAAATTATTGAGATTATGTATAAATGAAACGATGCAAAGGTAACATTTTTTTTATTCTTTAATTGATTATTCCACTGCTGTTTTGAATGCTTTTTGTTTTGTAGTTCAAGAAAATACTTCTATCTTTGCGCCCGATTTACAATGAGTCAACATAAAGTCTCACTTAATTAACGAGTTAAACAATTTATTATTAATGGAAAATTTAAAGAATGTAGCTCCTATTGAAGACTTCAACTGGGATGCTTATGAGAACGGCGAATCAGTAGCCAGTGCAAGCCACGAAGAACTGGAAAAGGCGTATGACAATACGTTGAACAAGGTTAACGACCGCGAGGTAGTTGATGGAACCGTAATCGCAATGAACAAGCGTGAAGTAGTTGTGAACATCGGTTACAAATCAGACGGTATCATTCCGATGAGTGAATTCCGTTACAATCCTGAGCTGAAGGTTGGTGATACTGTTGAGGTATACATCGAAAATCAGGAAGACAAGAAAGGACAGCTCGTTCTGTCTCACCGTAAAGCTCGTGCTACCCGTTCTTGGGATCGCGTAAACGCAGCTTTGGAAAACGAAGAAATTATCAAGGGTTACATCAAGTGCCGCACAAAGGGTGGTATGATTGTAGACGTATTCGGCATCGAAGCTTTCTTGCCGGGTTCTCAAATCGACGTGAAGCCTATCCGCGACTACGATGTATTCGTTGGCAAAACTATGGAATTCAAGGTTGTTAAGATCAACCAGGAATTCAAGAATGTGGTTGTTTCCCACAAGGCTCTTATCGAAGCCGAACTGGAACAACAGAAGAAGGAAATCATCGGTAAACTCGAAAAAGGACAAGTTCTCGAAGGTACCGTTAAGAATATCACTTCCTATGGTGTATTTATCGACTTGGGTGGCGTAGATGGTTTGATTCACATTACAGACCTTTCTTGGGGCCGTGTTAGCGATCCGAAAGAAGTGGTTGAACTCGACCAGAAACTCAACGTCGTTATCCTTGACTTCGATGATGAGAAGAAGCGTATCGCTCTCGGCTTGAAGCAACTCACTCCGCATCCTTGGGATGCACTGGATGCTAACCTGAAGGTTGGCGACCACGTGAAGGGTAAAGTTGTCGTTATGGCTGACTACGGTGCATTCATCGAAATCGCTCCGGGTGTTGAAGGTCTGATTCACGTATCTGAAATGTCTTGGTCACAGCACTTGCGTTCTGCACAAGACTTCATGAAGGTAGGTGACGAAGTTGAGGCAGTAGTCCTGACTTTGGACCGCGAAGAGCGTAAGATGTCTTTGGGTATCAAGCAGCTGAAGTCTGATCCTTGGGAAACTATCGAAGAGAAGTATCCTATCGGCAGCAAGCACACTGCAAAAGTTCGCAACTTCACTAACTTCGGCGTATTCGTTGAAATCGAAGAAGGTGTTGACGGCTTGATTCACATCTCTGACCTGTCTTGGACGAAGAAGGTTAAACATCCGTCTGAATTCACTCAGATTGGTGCAGACATCGACGTACAAGTTCTGGAAATCGACAAGGAAAACCGTCGCTTGAGCCTTGGCCACAAGCAACTCGAAGAAAATCCCTGGGATGTATTCGAAACTGTATTTACAGTAGGTTCGGTACACGAAGGTACTATCATCGAAATGCTGGATAAGGGCGCTGTAGTTGCTCTGCCTTATGGTGTAGAAGGTTTCGCTACTCCGAAGCACCTCGTTAAGGAAGACGGCTCACAAGCTCAGTTGGACGAGAAGCTTGAATTCAAGGTAATTGAGTTCAACAAGGACGCTAAGCGTATCATCCTTTCTCACAGCCGTATCTTCGAAGATGCTGCAAAGGCAGAAGAAAGAGCTGAAAAGAAGGCTGCTACTAAGAAGTCAACCGGTAAGAGAGAAGACGTTGCTCCTGCTATCCAAAACCAGGCTGCATCTACTACTCTGGGTGACATCGACGCTTTGGCTGCCTTGAAGGAACAGATGGAAGCTGGAAAGAAATAATTACTCCGTTCTATAAATGAAGGAAGGGTACTTGCGCAAACAAGTGCCCTTCTTTTTTATGATTTGTCAATAGAATTTTATGGAATTAAGGATGGTTTTTCCATAAATGTTTATCTTTGCAGGGTGGTTACTTTTGCAATCATAGAAATATTCAATAATTTAATTTTCATTTATTATGAAAACATGTTCAAAAATGCAGGGAAGATGGTGTTGTTCACTTGCCTGTCGCTGATGTTACTAACCGCATGCGGCCAGAAGTCCAAACTCAAGCTGGCTATCGCAGCTGCCAACAAACAATGTCCCATGGATATGGGAGCTTCCGGCGAAATATCCAGTATTACTTTTGATGGGTCGGATGTGGTATATGTACTGCTTATGAATGAAAGTTTCCTCAATATAGACGCTTTGAAAGAGAATCCTGATGCAATGAAGTCTGCTGTGACTGTTATGTTCGGTAATCCACAAGGGTCCATTAAAGAGATGCTGGATTTGGTTGTCGGTACTGATTCCGGTATAAAGTTCATATATAAAGGAAAGACATCCGGTAACGAAGTGGAATGTTATCTGACTACTCAGGACTTGAAAGATATATTGAATGGCGGTTCAACTGCTGAAAGCAGTGATAAGAAGAAACTGGAAGAGCAAGTGAAGATGACCAACGTATCGTGCCCGATGCAGGTGGATGAAGCCACTATGCTCAATAAACTGACAATCGAGTCGGATAAGGTGCTTTATCATTATACGATTGACGAATCTGTAGTACAGATGTCTGCTTTGAAGGAAAATGCCGAACAGATGAAGGCAAATGTGAAGAACTCTTTGAACTCCTCCGATCCAGCCTTGCGCATGTTCTTGGAAGTATGTGTGAAGTGTGATAAAGGGGTGGGCTATCTGTATAAAGGGAATAAATCCGGAGAAACTTTTGAAATATCTTTTGGAGTTTCAGAGATAAAGGCTCTTCTATAAATCAAGGAGTAGAAATCAGTTCGGAAGGTTTGGAATGGAAAAATTTGAGTTACATATTCTTGGTTGTGGTTCCGCTTTACCCACAACGCGTCATTTCCCTACGTCTCAAATTGTGAACGTGCGCGACAAGTTGTTTATGATTGATTGTGGGGAAGGGGCGCAGTTGCAGTTCCGTAAATCACATCTGAAGTTTTCACGTTTGAATCATATTTTTATCTCTCACTTGCATGGAGACCATTGTTTTGGCTTATTAGGACTGATTTCTACACTTAACCTTTTAGGACGTACAGCAGAGTTGCATATCCATTCTCCCAAAGGGCTGGAAACATTACTGACACCTATGCTGGATTTTTTTAATAGGCAGATGACGTACAAGGTCCTTTTCCATGAGTTTGATACGAAAGAACCGATGCTGATTTGTGAAGACCGTTCGTTGACGGTTACTACCATTCCTTTGCGTCATCGTATGCCGTGTTGTGGTTTTTTGTTTGCAGAAAAGCGGCGTCCTAACCATATTATCCGTGAAATGGTCGATTTCTACCAAGTGCCGGTATACGAATTGAATCGTATAAAGAATGGGGCCGATTACGTGACACCGGAGGGAAAAACTGTTTCCAACAACTTGTTGACCCGTCCTTCTGCTCCGTCCCGCAGTTATGCTTATTGCTCGGATACCATCTATCTTCCTTCTATCGTGGAGCAGATAAAAGGGGTTGATTTACTTTTTCATGAGGCGACATTTGCGAATGAGGATGCGCCACGTGCCAAAGAAACATTTCATACAACTGCTGCACAAGCGGCCGAAATAGCCAGGAGGGCTGAGGTGAAGAAGTTGTTGATAGGACATTTTTCGGCACGATACGAAGATGAAAATGTCTTGCTTCAAGAAGCATCCGCTATTTTTCCGGATACTCAGCTTGCCAAAGAAACACTTTGTGTATCGGTATGAATTAAACTTTTCGTATCTTTGGCAGTCTAAAACAACAAATGCGAATAGAAATTTATGACTCCTTCCTATAATGAACGCGAAGTGTTGGCTCTTCTACAAGAAGAAAGCACACAAAAGCGGGGATTTGAGATGATTGTTACCCAATATAGCGAGCAGTTGTATTGGCAGATTCGTCGTATGGTCCTCTCTCATGAAGATGCCAATGATTTACTTCAGAATACTTTCATTAAAGCATGGATTAATATAGATTATTTCAGGGCAGAGGCTAAACTCTCTACCTGGCTCTATCGCATAGCCTTGAATGAATGCCTCACTTTTCTGAACAAACAACGGGCTGCTTCCACAGTCTCTTTGGATGACCCCGAGGCAGATGCACTTCAAAAGCTTGAAAGTGATCCTTACTTCTCCGGTGATAAAGCAGAGATGGCTTTGCAAAAAGCCTTGCTTGCCTTGCCGGAAAAACAACGTATGGTGTTTAATCTGAAGTATTACCAGGAAATGAAATACGAAGAGATGTCCGATATATTTGGTACTTCCGTAGGTGCCTTGAAGGCTTCCTATCACCATGCCGTGAAGAAAATAGAAAAGTTTTTGGGTGAGGAGTATTAAACCTTTGCCACAAAACAATGTCTAATTAAACAGAAAGGAGAAAGCTTATGAAAGAAGAAGATAAAATACAGAAAAAGATAGGGACGGAAAATCCTTTCCGCGTTCCTGAAGGCTACTTTGAGAATCTTACTTCAGAGGTAATGAACCGGCTTCCCGAAAAAGAGAAACTCATTGCTGTGCAGACAGAGCCTACAATGTGGCAGAAGGTAAGGCCTTGGTTGTATATGACCGCCATGTTTATAGGTGCGGCATTGATTATCCGTGTAGCTTCTTCGGAGCATACTCCATCTGTAGAGCGTATGGCTGCTGATGATACGGAAACAGAAATGGAATATATTAATATGGCTGTAGAGAATTCCATGCTGGATGATTATTCATTGTATGTTTATTTGGCAGACTCTGATGCAGAATAAGGTAACAACACTCAACTATTTAAAAATGAAGAAACTAATTGTTTTATTGGTTATGATATGTGGCATTATGCCTCTGCTTTGGGCTAGCGATGGATGTGACCAGCATCTGTCACCTGAAGAGTTTCGTGCCAAACAAAAAGCGTTTATAACGGAGAAAGCCGGACTGACGAGTGAGGAGGCAGCCAAGTTCTTCCCATTGTATTTTGAATTGCAGGACCGGAAAAAGCAGCTAAATGACGAGGCTTGGAAGTTGCTTCGACAAGGGAAAGATGAAAAAACAACCGAAGCCCAGTATGAGGAAATTATGGAAGGTGTATATGATGCCCGTATCGCTTCTGACCGGTTGGACAAGACCTACTTTGATAAGTTCAAGAAAATATTGCCTTGTAAAAAGATTTATCTGGTGCAAAGGGCTGAAATGCGTTTCCACCGTGAATTACTGAAAGGCATGCATAAAAAGGGGGATGCTTCTCCACGAAAAACACAAGGAAAAAGATGAATAGTGAATGAATACAAATAAGGAAGGTTGCCACAATGATGTGAGCAACCTTCTTTTGTTAATGATAGATACCTCGCTTTAGCCTGGCTAAACCTCTACTTTAGTTCCCTAAACCTTTGCTTTAGCCAGCTAAACCTGACCTTTAGAAGAATCATCTTGTTTGCTTTCTTTTTCCAATGCTTTCGCTTCGTTCCATAGCTTATCCATCTCCTCCAGCGTCATGTCATGGAGGTTTTTGCCCTCCTTGATGCTGTGCGCTTCTACATAGTTGAAGCGGTTGATGAACTTCTGGTTGGTCTGTTCCAGCGCATTGTCCGGATTGATTTTGTAGAGGCGGGCAGCGTTGATGAGGCTGAACATGACATCGCCGAATTCAGCTTCAGCTTTTTCCTTATCCATGTGGTCGACTTCTGTCTGGAACTCCCGGATTTCTTCTTTTACCTTATCCCACACCTGTTCGCGTTCCTCCCAGTCAAATCCTACATTGCGGGCCTTGTCTTGGATACGATAGGCCTTGATGAGTGAGGGTAGGGCAGCGGGTACACCGCTCAGCACTGTTTTGTTCCCATCTTTTTCCTTCAATTTTAGTTGTTCCCAGTTTTCAGAAACCTGGCCTGCGGTTTCGGCCTTTACATCGCCGAAGACATGGGGATGGCGGAAAATAAGTTTCTCACAAAGACGGTCGCATACGTCTTTCATATCGAAATCATCGGTTTCGGAGCCTATCTTTGCGTAAAAAGCCACATGCAGCAACACATCGCCCAACTCTTTGCAGATGTCATTCTTGTCATCGCGCATCAAGGCGTCACAAAGTTCATAAGTCTCTTCGATAGTATTGGGGCGCAGACTTTCGTTGGTCTGCTTGCGGTCCCAGGGACATTTCTCGCGCAGCTCGTCGAGTATGTCGAGGAAGCGGCCGAAGGCTTCCATCTGTTCTTTTCTTGTATGCATGATTTTGAAATTTAGTTTTTCCATTCTTCGTATGAGATAAGCAAGCCTATTACTTCCGAATAGTTCTTGCGTCCGCTTTGAATCTTGTTTCCTTTAAGGTACAAGTCGTAGATAAAGTTCTGGATGTCTCCGATGAGCGGACTGTATTTCTCCATCCAGTATTGCTGGTTCTTTTGGGCCAGTTCTATGATTTCAGGACGTATCCGGTTGAAAAGTTCTGCGTATTCTTCTTCGCTCATCAGTCGGCGGGCATTGCCCAGCACATGTGGGAGTACGGAGAAATACCCACTGAAACGAATCTCTTTCACCTGCGAACGGGTGCAGACCTGGTAAGCGTAGAAGTTGGCTTCTGCCTCGCTGGTGATGCCTAAAAAGTGTGCCAGCTCGTGGGCATAAGTAGCAGGATATTGTGGTGGAAGCAAATCGCCGTTCAGCGTGAATTCGCAGAAGAAAGGTCCCATGCTTCCCGTAACACCGACCATGGAAATGAACGGAGTGAAAAGCATGGTCTTCACGCGCGGAGAGGAGTGGGGAGGGCGATGTATCCCCAGCGTATCGCTGATTTGGTTGTATCCGTGTACGCTTTCCCGGCAGACCAATGGTTCGTCAATGGAGGTGACATCTGTATAGGAAGCATTCAGCTTGTCTATATAGTTGTCTACAAATGACTGAAAGATTTCGGGAGTATAGGCAGTATAAGGAATGTTTGTCCTGCCATAGAAATCTTTCTGTGAGTAGTTCAGTCCCCATGCCAGATAGAACCATGCATATATCCACAGCAAGTATTCCATTTCGTTCAGCAGAATCTGTTTCCACTTTTTCTTTTGGATATAGCGTGCCCTGATTGGATTGAAAAGAAGTCCGAGTACACTGAGGAAAATAAACAAGTCGCCTATGGCAAAAGGCATGAGTTTTGAAAAGGAGGACAAGAAATGGGAAATCACCGGATATACAGACTGTGCATATACTTCTCCCAATATTGGAATGAGCTGCGTTGCCCATACAACAGACAGTAATACGATTAATACGACATACCGGATTTTCAATTTGTCTCTCATTTTTATTTTCAACCTACCATTAAGAGGACTATCGACCTCTAACTCCTAAGCCCGGAGGGCGATAACTCCCTTTAACTCCTACTAACTCCTGACTCATTTTGTAGGGACAAAAATATATATTTAAATTTTAATTCATTAATTTTGCGCCCGTTATTCGCAATAAATTAATTATAGAGATTTAAAAACATGGAATTAGCAAGTAAGTACAATCCCGCTGACGTGGAGGGAAAGTGGTACCAGTATTGGTTGGACCACAAATTATTCAGTTCGAAACCCGATGGTCGTGAGCCTTACACCGTCGTCATCCCGCCCCCCAACGTCACCGGTGTGTTGCACATGGGACACATGCTTAATAATACCATACAAGATATTCTGGTACGCCGTGCCCGCATGGAAGGCAGAATGCCTGCTGGGTGCCGGGAACCGACCATGCATCCATTGCTACCGAGGCCAAGGTGGTGAACAAACTTGCCGCACAAGGCATCAAGAAGACAGACCTTACCCGCGACGAGTTCTTGAAGCATGCCTGGGAATGGACTGACGAACATGGCGGCATCATCTTGAAGCAGCTCCGCAAGCTGGGTGCTTCTTGCGATTGGGATCGTACAGCTTTTACTATGGATGAGAAACGCAGTGAAAGCGTGCTCTAAGGTTTTGTTGACTTGTATAACAAAGGTCTGATTTATCGTGGTGTCCGCATGGTGAACTCGGGACCCTAAGGCACTGACCGCACTTAGTGACGAGGAAGTAATCTAACAAAGAAGAGCACAGCAAGCTGTACTATCTGAAGTATATGGTAGAAGGTCGACCCGAGGACGTTATGCAGTGGTTGCTACCACCCGCCCTGAAACCATCATGGGAGATACAGCCATGTGCATCAATCCGAATGACCCCAAGAATACCTGGTTGAAGGGTAAGAAGGTGATTGTTCCGTTGGTAGGACGTGTTATTCCGGTTATCGAGGACGATTACGTAGATATAGAGTTCGGTACCGGTTGTCTGAAGGTAACTCCTGCCCACGATGTGAACGACTACATGCTGGGTGAGAAGTACAATCTGCCGAGCATCGACATCTTCAATGATAACGGAACGCTTAGTGAAGCTGCCGGCTTGTATATCGGTATGGACCGTTTCGATGTGCGCGAGCAGATTGAGAAGGACCTGGCTGCTGCCGGTCTGTTGGAGAAAGTGGAAGCCTATACCAACAAGGTAGGTTTCTCCGAACGTACCAACGTGCCCATCGAACCGAAACTTTCCATGCAGTGGTTCTTGAAGATGCAGCACTTTGCCGACATGGCTTTGCCGCCGGTGATGAATGATGAGTTGAAGTTCTATCCTGCCAAATATAAGAATACGTACAAGAACTGGTTGGAAAATATCAAGGACTGGTGTATCAGCCGCCAGTTGTGGTGGGGGCATCGCATTCCTGCTTATTTTTTGCCGGAAGGTGGTTATGTAGTGGCTGCCACTCCCGAAGAAGCCTTGGCATTGGCAAAAGAGAAAACGGGTAATGCAGACCTTAAACTGGAAGACCTTCGTCAGGATGAGGACTGCCTGGATACTTGGTTCTCCTCCTGGTTGTGGCCCATCTCGTTGTTTGACGGTATCAACAATCCGGGTAACGAGGTAGATAAACTACTATTATCCTACCAGCGACTTGGTGACCGGTCCGGACATTATCTTCTTCTGGGTAGCCCGTATGATTATGGCAGGCTATGAATATGAAGGTAAGATGCCGTTCCAGAATGTTTATTTTACGGGTATTGTCCGTGACAAGCTGGGACGTAAGATGTCCAAGTCGTTGGGTAATTCTCCCGACCCGCTGGATTTGATTGAGAAATACGGTGCCGATGGTGTACGTATGGGCATGATGCTTTCAGCTCCTGCTGGCAATGACATCCTCTTTGACGATGCACTGTGTGAGCAAGGACGTAACTTCAATAATAAGATATGGAACGCTTTCCGTCTGATTAAAGGTTGGGAAGTCAGTGCGGAAGTTCCGGTACCGGAAGCTTCAGAACTGGCAATACGCTGGTTTGAGGCCAAGCAGAATGAAGTGGCTGCCGAAGTGGCTGATTTGTTCAGCAAGTACCGTTTGAGTGAAGCGCTGATGGCTGTTTACAAACTGTTCTGGGACGAATTCTCTTCCTGGTATCTGGAAATGATTAAACCGGCATACGGCCAGCCCATCAACCGGAAAGTGTATGAAGCAACTATCGGTTTCTTTGATAACTTGTTGCATCTGCTCCATCCGTTCATGCCATTTATTACAGAGGAGTTGTGGCAGCATCTTTGCGACCGTACAGACGGTGAGAGCTTGATGGTAAGCCCGTTGTCAATGTCGGCATTGGTAGATGAGGATATCATCCGGGAGTTTGAAGTGGTGAAAGAGGTTATCAGCAATATCCGTTCCATCCGTTTGCAGAAGAACATCGCCCAAAAAGAGACACTTGAGTTGCAGGTTATCGGTGAGAATCCGGTTGTGGCATTCAACGCGGTTATCATGAAAATGTGTAACCTTTCCTCCATCAATATAGTGGAGAACAAGGCCGACGGTGCTGCTTCCTTCATGGTAGGTACTACGGAATATGCCGTACCTTTGGGTAATATGATTGACGTGGAAGCCGAGATAGCCCGTATGGAGGCCGAACTGAAGCATAAGGAAGGATTCTTGCAGGGTGTGCTGAAGAAACTGGGTAACGAGAAGTTTGTGAATAATGCTCCTGCCGCCGTTCTTGAGATGGAACGCAAGAAGCAGGCAGATGCTGAAAGTATCATCAAATCTCTCAAGGAAAGTATTGCAGCATTGAAAAAGGCATAACTGTCCATCACATAAAACAGAGAAAAAGCTCCGGAACCTTCAACTCCGGAGTTTTTTTAGCGGTATAATGAACTGTTTATTTGAACAGTTCTGCTACGCACCACATCAGGCGTGCGGTGGTGTGTGTCCAGATTTCCTTGTAAGTGCAGTTATTTTGCATCGGGAAGTAGGGTTCGTCCTCATTTTCGAATGTTTCGATTCCTACGGGCACGGCTCCCACAACATTTCCGGCGTATGCCCCGTAAAGCGGCGGATAGTCATATCCGTCTCCATAAACGGTACTCATGGCAAACGGGTTGTAGCCTAATATGTATTCTACCTGGCGGGTTGCAATATCCCTTAACGCTTTATCATTGAATAGGCGTGCAAGATAAAGGCAGCCTTGGCTTTGCCCATGACAACAGCTGGAATCCCCTGAACTGATAGGCGACGGGGTAAACGCGCAGATAGAAACTCCTTCGAGAGAGGGATACCGTTGCGTACTTGCGCATTGTATTCTTCCAGGCTGGAAGTCCTACCTGCTCACCTTCGTGGTACAGATTTTTATAATCGGTATTATCCACCTCGTATACGGCGCTTGGCAGTATGCCATACGGCTCAATCAGTTGTGAAATCCCGCGTAGATAGTCTGCATAGGCTTCACAAGATACCTTCCACAACGGGGCGTCCGGATGGGTAGGGGCATCTGTCAGTAGCATCGAGAGTCCTTCGGTCATCAAGTGCTCTTGGCTTTGGTGATAATAGGCCAGGATACGTTTTTTCCGGGAAGATTCATAGAAGAAACCTCGTAGGGGGATTTTCCAGTCGGTACGCTTTTCCAACTGTTGGCTCGCCATGACGGTACGTGCCAGCCGGGTTGCCCAGTCCAGATAGTAAACATCTTGTGTAAGGCGGTACAAACGCATGGCTGTGACGGTGGCAAGGGCATAAAGTTCGGTTTCGTTCTGTTCCGTCCTTTGCGTATCCAGCAGGTCGATGGCGAATTGGAAGTCCTCAATGGCACTGTTCCGGCACCACCGTGCAAACACTGGGTCTTTCTTTTCAAAATGAGGGGCGGCGAGTGCGCAACTGGAAGCGGCTTTCAGATTGTCCGTAGGCGTATTTCGTGCTTCTGTCTGCATGTCGTCTTTGTCACCACGGATATTCTTTGTCCAAATGCCGATAATCAGTCCACCCAGTCGGTAGCCGTCACCGAAGCGGGTACGCAGAATCCAGTTCACTCCCCAGCGTGCCTCTTCCAGCAGGCGTTCGTAGAAGATACTGTCTTTGCCTTGTACGGCACCGGCCATATCGAGGAGGGCGATGCACGATTCGGCTGTATTTCCCGTTCCTTGAGTCAGGTCGGCTGCATCGTGCCATCCTCCGGCAATGCTCATGCTCCGTCCGTCGGGATGATAGGCGAATACATCCTGATGGCATTCCTGATGAATGCCGGGCTGGTCGAAACCGCAACGTTCGGAAAAGAGAAGTTCAGCGTGTGCCAGGCGGTAGACAGGTAGGCATCATTTCCGATGGGGAAAGGCTTTGATTGTACGTCGCCGATGGAGAGGAAGTATTGTCCGGCGTATTGAAACTGCTGAAGTCCAGCACAAGAAATCCTTTGTCCTGATTCAGAGGACTGGCCGTACCTTGATAAACGGTTTGTCCCGTGGCGGCATCGTGCAGGCTGAAAGCCCTTTCCGGCATGTGCTGCACCAAAGCCTGCTTGCGTGCTCCCGGCTTGTATCCGCTGTGGCAGTAGGCCATTGCATCTTTTCGCAGGTCGAATCCCCGGCTGTTTTCCGCTTCTACCTTTTCGATGCGCATGTCGTCTATGTATAGGCTCATGTGTTCGCTGGCTCCTGCAGGAGCACCTGCCAGCATGATGTTTACCGAAAAGCCGGTGACACAGTCACGGTATAGGTCCGGTATTTCCCATATGATGTGTTGCCATTTGTTGGGATAGACAGTCTCGAAGTGTTGTCCTTCAAAGCGTCCGGGAGTCGGCATGATTTTCTCTCCTTCATTGTATAGGGTGAATCCGGCAAAGGTCAGATAAACGCCCGGTGCATCCACATATACCCAAACGGAAAAGCGGTTGTATTCCCGCAAGTCTTCCCGGTCGAGGGGACGGATAATCTCCGGGGTGGCGTAATTCCGGTTTGTTGGATTCTTCTTGCCCAGGGAGGCAGGAGTGTCCAGACGGACACTTCCTTTGCCTGAGACAGTGACTTTACGGTCCACATGTATGGTTCCGGGTCCGGTGTGGCGCAGAGCGCCGAAATCTTCGGCCAGGGGGAGTCCCCTGCTTTTCAATACCTCTTTCTTTTCCCACCGCGTCAGTCCGGCGTGTGCGGGATTAGCTTTCATTATGCGGTGCACATGATTGCTTTGCTGTAATTGTTTCTCCAGTTCCGTATCGGGTTTCCACGGAGCTTGTGCTTGTGCCTGCATGCAGCAGCATGCCAGCAGCAGTGTTCGGATGATGTATTTCATGGTATTCAGTGTTTGGTTTCAGGGTAAGCATGAAAAGGAGCCTTGAACTCCGGACGTAATGTATAAGTATCCTTCAGTGGGAAATCTGCGGGAACTTCTTGGGTGACGGCGCCGGTGGCAGCCCATTCGCATCCCCGGAGTAAAGTCACCTGGAAACCGGTGCAGCGCATGGAGTAAGTCATGTTCGGGTCGTTGCCGCAGTGCCCCAGGAGGTCGACGAATATGCGCCCTTTTCCGTAGCTTACTGTCCACATCAACGGTTCATGCCGTCCGCGTTCGTAGGCGGTTGCCAATATTTCCATGTTTCTTACCGGACCGCGTAGGCGGGTATATATCTCGTCCTTGAAGTGTTTCCATTGAGGAGGCAATCCTTGCAGGATAGGATGATGGGGGGCGCGGTGTTCTATGACGGTTTCGTGCTGCAAGCCGTGGTAGCCGGCATACCCCGGAGAGTAGTCGTAGACGTATTGTCCGTCTTTCCAGTACAGATACGGACCGTCCTTTTCGTTTCGTCCGTCCCATGCCCCCATGCCTATTATCTCGTTGTATTCTTTCCAGTCGGCCATCGGGACGACGGAAGAATGTATCACTACCACACCGCCTCCATCGGCAACGTATTTCTCGAAATTCTTGCGTACGGGCTCTGTCCATGTAGCTCCGCCGTAGTTGATGACGATTAAATCATATTGGTGGAAATCGGGTTTGAAGGTGGCGATGTCTCCACCAAAGTCGGGTGTAAAGGCAAAATCCACTTTGAACATTCCGCTGTTTTCCAATATCTGCTTCATGGCTTCGCAGGCGCCTTGCCAATAATGGCTGCCGTCCTGCCCGGCTATCATCATGGTTTTGATTACTTTCTTTTGCTGTGCGTGTGTGTGCGAGGCAGCTCCTATATAAATAAGGAGTACCAGGATAAGTGTCAGTCTTGTTTTCATTTTCCGGAAGATTTAAAGTTTTTGCCAGTAGGGTTCCATTCTATACGGTCGTAGCAGCGTGTGGTGCGCAGATTGTAACCTTGTTCGTCTACGCTGAACTTTCCGTCTTTGAAGTAGGATATGTAGAGCTCGGAGATGCCGTCCTTGTTGCGGTCTTCTACAAGGAGATTGTACTTGTCGGTGACATAAATCTCGTCGGAAATGTATTGTACTTCTTTGGTATAGTTGTCTACGATTGCATAGTAGGCCTTGAAAAGGTCGAAAGTGGGGTAGTGTCCGTTGTCACGTCCGAAAAGCATTACTTCTTCAAGGGCATCGTCCCCGTCCATATTGGCAAATACGGATTGCTGAAAGGAAAATCCCGGTTTTTGTACTTGTGGAGGAATATTGTCCCATCCTTCCTGATGGGCTGTCACTGAAAATTGCGCTTGTGCATGGATGACGTACACCAGCGCTGACAATAGGATAATCAGTTTTCTCATTGCGTGCATTTTGAGGTTATGATAATAATAGGGTTGCTTCTTGCTTATATGACCGGTGGCCCGGAGTTTTCCCTAACTTTTTTTAGAATAATTAATGAATACGGGATATATAGGGACTTAGTGCCTCTCCCAGCAGGACTGAACCGGTCTGACCCGTATACTGAGAGGTCATAACATCCGCATCCTTTCCATTAAAACACCCGGATGTTTTGGGGTAATACATCCGGGTGTTTTGGGTGAAAACATCCCCATGTATTGGGGTAAAACATCCGGATGTTTTGACCTCTCAGTCCTATACTCTTTAGGGCTAAGTCCCGGTGTGTAGCCGGCAAGGTATAGGGGACGTTCTGCTTTTGTATGGTCTTAATGCGAGGTGAGCAGGTGCATCAATATCAGTGGCAGATAATCTTTCAGCTTGACCCTTAATATCTTCAAAGCCTGCTGAATGCGGTAGTCTACCGTTTTGGGGGAAACGTTGAGTAGTTCGGCAGCTTCCTTGTAACTCAGATTCTGGAAACGATGCATGATGAAAGCTTCCCTATAAGTAGGCGGCAGTTCGTTGATGGCCCTTTGTATATGCTTGCTTAATTCGTTGATTTGATAGATATCCACCTCCTGCAGCATGGCGAACATTCGTTCATAGTAAGCGGTGTCTGCCCGTTGCTTCACTTCATTTTGGGCAATCCGGGTCATGCAACGATGGTAGACAGCCTTGAACAGATATTGCTTGAGCGAATATTCGATAATGGGTCTTTCGCGGTTTTCCCAAAGCCATAGCATGACGTCCTGAACAATCTCTTCTGCATCTTCCAACCGGACAAAACGATAGCAGTAGGTGCAGAGCACTGAATAGTACTTTTGAAATAACACATCAAAAGCACTTCTATCTCCTTTTTGTATGGCGGATAATAAAGATGTATCTTCTAATGGTATGTTTCTCATAGGGTGGGGGTTCATTATTGTTGGGCAAAAATAGCTTTTTTTCCTATTATAATCTAAGTATATAAAATATTTTTAGTTTTTTGTTTAGGAGTTCTTTTCACCCGTTTGTCTTTAGATTAAAGCTAGCAATAAAAATTATGGTAAAAAGAGAGGGAATGGAGAACCTGCTTCTCAGGTATTATGAAGGAGAGACAACGGAGGATGAAACTGCTCTGGTAAAGGAGTGGCTGGAAGCATCGGAAGAGAACCGCAGGACAGCCCGCCAGGTTCAGACACTCGGTCTGGCGGCGGACATGGCGCAGATTTCATCCAGGCTGGATGTAAAGAAGGCCTTGGAGGATGTACATCGTAAGATGAAACAGAAAAAGGTCAATAGGTATCAGGTATTATTTAGAGGGATGCAACGGGCGGCCGCCATTTTATTCATCCCTTTGATGGTATCGTGGTCTATCCTTTATTGGGACAAGGATAAAGAAGAGATACATATGATGGAAGTCAGGACAAATCCGGGAATGACTACTTCTGTCGAATTGCCGGATGGAACGGAAGTCGTTCTGAACTCGTCGTCGTCGTTGCGCTATCCTTCCCGATTTGCCGATGATAAAAGGGAAGTGAAGTTGGTGGGTGAAGCATTCTTTTCTGTCGCAAAAGATGAAAAGAAGTTCATTGTCGGCACGCTGAACAATTCCAAGATAGTGGTACATGGAACGGAGTTCAACGTAGAGGCTTACAAAGGGAGCAGGACGGTACAGACCACTTTGGTTTCGGGTAAAGTCAGTTTCTCCTATGTGAATAACGGCAGGAGAAATAATGTAATGATGATACCGGGGCAAAAGGTTATTTATGATATAGTGCGGGAAAAGGTCGTTGTGAAAGAAGTCAATGTAGACGTGGAAACATGTTGGAAGGACGGACGCTTGATTTTCAGGAACACTCCGTTTGAAGATATATTGAAGAGTTTGAGCAAAAGATATAATGTGGAATTCATTCTGAAAAAGGCTTCATTGAAGCAGAATTCCTTTACGGCTACATTTACCAAACAACGTTTGGAGCGAATATTGGAGCACTTCCGAATATCCTCGAATATTCATTTCAAGTTTGTTGAAGATGGTGATGTGGATGCCGAGAGACAGGTAATAGAAGTTTATTAACCCTTTAAAAAGTAGTATGATGAAACACAAGTCCGTTTAGAAAAACATGCAGGAAAATGTTGGCGCATTTTCCTGCATGAAACACAGTAACTTTTAAATATCTGTTTGGCGACAGATAAAGTAACTTTATTTTTTCACTAGAAATCAATACAAAATTATGAAAAAACACTATTGTATCCAATCATTTAGGGCAAAAAGTGTCCTGATGAGATGCATGAAAAAAATTCCTCTTGCTATGAGATGCACATTATTTATGTTGTTTTGTTTGGTTGGTATGACTTTTGCCAATGAAGGTTATGCTCAAAAGACAATGGTAAACATTGCTCTTGAGAACAAGACTGTTGATGAAGTACTGACGGAGCTGGAACAAGGTACCGAATTTGTTTTCTTCTACAACAACAAGCAGATTGACGTTAAGCGCCGTATATCGGTCCGGGCAAATAACAAAACCATATTCAAGGTTCTGAATGATGTATTCAAAGGAACCAATATAGGCTATAAGATATTGGACCGTAATATAATCCTTTATGATAAAGCTGTAGGAGCTGATGGGGTACAGATAGCTTTGCAGGCTGCGACGGTGAAAGGTTCTGTGGTCGATGCAACCGGTGAACCGGTGATTGGTGCCAGTATCTTGGTGCAGGGAACTACCAACGGTGTCATAACAGACATTGACGGTAATTTCATTCTGACCAATGTGGGCTCTGATGCTACTCTTATAATAAGCTATGTAGGTTATAAGACACAAAACATAAAGGTTGCAGGCCGAAATTCGTTCAAGATAGTTTTGGTAGAAGATGCTGAGATATTGGATGAAGTGGTTGTTGTAGGATATGGTGTACAGAAGAAAGAATCACTGACCGGTGCCATTGCAGCCATTGGTGCTGATGAAATAGCTACGACCAAGACCGAGAATCTGATTAGCAATATTCAAGGTAAGATGCCGGGACTATTGATTCGCCAGAAAACCGGAGAGCCGGGAACTTTCGACAATATGGTGAGCATTCGCGGTTATGGTGACCCGTTGGTGGTAATTGATGGTATCACGCGTGAAGGTACTGAAGAACTTGCACAGCTGAATTCTGAGGATATAGAAAGTATCTCTATTTTGAAAGATGCTTCTGCCGCTATTTATGGTATGAATGCGGCTAATGGCGTAATCATTGTTACTACCAAAAAGGTGTGGCCGAAAAGACCAGAGTATCTTACTCGGCATTGTTCGGTATGAAGAATGCCACGGGTATGGAAGAAACGGTAGATGCTTATACTTATCGCATGTTGGCCAATGAAAGGGCACGTAATGACCAGGCTGCCCCTGAATACACTGACGATATTCTGGAACTGTATAGAACCGGGGCTAAGGGTTATACAGACAATAACTGGATTGACATGTTTATGAATAAACTGGCGTTCCAGCAATCGCATACTGTTTCTGTGAGAGGCGGAACGGATAAGGTGAAATATTATGTGAGCTTCGGCTATAATGGCGATAATGGTTTGCTGAAGAGTGGTATCCAATACTATCATAGATATAATCTGAGAAGTAACCTGACTGCAGAGCTTACGAAAGGGCTGAAACTGAATGTGAATCTGTCCGGGCGTTGGGATGAAACCCAAAGGCCGAGAGAGGATTTTATGTGGACTTTTAAGACTTTGATGGTTAATGACCGTGGTATCGGTACTCATACGATTAATAATCCCAATCATTTGTCTGCAATCGGTCCTGAAAACAAGAATCCTTTTGCGTTGGTTGATCCGGATATAGACGGTTATCGCAAGAACAGAGGCCTGACGTATTCTGCCGATGTGGAATTGAATTGGCAAGTTCCTTTTGTAAAAGGGTTGGCATTGAGTCTTTTGGGGTCATTTGACGGTAACAATCGTAACAACTCTTCTTTAAATCGTTCTTATCCGTTGTATGATTATTATACAGATGCGCCTGCCGGTACGGGAGGTAGTACTGATGCTTATTCCAATACGATGAGAATATATCAGAAGATTTATGGCAGGTTGCAGGCTAATTATATGCGTTCTTTCAATCAGCACAATTTGAATGTGACAGCTGTGGCAGAGTTGAACAGTACACGACGCGATGAATTATCCGGTTCCCGGCAATATTCAGAGTTGTTTACTAATGATATTTTGAATCAGGCAAGTCCGGGTACAGCTACCAATTCAGGGTATCGTAGTTTTGGCCGTTTGGCAGCCTATCTGATGCGTGCGAACTATGATTATGCCGGTAAATACTTGTTGGAAGTAGTAGGGCGTTATGATGGTTCTTATCGTTATGCTCCTTCTAAGCGTTGGACGTTCTTCCCGTCGGTAAGTGCCGGATGGCGACTTTCGGAAGAAAGTTTCATCAAGGACAATTTGCCGTTTATTACTAATTTGAAAATCAGGGGTTCTTTTGGACAAAGTGGATATGATGCCGGTGATCCTTTCCAATATGTATCTGCTTATAATTCGGCTTCTAATGGTTATGTTTTTTGATGGTGCCAGCCAGATTATGGGTATGGTAGCTCCTGGTGTAGTGACTGACCGGCTTTCTTGGGTTACATCTTCTATTTCCAATGTAGGTCTGGATTTTGACTTATGGAACGGTAAGTTGAGTGGTACTATCGAGTGGTTCAATCGTAAGAATGAAGGCATTTTGGCCGACCGTGCACAATCTGCTCCTGATACATTTGGTGCAAGTTTCCCGAAGGAAAATCTGAATTCTAACCGGAACCGGGGTTTTGAGATTGAATTGGGACACAGAGGACAAATCGGTAAGGACTTCTCATATTCAGTAAGTGCTAATTTTACGTATGCCCGTGAAAGAAGTCTGCATGTGGAACATGCAGAATATACCAGTTCTATGGATAGATGGCTGAATGGAAAGGAAAACCGTAACAGTAATGTGATGTGGTTGTATAAATACGATGGCCAATATACTTCTTTGGAACAGTATGAAACGGCTCCTTTGATTGGTGGGAACTTGGGTAACTCTAAGATGCTTCCGGGTAGTTACAGATTGCTTGACCTGAATGGTGATGGTAGAATTAACAGCAGTGACCGTGTTCCGGAGTTTTGGGCAACCGGTGCAAATCCTCCTATCCAGTATGGGTTGACTTTGGCGGCTTCTTATAAGAATTTTGATCTCAATATGCTGTTTCAAGGAGCTTCCGGTTATTCCATCGGATATGCCAATGATGATGTTTGGGGATATGGTGGCAAGACAAATAAATCTTATTTAATTGCGAAATATGTAGATCGTTGGCATCCTGCAAATATAACAGATGATCCGTATAATCCTGCCACACAATGGGTAGCCGGCTATTATCCGGCATTACGCCACAATTTCTCTAATACTTCGGATAATGGTAGTAGATGGAATTATGGTATTTCCGTTTGGCTTCCGCAAGCTACTTATCTCCGTTTGAAGAGTATGGAGATCGGTTACAATCTGCCAAAATCATTTATGAAAAGAATCGGGTTGAACAGTGCCCGTATCTTTGTCAATGGTTCAAATCTGCTTACGTTCTGTAACAAGGCTTTGAAGGATGCTGACCCCGAACGTGAGGAAAGGGATTGGGGAGCCAACCTGGCATATCCGTTGATGAGAACTTATAACTTTGGGTTAAACATAAACTTTTAATTCTGAAATACCATGAAAAAAAATATTTTATCGATATTCTCGTTATGTGCATTGATGGGATTGTCCGGTTGTAATGCCTTCTTGGAACTTGAACCGCTGGATAAAGTGTCTCCCGATCAGTTATTGGAGACAGAAGGTGGTGTAAAGGCACTATTGGCAAACATATATACCATGATTCCTATGGAAGATTTTAATTATCGTCCGAACGCTGGTTTTAATCAACGCGGTTATGATGGTGTGAATGAAACTACTAATTTAGCATTTCTTACCGACGAAGCTACCCGTAGTGACGGAGGAGTGGATATAGGTTACGAAGGATTCAATTATTGGCCCTATGGAGATATTCGTCAGGTGAATATTTTTATGCAGAATGTAGAAAAAGCCAAAGAAGCAGGAACAATTTCTGTTGCAGATGCGGATCGTATGACTGGTGAAGCCCATTTTGCACGTGCTTATATGTATTATGGGCTTGTAAAAAGATATGGAGGCGTTCCTCTGATTGACAAAGTGCAGGACGATGATTATGCCGATGGTGGACCGGGCGCTGTGGCAGTTCCCCGCAGTACAGAGTTGGATACTTGGAAATTTGTATTGAATGAGTGCACCCTTGCTGCTGCTACTTTGCCCGATGCGACTTCTGGTTCGGATTTGTATCGCGTAACCAAGTGGGCAGCTTATGCGTTGAAGTCAAGAGTTGCACTTCATGCAGCTTCTGTAGCCAAGTATTGGAATCTGGCACCTTTGGCTGGTGAGGCTGTCACTCAGAAACTGGTGGGTGGAATGACTTCTGCCGATGCCGATGCATTCTATAAAGAATGTATTGAAGCATCTAAGTTCCTTATAGAGAATTCCGGTAAATCTCTTTATAAACCTGCTCCGGCTACTGTTAAGAGGCTGCATCAAACTTCCAGGCCTTGTTCCTGAATGACCAGAATGAAGAGGTCATTTTCAGTAAAGCGTATCTTAATGGAACAACCAATACTAATCAGGGACATAGCTATGCTCAGTTTAATATCCTTCCTCAAGTCAATCCGGGCGCTCTGAAATATGGACGTTTCAATCCGATGTTGGAAATCGTTGATTTGTTTGAAGATTATACGGATGACGGCACGGGAAAAAGTGCAAAGATTGTAACTCGTACGGATGGGAATGAAGATGCTTATATCCCTAATTTCCATAATATGAATAATGCTTCTGTAGTGAACACCTTGATGTCAGTACCTTTTGTTAAATATAACGATTTGTATGAACCGTTTGCCAACAAGGATGCACGTCTGTTGGCAAGTGTGGTTGTGCCGGGTTCATCTTATGCCGGCACTGAGATTATTATCCAGGGCGGATTTATTAAGGACAATAATAGCTATGTGGCTTATTCAAACGAGTCTACTCAGAAAAATGGAACAACATATTATGCTTTAGGAGCCGAAGGTGAAACCATGTTCTCTGGATTTAATAATGTGAACAGTGGTGAGGATGCTAATTGGACTGCTACAGGTTTTGGAGTTCGTAAGGTATATGCCCGAGGGCGAGAGCATGTCTCCCGACCGTCTTTCGTCCACTACCTCTTATATTGATATGCGTTTGGCAGAAGTCTACCTGAATTATGCTGAGGCTGTTGTGGAAAATGGTAGTGGATTTGGCGATAAGGAATTGGCTGAGAACTATTTGAATGCTTTGCGACGTAGAGCCGGACATACCGACCGGATATCTTTGACATTAGAGAGTGTTTTGAAGGAACGTCGTGTGGAGATGGCGTTTGAAGGAAAGCGTTTTTGGGATATGAATCGTCGTAGGGAATTCCATACTGAGTTCAGCAATAATAGAATTCGTAAAGCTTTGGTGCCGATGCTTGACTTGCGTGGTGCAGAGCCTAAATATGTCTTTGCAAGGGTGAACTACTTTGGTGACGAAACAAGAGGAGGGCGTACTTTCCAGAACATCAACTACTATAGGGGCATACCTAATATTGCCACGAATGGTTTAGTTCAGAATCCAGGTCATTAATTTGAATAATATTAAGTAGAAAGTTATGAAAAAGATATTGTTATTTGTGTCATGCTTCTTATTTGCATTGACATCTTGTGAAATTGATAATTATGAGGGACCGGATGCTTCCATACATGGTTCTATCCTTGACGAACAGACAGGTGAACTTGTAGGTTCTGATATGGAAAACGGTAATGCAATTAAAGTGAGGGAGCATGGATTTACTAATGCTACGGATCAAACCTGGTATATCACAAATACCGGAGAATATCGTAACAATATGGTTTTTGCTGCCACTTATGATGTTCGTTTTGAAAATGGGAATTTTTATCCATTTGAAGTGAAGGATTTTGTTGTTAAGTCAGGGGATAATGTGTATGATTTCAAGGTTATTCCTTATATTCGCGTCAAAAGTCCAAAAGTAGAAAAGAATGGCAATGTAATTACTGCTACATTCTCGTTGGAAGCTGGTAAACAAGAAGTGAAATTGAAAGAGATTCAGTTGTTTGCTTTTTCAGATATGTGGGTAGGTAACAATGTGAAATTGACGTTGAATGGAGGGACTGATAAGCAAGTGTTTAGTCCGAGTACTGCTATAAATAGCGCTGATATTTATACATTGTCCATCGATCTGGGACAAAATGCTGATGTCTTGAAATACAGCAAGAATTATTATTTCCGTATTGGCGCTCTGGCTGATGTTTCGGGTGTGGGCACTGTACGGCATAATTATGCGCCGGTAGTAGTTATAAAATTGTAATTTATAGCAGAGGGAGACGTTCTGCTTGACGGCAGAACGTCTTTTTTTATCCATACATTAAAAATAAGACCATGAAGAAATTGAACACGATTATTTTAATTTTGCTGGGGATGATATGTACTCAGTTGTATGCTGTACAATTGAATTCGATTTATCCTCTAAAACCCAATGACTCCGAAGCTTTTTATTTCACTCCCGAGAACTATCCTATAAAGGCGGATGGAAAGATGGATGTATCGGATGCTTTTGCAGGTCAGCGATTAATCAAGTGAAGAAAGAAAAGAATTTCGGAATCCTTTTATCCCTGAAGGTAAATATAAAATCAGCAAGACCATTTATATTCCTACGGCTATTCGTTTGATTGGCTATGGAAAGAATCGCCCGGAATTTATTCTGGCTAAGAATTCTCCGGGTTTTCAAGAGGAAGTAGCTGATGATAAAGGAAAAGCTAAATACATGTTCTGGTTTACGGGAGCCGTTGTCAAGGAAGGTGAGAAACCCCGTGATGCCGGTGCCAGTACGTTCTACAGTGCCATGTCGAATATCAACTTGCGCATAGAAGATGGTAATCCGCATGCAGTGGCGCTACGCACACACTTTGCCCAACACAGTTTTATCAGTTATGTGGCCGTATACATAGGTAAAGGCAAGGCTGGTCTGTTCGATGTGGGCAATGAGTTGGAAAACGTTGCTTTTTACGGGGGAGATTATGGCATTTATACGACAAAAGCCTCTCCCGGATGGCCGGTAATGATGGTCGACTCTTATTTTGAGGGACAACGTGTAGCTGCTCTTCGTTGTCAGGAGTCCGGTTTGGCAATGGTGAATCTGTATGCCAAGAATGTTCCGGCTGTATTTGATATTGACCCTAATTATTGCGACAAGTTATTTTTGGAAAACAGCTATTTTGAAAATGTAAGTGGTCCGGCAGTGGTGATTACCAACGAGAACAACAGCAACAATCAGATAACCTTTCGCAATGTATATTGTAAGAATGTACCGACCTTGGCGAAATATACCCGTAGCAATACGGCCACCCATGTTGCTCATAAAATCTATAAGGTAAAGTCATACGACCACGGCTTGCAGATGGATAACATGGTGGATATGCCGGAATATGAAACGTTGGTTGATATTGAACCGATACAGAAGATGCCGGTTGCCCAACTGATGGACATCCCTGCACTGCCTGCAATGGCAACATGGGTAAATCTGCGCGAATTCGGTGCAAAGGGAGATGGGGAAACGGATGATACGAAGGCCATCCAGGAGGCTATTGACAAGTACGATAATATCTATGTGCCCCAGGGCTGGTATCGCATTACCGAAACTTTGAAGATGAAGCCCGATACCAAGTTGATAGGCCTGCATCCTTTTGGCACTCAGTTCCGGCTAGACGAAAGTACTGCTGCATTCAGTGGTTTTGGCGGTCCGAAAGCGATGGTGGAATCTTCGGAAGGCGGTGCAAATATGCTGATGGGCATTGGTATCAATACCGGCGGTTATAACTATCGTGCTGTAGGTGTGAAGTGGATGGCAAATGCAGATTCTTATATGAATGACGTGAAGTTTGTAGGCGGGCATGGCGGTTTATGGAAACCTAAACCGGGTGTTGAGGAACCACGTGGCCGGTGGAACAGACCGGCTCGTATCAGTTCTCCCGATAATCCGGTAGCGGCTTCGGGCATGGATCTTGCTTGGGACAACCAGTATTGGAGTCTGTGGGTGACCAACAACGGTGGTGGCACCTTTAAAGATATCTGGACAGCAAGCACATATGCCACCAATGGTTTCTATGCCAACAATACTTCTACTCCGGGGCGTATCTATGCCATGTCCATCGAGCATCATGTAAGAAATGAAGTACGTTTCAGCAAGGTGTCCAACTGGAAGGTGTATTGCATGCAAACCGAGGAAGAGAGCCGCGAAAGTACCGATTGCCAACCGATAGAGATGGACGACTGCAAAGATGTGACCTTTGCAAACTTGTATATGTTCCGCGTTATCCGTGTCAATGAACCGTATCACAGTTCTGTACGTATCCGCAATTGCGAGAACATCGCATTTCTGAACCTGCATAACTATTCTCAGATTAAATATACGAATAACATTGCAGTGTTCGATGTCAACAAAGACATTGACATCCGCCCGTGGGAACTTTCTCGCTTGATTGTAACCGGAAAAGAACCTCATCAGCAATCGTTAGGCAATGAAATAGGTAAGGTGAACCAATTGGCTTCCGATTTGGAATTTGCCGAAGGCATTGCGCGCGACAGTAAAGGTAACATTTACTTCTGCGACCATCGGATGCGTCGTATCTTTAAGTGGTCGGTAGAGACAAACAGCTTGTCGCTGCTGGCAGATTTCCCGTGGAAACCCTCCAACCTGGCTTTTGATTCAGAAGATAATCTATTGGTATTGTTCAGATATGATGCGCAGCCGGGATATCTGATTAATGGTAAGCCGGAGGAAATGCCGGTAATGCCTGATACAAAAGGTACTTCTTTCAGCGGATATGGTAATTCCGCATATACAATGAGAGTCTACTCCATTGACCCGGAAAATCCGGAAGAGACCATCAAACTGTTGCCGCGTGTTCCGATGGGTCAAGTGAAGAACGTGTATAAGGCTCTTTATCCTTCTAACCGTTGGAGAGACTTCCACGATTTCAATGCGGTGTCGGTCTATGTTCCTGAAATGTGCTTCCTGGCACCGGATGGAAAAACTATCATTCCTCATTATTTCGACTTGTCACGTAGTTCTTCCCTGCTGGAAGCCTATCCGGGAAAGCCTTTCTATACATCTGATGAATATGACCGCAGAATGGTGAAGATGGATGTGGCCAATGACGGCACGCTCTCCAACTTGAGCTATTTTGTGGAGCAGGGCGAATTTGGTTCTGCTGTAGATAAGGAAGGGAACTTGTATGTGGCTGACGGAGAAATATATGTATTTGATAAGGATGGCAAGAAGAAAGGGATGATTCGTGTTCCCGAACGTCCGTCCACATTACAGTTTGGCGGTAAGGATGGCAATACATTGTTTGTCACAGGCCGTTCCAAGTTCTTTGGTGTACGTATTAAATAAGGAAAATCCATATTAAAACAATCTGTGTAATGAGAAATTATCAAATAATGAGATACCTGCTGATAGTCTGTTGGATTATCGGTAATATGCCGTCCGGGTGGGCGGCAGAGGGTGGTTCCACCTATACGCAAAGACCGGACGATCCGGAAGCATTCTACTTTACCCCGGAGAATTACGGCTTCAAGGCTGATGGAAAGTCCGACGTGACCGATGCACTTCAAGAGGCAATCAATCAGGTGAAGCGCGAAAAGAACTTTGGGATACTGTTTCTGCCGGAAGGAAATTATCGTATTAGCAAGACGATTCAAATTCCCTCATCCATTCGGCTGATTGGTTATGGGAAGAAACGGCCGGTGATTTATTTGGGAGCCGATACACCCGGTTTCCAGACTACTCAAAATTATATGATATGGTTTACGGGAGGGCTGGCACAAGAGGGCAGGAAGCCTTCGGATGCCGGTGCAGGTACTTTCTATAGTGCGGTGTCCAATGTGGATTTCCGTATAGACAAAGGTAATCCTCAAGCCGTCGCCATTCGTGCGCATTTTGCCCAGCATGGATTTATCAATCATTGCGACATTCGGATTGGTTCGGGGAAAGCCGGCATGTATGATGTTGGCAATGAACTGGAAGACGTCAGGTTTTATGGCGGTGAATATGGGATAATTTCCTCCAGGACTTCTCCGGGATGGCCTATGATGATGGTCGATACTTACTTTGAGGGGCAGAGAAAGGCGGCTGTCTATTCAAAAGAGGTGGGGTTTGCCATCGTCAATATGCATGTGAAGAATACGCCCGTTGCCTTTGAAATGGCAGAGAATCTGGCAGACCGTCTTCATGTGGAGAATTCGTTGTGGGAGAATATTTCGGAAGCCGGTGTCAGGGTGAGCGTAGAGGGAAATACTTTTTCGCAATTGAATCTGGTGAATGTGGATTGCAGGAATGTTCCCGTACTGGTGGGCTATGCTCAAAGTGGAAAGAAAGTTGCCGGAAAAGCAAAAATGTACAGAGTCAAGGAGTTTACTTACGGTCTGGTGTATCAGGATTTGAATGATGCTTCTTCTTTCAGGGAAATATGTGAAATAGAGCCGGTGGCAAAACTGCCGGTTACACTTGGCAAGGACCTTCCGGTTCTTCCGGCAATGGAGACATGGGTCAATATCCGAGACTTAGGGGCAAAAGGTGATGGCGAGACTGATGATACGGAAGTTTTTGAGAAAGCTGTCTCTTTGCATAAAAACATCTATGTGCCCCAGGGTTGGTATCGCCTGACGAGAACGTTGAAGCTGTCTCCCGGTACTAAGCTGATTGGGCTGCATCCTTTTGGGACTCAATTTCTGTTGAAGGAAAGCGAGCCTGCATTCAGTGGTTTCGGCGTGCCTGTGCCTTTGGTTGAATCTTCCGAAGGTGGCGACGACATGCTGAATGGCATAGGTATTAATACCGGTGCGTATAATTACAGTGCTGTCGGCTGTAAATGGATGGCGGGTGAGCGCTCGTACTTGAATGATGTGAAGTTTGTAGGCGGGCACGGTACCTTGCGCAAACCTGCTCCGAATGCTTCCGGACAGTCGTCTTACCGCAGGGACGAGCGTCGGATTAGTTCCCCGTCTTCTCCGGTCATGGAAACCGGTAAGGATATGGCTTGGGACAACCAGTATTGGAGTTTGTGGATTACAAACAATGGCGGCGGGACAATTAAGGATGTTTGGACAGCCAGTACGTATGCTGCCAGTGGGCTTTATATTAGCGAAACGAAGACTCCGGGACGTATTTATGCCATGTCTTTGGAGCATCATGTCCGTACTGAAGCCCGTTTCCATAATGTGGCCAACTGGAAAATTTATGCTTTCCAGTTTGAGGAAGAAGGTCGTGAAGGGCCTGATTGTTATATGGCAGAAATGTCCAATTGTCAAAATATCGAAATGGTAAATGTGTGGATGTATCGCGTTATCCGTGCCTTTATGCCGAAGAGGATAGGTTTCCGCATATGGGATTGCAAGAATATCACTTTCCGTAATATGCACAATTATACGCAGATATTACCAGTCATAGAGTTTCCTATATATGATATGAATAAGAAGTTGCCCGTTTATTCGTGGGACTTTGCCCGTCTCACTGTTTCGGGTAGCGAGAAGAGCCTTCGCCCTTCCTGCACGGTCATGGACAAGCCAGTGAAGCTGGCTACCGGTTTTGAACTAGCCTCCGGAGCTACTACCGACAGTAAAGGAAATATCTACTTCTGTGAAAACCGTCTGAAGAAAATCTATAAATGGTCGGCAGACACGGAGCAGATTACTTTGATAGCCGATTATCCCTGGAAGCCTTTTACATTGGCTACTGATACGCAAGACAATCTACTGGTTATTTTCCGCTATGACCCTCAGCCGGGTTATCTGGTGAACGGCAAGCAGGAAACGGTAGTGCGCTTGCCGGATGATAATCCGATGTACAGTGGTTGGGGTAACAGTGGCTGGAGTGCTTGGGGGTATTCTTTTAATCCGGATAACGTGGATGCTACGATGAAGCCTATGCCACGTGTCGTTACAGCCAGTATGAAGAATATACAGAAAGTCATTCACCCTTCCAGTCGTTGGAGAGGTGACTTTGACAAGGTGGTTGCCAGTATGCCTGAGTATAGTTTTGTCGCTCCGGATGGCGTGACAATTATTCCGGATACCTATGATTTGGGGCGTTCTTGTGCTTTGACTGTTACAGTGCCCGGTCAGTCAGAACCGGTTTATATTGTAAATGAGATGAATAAAACGACAGTACAACTTTCTGTTGGTGTGGATGGCCGTTTGACAGAACAAGGAATAATATGTCCTTATGGCCAATACAGTAATGTGACTGATGCTGACGGGAATGTTTATGTTGCTGATGGTGAAATATTTGTCTATGACAAATCTGGTAAAGAGCAGAGACGTATTCAGATAGAAGAACGCCCGATTTCCTTGGCAATTGGTGGAAGGCAGAAGGATATGCTTTTTGTTACCACCTCAAGTTCTTTCTATGGAATTAAGATACGTTAGGTATTGTATAGGTAAAAAAGAATTAGCCCCTGCGGTCGTTTTATATCGCAGGGGCTAATTTATTATAAGAAGGTCTCTTTTCCTTATAGGCTGATTGTTTGGAATATTATTTTTCCAGCAGCTCTTTCAGAAAAGAATCCAGTTCCTCATCCAATCCTTTCAGTAGCTCTTCATTGACCAATAGAGTATCATCATCCATCAGCAACAGTTCTGCTATTGTTTCTCTATCATCATCCACCAGTACAAAAGAGAATGGTTTCAGAATAGTCAGCTTGTCGAACTTTCCTTCATTTTTCATGTTGCAGAGCAGTGAGGACAAGATACGCTCTACATTTTCGTAGAAATCATCCCCCTCGTATGTCATCCATTCTTCAATGGAAGTATTGGCAAGCTCTTCATCTTCATCATCAAAGATAGACAGTTCGCCCGAATTCTGATTCGGTTGCAGATGAATGTCTGTAACGATAGTCTGTTCGCAACCGCAGGTGTATTTGCCGATTGCTTTTTTAAGAGTGTCCTCCAAGAGTGCTAATGACGATTGACTGAGCTTCATAATAACTTTCTTTTCTTAATGGTTGTTCAAAGGTATAAAAAAAACGGTTATCTCTGCATCATTTGACTAAAAATCATCATCAAATCTGTTCATTTGCATGTTCAGGCGTGCCATTCCCTCTTTTCGTTTCTCCAATTCGTCTACATACATGCTGATAAAGATATAATAGGAGATGGTTCCATCATGTATTTCGCCTGTCTCTTTTTTGTCTGTCTTGCTTTTCTCACGGGCAAGGGTTTGCGCTTTTAATGCCCATTCCAAGGCAGTATCTATGCTGTCTTGCATTTCGTAGCCCAAAGCGGTGTTATAGGCTGCATACATTTTCTGTTTTCCTTTTTTTGTTTCGTAGGTCTGCTTCCAGAGCTCTACTGCTTTACTCCAATTTTCTTCTTTGGCATATACGGCTGCGTCACGCATATTTACAGAACCACCACTGAAGAGATAGCGGTTACTGGTTTTCCAATAGGGGAGTAGATGTCTTACCGGAACCGTTCCTGCAAATTCAGATGCTTGCTTCACCATGTCTTCTTCGCTGATGAGGCGGGAACGTACTGACGCTTCACCATTTCCTGCCTCTTCCCAGAAAATACTGTCATTGCTGTTGACGGTCACCATAGGACCTTTGCGGTTAGGTAAATATATTCTGACGGTAGGATATACCTTTACATCCACTGTGCCGAGGAACACACCCCAGTCGGGCATATAACTTATCTTGCGATTGGAACGCATTTGTATGTTTTCCAGGGCTATCAGGAAATCTACGTCCAAATTCTGTGTAAGTTCCAGTACTTCATCTCTCGATAATGTGCTTTCGCGGGGATTGATGTCTTTACTCCGGAGGGCAGAGTCGCATATCACAACCTCTTCAAAGTAGTTTTCGTTGGCAAGGGCCTCTGCAAGGGATTCGGTTGTTATTGCGGCGTCTCCATTGTAGTAGTTGGTGAGGCGTGCCACCTCATTCTCGCTTTTTTTCTGTTCTTCCTCAGTGATGATGAGTTTGTTGTCCGGTACGTTTGGCATGTTGTTGACAACAGCCACACGTTTCAGTGTTGCCGGGAAACTGACTTCTGCCGGAAGCATATAATCAATGGACAGTTGTTCTACACTCTGGCAGCTGCCTAACAGCAGAGACCCCATCAATAACAGACAATAGTGATATTTGGTCATAGTCTTTGGTTTTGTTCTTTGGAGCAAAAGTACTCTTTTAGCTGAATATTCAAAAGCTGGAACGAATAAAAAATGTGATAATGTGGTAGGAGAAAAAGTGATAGGGTGATAAAAGATACCTGACGGTATCATCTTATCACCCTATCGCCTTATCATTTTATAGCTTTGCTTTATGCATTCCGTCCGTGGCAGTTTTTGTATTTCTTACCGCTTCCGCAAGGACAAGGATCATTGCGTCCTACGGTCTTCTCGGCACGGATAGGTTCGCGTCTTGGTTGTTCACGTGTATCTTGTGCCGCAGCGGCCTGCTGGTTCGGGTCATTCAAATCAACCTTCTGTTCGCGATACTTGCTCATATCCTGGCGTTGTTCCGGAGCAGCCTGGCGCACCTCTACTTGGCGGGGAGCCTGGGGAGCCTCAGGGGCTTCAGCCGGAGCCTCTTGTACCGGGATTTGTCCACGCATTAAGATAGAGATAGTCTGATTATTAATCTTATTCACCATGGCATCAAACAAGTTCACAGATTCCAGCTTGTAAATCAGCAGCGGGTCTTTCTGCTCGTAACTTGCATTCTGCACGGAGTGTTTCAGCTCGTCCAGCTCGCGCAGGTTTTCTTTCCATGCTTCGTCGATGACGTGCAGCAAGATGGATTTCTCGAATGACTTCACCACCTCCTTACATTCTGTCTCATAAGCTCTCTTCAGGTTGCAGGAGATGTTATACATACGTTTTCCGTCTGTGATGGGGATAAGTATGTTTTCGTACATGTGTCCCTGCGTTTCGTATACTTGTTTGATGACCGGATAGGCTATCTGTGCCATACGTTCTGTCTTGCGTTTGAAGAGTTCCATGGCAGCGTCAAAAGTTCTGTCTGCCAGTTTTTCTTTCTTCTCATTACGGAATTCCTCTTCGGTGAAAGGTACTTCCATGGCAAGTGTCTGGAGCACATCCATCTTGCAGTTTTCGTAGTCGGGCGCTTCAATGGCATTGGCACAACGGTCCCAAATCATGTTCACGATATCCATGCCGATACGTTCGCCCATCAAAGCGTGGCGGCGTTTGGTGTAGACTACTGTACGTTGCTTGTTCATCACGTCGTCATATTCCAACAGACGCTTACGGATGCCGAAGTTGTTTTCCTCAACTTTCTTTTGTGTCACGTTCAATGGACTTGGAAATCATGCCGTGTTCAATCATTTCACCTTCTTTGAA
>ENA-OQKC01000069-OQKC01000069.1-human-gut-metagenome-genome-assembly--contig:-NODE-69-length-37021-cov-4.289857_pt1 | contig 37021 bp, 26 predicted proteins | sample MGYA00242774_ERZ504790 | MGnify/ENA primary metagenome ERZ504790 (study PRJEB26092, sample SAMD00036419) | human gut metagenome | host: Homo sapiens | study: EMG produced TPA metagenomics assembly of...
TCTGGCACTTCAAGATGCCCAAGGCTGAGGCATACCAGAAGGCCCTCAAGCTGCTGGAAGAAGTCGGTATCACTGACGCCGAAAAGCGGATGAAGAGCTACCCGCACCAGCTGTCCGGCGGTATGCGCAGCGCGATGGAATCGAAACCTGCCGCTGGCCGAACTTGTCGGTCAGCTTGCCGAGCAGCGGCGTGGCCACGGCCAGTGCAATCGCCTGAATGGCGGTGAGCATACCTGCCAGCGAGTAGTTGCCGTAGTAATGCTGCACGGAAATGGTGATGGTCATGCCCACCATCGGGAACGGCATGCAGGCAATCACCGAACCGATGGAATAACGAGCGGTATGAGGTATGCGCAGCAACTCCGCATACCCACCAAAAACTTTGTGACCCACTTCCTTGATGCCAGCCATAATGGTGTTCGAGTTGGACAGGTTGTTGGACATAACAGCACTACGCTCCTTTCCGCTCCCGATTGGATGTTCCCCGCTGACGTGGCGTTGCCGGCGAAGCCCTCATCGAATGATGTGTTGTCCATGGTCGCGCAAAGTTTGCGTTGGATTTCCCTATTCGCATATTTGCGTCACGGATACTCTAATCGTTGGTTAGGGCGCGACACGCGGTAGATTGGAGATATTAAGACAACGTTCTCATGTTCTTCGGCGAACATCGCAAGATGCCCGTAGGAATAAAAAGAAAGGCGGCTCATGAGCGCAACCACCATCCACTTCGTTCGCCACGGCAAGGTCTACAACCCTGACCATCTGCTCTATGAGCGGCTGCCCGACTTCCATCTCTCCGATCTTGGCCGGCGTATGGCACAGGCCACCGCCGCCTATCTGGCCAATAGCCCTCAGACCAATACGATTTCCGCGGTGTATTCGTCTCCCCTGGACCGCACGCGCGAGACCGCCGACGCGATTCTTGACGCGTTGAATCCCGTGCGCGAGGCCCGAGGCGAAGCCCCGCTCATGCTCACCGCCGATGAGCGAGTGATTGAGGCCGGCAACGAGTTCCGCGGCAAGCGTATCGGCCATGGCGAAGGCGCGCTGTGGAAGAACGGCAATTGGAAACTGGTCACCAACCTGTACAAGCCGAGTTGGGGCGAATCCTATCAGCACATTGCGCAGCGCATGGATGATTTCGCACGCGAGAAGGTCGCCCAACACCCCGGCGAACAGATTGTGGTGGTCAGCCACGAATCGCCGATTTTCAGTTATCGCCATTATCTGGAGACCGGCCACCCCGAGCACTGGATGTTCCTGCGGCACACGGCGCTCGCCTCCGTGACCTCGGTGACGTACGACAACGAAACCGGCCGTGTGATGTCAATCACGTATGTCGACCCAGCAGCCAACGTCAAGTAACGGCACACTGGTGTTAGGACATTGGTTCCCCTCAGAGAGGGGAGCCAAGAGACGCACTACAATCGAGTGGTGGACGCAAAGGAGCATAGATGACCATTGAACTCAATCGTGAGGCAATCGCACAGGTCACGGCATTGCCGGCGGTAACTGAGGCCGCCGAAGCCGGCTCGGCGCTGATCAGCCTGTGGCCGTTGACCGAAGCCATGCAGATGGACAATGACGCCAAGTACGCGGAGAATCTGCAGGTTCGCGTCACGCGCGCATTCGCCCGCGTGCTGACCGGTGAAGACGTCACGGTGCCCGATGCCGAATTCGTCTATGAAGGCGCCGATGAGATTCCCGGCCGTCCACAGAACATCGTCGATACGCTGCTGGCCGCCAACGATGCCTACGACACGATGGCCGACTACTCCGAATCCGGCGATGTACAGCTGATCTTTGACGCCGCCGAAGCGTTGGACGTTCGTTGGGACACCGATGTTGCGGCTCAGGTCCGTGAGACGATTGCCGCCGTGGAAGCCCAGATTGAAGACGACGCCGCGCAGGGCCGTCTGTCTACGTCCAGCGAGCCCGCTGATGTGGCCACCCGTTTTGCCACTGCGCTCGCCGTGTGCGATGCGCTGCTGAGCGTGGTGACCGGTGACGGCGAACACGATGGCGACGCCGCAGCTCAGGCGGTCAAGGTGCTGCCGATTCTGCTGTACGTCAACGAGCTGCGCGAGCAGTGCTCGATTCCGCGCATATGCCTGACCGATCAGCAGATTCTTGAGCTGATTGATACGCGCGCTAAGGCCGCTGGCGCGGACACGCTGACCGCCACCGCCGAATACATTGCCCCGCTGGCCGGTGCCGAATGGACCAAGCACCGCGACGATGTGCTCTGGAACCCTGACGAGGCTAAGCGTCAGGCCAAGGAAGAGGATGAGAAACGCAATAAGGAGGCGTTGGCCGCCAAGTTTGCGCACATTAAGGATGACCTTGGCAAAGAAACCGTGGAGTTGTGAGAATCAAGGCAGCTTAGCCCGCCTGATCGGTTCTCTTACCCCTGCTCGCGATTCCTCCGTGCCAAGGAAATCGTCTATGTGGTGAAGAACATCGCTTACGCAACGGAAGAAGAAACACTTATGGGCAATGGCATCAATCTGCGCACGCTCACCAATGACGGCGGTAGCGCGGTAATCAGCGATTACGGGGCGCATCTGCTGCGCTGGGCCCCGGCGGGGCAGCCGGATGTAATCTGGACGCCCCGCACATGGCATTTCGAAGCTGGTCAGCCGGTTGGCGGGGGAGTGCCGGTGTGCTTCCCCTGGTTCGGGCCGGGGTTTGTGCATGGCGGGCAGACTGCGAAGCGACCGATTCATGGGTTCGCACGATTGCGCCAGTGGGCGCTGGACGAAGGGGCGTTTACCGGTGCCCGTGTGCGGTATGTGCTGGATTCCGAACGACTGACGACTGGCGAAGTGCCATGGATCGAGGATGAACCCAACGTGCGTTTCCATGCCGCATACGAGGTGTGTGCCAGCGATACGCTGACGATGACGCTGACCGTTACCAACACGGGAGGTGAGCCGATGTCGTATGAGGCGGCGCTGCACTCGTATCTGCATGTCGGCGATGTGCTCGGCGCGCGGCTGGTCGGTTTGCGGGGTGCAACATATCTGGATGCCACGGAAGCCGGATTCCCGCCAAAACTACAAGAACAGCCATCGGTGATGTTCGGCGATCAGCCGGTGGACCGTGTGTATTATTCCGATGCTGCACTGGAATTGCAGGACCATGTGCTGGGTCGTGTGATTCGCATCGGCAAGACCGGCTCGCCGCAGACGGTGGTGTGGAATCCCGGAGAGCAGGGCGGCAACGCCATTGCCCATGCCAAGACGGGTGAATGGCGTGGCTTTGTGGCCGTGGAGGCAGCGGCGTGCCGAGACCGTATCGTTGCCCTTAGTCCGGGTGAATCGTATATGCTTTCGCAGTCCATTGCCGTGATGCCGTTGGGGTAGTTGGCTGAATACAGTGCCGATAATACAGTGCCGAGAATGATGAAGCCCTACTCGCGTTGAGTAGGGCTTCATCATTGGTTGCGGGGGACTTCTTCAACGGAAGTTCACCGATATCGGTTACTGGCCTTGCCAGGGTTTCTGGGCATTGTCGCCGGCGGGAGCCGTGTGCTCAGAAGGTGTTGCGGATTCGTCGCCGGCGTTTTGAGGCATCGGCGGAACCTGGCCGTACTGTGGGGCCGGGGCCTCCGGTTGGCCGTACTGCGGGGCCGGCACCTGACCGTAATCAGGTGCGGGTGCAGCCGGCTGGCCATAGTCGGGGGTTGGCATGGGCGGCTGGCCGTAAGCCGGGGCCGGCTGGTTGAAGCCGGGTGCAGGCGCGTTCGGAGCGGCGAAATTCGGGGGTACAGGCGTGCTGTATGGTGCGCCGTAAGCACCCTGAGGCATGGGGGTTGCCGCCGCGCCATCGTCAAAACGTGCGCCCTCCGGCTTGCTGGGAAGAGCCATGAACACGATATAGACAACGCAGCCGGCCAGCGTAATCAACGCACCAATGACCGCCGCGCCAAGACCGCCGGCGGCCATGCTGCCATAACCATAGTCATAACTGCCAAGGCTCCTGAACCCGCCGTACAGTGCCGCACCACCGCCGATAATCATGATGATAAGGCCGATAACCATCGCGATATAGAAAATGGCAACCCACCAGCCAGGCTTGTTCGTGTCATGCAGACGGCGGACGGAAAGTGCCAGGGTGGGGATTAGGGTCGCCAGACCCCAAATGGTGGCGAGGAAGCCAAGCTTTTCATCTGTGGCGGTGTTGAGGATGTCCAGCACTATATTGATGCCGAAAGCGGCCAGCACCCACCACCAGAATTCACTGCGGGACGCGCGGCCCTTGAACACCGTGTACTTCTTCCAGAAGCGCAGGAAGGCTTCTTGGAAGGAGCATCCGTAGTAAGGCTTATCCAGCGGCACAGTGGCAGTGGGCGCGGCGTATTGGCCGTAAGACGGCGGAACCGGGCCGTAAGGATTGCCATCGGGGGCCGGTGTGCCGTACGCCGGTGCGGATTGACCGTAGGTGTTGGCGTCGGGCGCGGGCTGACCGTAGGTTGGTACGGCCTGGCCATAAGAGTTCGCGGTCGGAGCAGGCTGACCGTATGCCGGCTGTCCGTAAGCGGGCTGACGCCGGGGCCGGTGCGCCATACTGCGGTACGGGATTAGGTGTGGGCGTACCGTTGGCCTCAGGCTGCTGAGGCAAAGGCACATTGTTGGGATCAGACATTGATTCCCCTTTCATAAGACCTATGTGTCACATCATATTCTTCCATTGCATGAGTGGAAAACTCAACAATTGCGCCAAATAATGTCCAAAGTTGTGGTGAATGCACTGGAAAGAATCGATGGTTATCAAATCGATATCAGTTGAGGGTGAACGTTGTCGATCGGTTGTGTAACCTGTTACATGAATATTGCGCACAGTTGCGGGGGTGGAACTGGAAAGCAGACGAAGCTTTTGGCGCTACGCATAAAGCAACATACAGAGATGTAGGGAATGCCATGAACCACGAATACACGGATGCCGCCGTTGAGCAGCGCGAATCGCATGAAGACGAATCTCAAGACTAGGATCTGCTGTTCGTGGGCCTGGCCTGCTGATTCTCGTTTGCTGTTTTCTTTTCTTTTGATTTTAAAAGCAAAAGAAAAGAAAATGGCAGGCAAAAGAGATTTCGTTGGAAAATGGCCGTTTTGGGATGGTGTTGGCCCGAAACGTCAATAACGAAGCAAAAGAGCGAGGAGCGCTGCTCTCCGCGTCCGGCGCGCGCGGCACAATAGGGGACTATGACTGATGCTGAAAACACCAAACCCGAACTGCCCAAGAACGTTCGTGTTCGCTTCTGCCCGTCGCCGACCGGAACCCCGCATGTCGGCATGATTCGTACCGCCCTGTTCAACTGGGCGGAAGCTCGCGCCACCGGCGGCACGCTGATCTTCCGTATCGAAGACACCGACGCCGTGCGCGACTCCGAAGAAAGCTACAACCAGATCCTCGAATCCCTGCGTTGGCTGGGTATCGACTGGGACGAGGGCATCGATGTGGGTGGCCCTCACGGCCCGTACCGCCAGTCCGAGCGTACCGCCATCTACAAGGATGTTGCCGCCAAGCTGCTCGAAGCCGGCTACGCCTACGAGTCCTTCTCCACTCCTGAGGAAATCAAGGAGCGCAACCTTGCCGCCGGCCGTCCGGCCGAGTTCGGCTACGATGGCTACGACCGCAACCTGACCGATGAACAGAAGGCCGCCTTCCGCGCCGAGGGCCGCAAGCCTGCGCTACGTATCAAGATGCCTGATGAAGACATCGCCTTTGACGATCTGATTCGTGGCACCATCGAGTTCAAGGCCGGCTCCGTGCCGGACTACGTGATCGTGCGCCCGAACGGCGACCCACTGTACACGCTGACCAACCCGGTCGACGACGCGATGATGGAAGTCAACGTCGTGCTGCGCGGCGAGGACCTCCTGAGCTCCACCCCGCGTCAGATCGTGTTGTATCGGTATCTGATCGAGCTGGGCATCGCCAAGGAGATGCCGCTGTTCGGCCACATGCCGTACGTGATGGGCCAGGGCAACAAGAAGCTCTCCAAGCGCGACCCAGAGTCCAACCTGTTCAACCACCGCGACAATGGCTTCATCCGCGAGGGCCTGCTCAACTACCTGGCCCTGCTCGGCTGGTCCATTGCACCGGACCGCGACGTGTTCTCCATGGACGAGATGACCGAGAAGTTCGACGTGCGCGACGTCAAGGCCAACCCGGCCCGCTTCGACATCGACAAGGCCATCTCCATCAACGCCGAGCACATCCGTATGCTTGAGCCCGAGGACTTCCTGCGCCGCTCGGTGCCGTACCTGCACCGCGACGGTGTGGTTTCCGCCGACAACTGGGATGCCCTGACCGACCGTGAGCGTGAGGTGCTGACCGCCGCCGCTCCGCTGGTTCAGCCGCGCGTGCGCCTGCTGGGTGAGGTTGCCGGCATGGTCGGCTCCCTGCTCTCCACCGAGGGCTACTTGGAGCCGGCTGACGACGCCAAGAAGCAGCTGAAGGATTCTGCCGGCGAGGTGCTGGACAAGGCCATCGCCGCACTCGAGGCTGTGGATGAGGCTGACTGGAAGACCGACAACCTGCATGAGACCCTGAACAAGGCTCTGGTTGAGGAGGGCGGCTACAAGCCGCGCCTCGCTTTCGGTCCGGTGCGTGTGGCCATGTCTGGTCGTCGCGTGAGCCCGCCGCTGTTCGAGTCCATGGAGATCGTCGGCAAGCCGGTTTCCCTCGCTCGCCTGAAGGGCCTGCGCGAGCACCTGTGAGCTAAGGTTCCTTCCGTGCTCGGCTGAGCTGTAAGGACACTCAAGGTGGGCGTCTGCATGTGCAGATGCCCACCTTTTCTTGTATTCAGTGATGAGCTGGAACAGCTGGAAAGTCTTACCGCTGCGCCGCATGCCAGTGAGAATATGTACGAGGTTGAACATGGCTGGTTTGTGCAGTGAGGTCACGAAACGTGCCTTGTAGGTGGTTTCGCCTTCATGCGTCCATGAAACGGTTGATAGGTAACCGGGCGGCGGTCTTTGACGTGACATTGCATTACAAGCATCGCGACGCGCTCGCTGTCGCAAGGGAACATAAGCGCCTCATTTGGTTCTTGAAGGCTGATTTGCCGGCTATGAATGTGCAAGGCAAAGATCATTGCCTCATCTGCAATTTCATCAGTGCATTAGATGGTAATTCATCAGTAGTGCTTACTGATAATCCGTCAGTAGAGTTCATGCAAATTCATCAGTAGTGGCAGCGTAGCACTTGAAATCGTTGAAATTCCGCGCGACACGCCGTAAGTTGCGCAAGGGTGAATACTTGCGTATATTTATCACTCGTTGCGCGGTTCGCCTCGCAGCCGGTTGAAAAACTGAATATGCCCCCATCGTCTAGCGGTCTAGGACTACGCCCTCTCACGGCGCCAACACCGGTTCAAATCCGGTTGGGGGTACGACGAACAACTTTTCGGAGTTGCTACGCCAAGCCAAATTGGGGTGTGGTGTAATTGGCAACACAGCTGATTCTGGTTCAGCCATTCTTGGTTCGAGTCCAGGCACCCCAGCCAATAACCCTCGCGGATTTGCGAGGGTTTTTTGTTTTCAGGGAAGTAGCCGCTTGAAAAGCGACTTCCCTGCACATGAGAGCACATGAGAGCGCTAAGAGCGCATACGTGTGTATGAAAGTACGAGAACGAAGGAGATCGAAGTATGTCTGCTGAGCAGCAGACTGCGCCGGCAAACAACGCCAACAATGCAAGCAATGAAGGCGCTCAGAAGAAGCACATGTCTAAGGCGGCCCTCGCCATTATCGCCGTGGTGGTCGTGGCCATTATCGTTGTGGCCGGTGTTTTCGGCTTCCGCGCCTACTCCGATGCTCAGTACAACAATGCAGTCGCCGCTTGCGCCACCGCTTCCGAAAATGTGCGCAACGCCACTAATGACTACAACAACTTGGTCAATGGCGATGCTTCCGAAGCTGCTGCGCTCACCAAGAAGGATGTAAAGGATGCCTCCACGCTGGACGCCCTCAACAAGGAACTGAGCGTGGAACTGCCGGTATACGAAGGCTGCGTAGCTGACGACACTGCCGGCTTCAAGTCCGCTACTGCGAAGCTCAACGAGCAGGCTGATTGGTACAAGGCTTATACTCAATCGCTGCAGAAGGCTGTGGATGCCGTGAACGCTTCCAAGAAGTAAGCGAGCACAGCCTCACCATTGTCGTCAAAGCCGTCTTGCGGTTGCGCAAGGCGGCTTTTGCTATTTTGCTCAATCGGCTTGCTGCTGTAATGCTGCTGCATTGATTGCGTCGAATGCAGGTAAATTCGTCTTACTTTTTTTGCGCAGTTTTTCCCTGCGCGTGTCGCGATGATGCGAATATAGATGTGAAGGTTAACAACGTAGTCGTTTATTGGGTTTTGTGATTTCACTCACGTTGTAATTCAATGTCAAATATGTGGCGATTCTCCGTATTTGCTGAGATTGCTATTAAGAATAGCTTCTTGTAAAGTGTCTTATCGTAATTGCGAATGCGTATTCTTCAATGAAGAAGGCATCTGCTTCACCTCGAAGAAGAGATTAAGGAAAATATAGTTAATGAAAAAGAAGAAGACTATATCGGCTGCGCTGGCAACAGCGTTAGCCTTAACCTGCATGGGCAGCGGGGGAGGTACTGCGTTCGCAGTGCCCCTGTCTGATGCTGACTTGCAGACTTTGGCAAGTCAGATTCAGCAAATCAACGATACTTCTGATTCTGCAACTGCTTCCGAGACTCCTTCCGCACAAGCCGATGCGGTTGAAGGCTGGACTATTGATTCCAACATCGCTCAGGGCGGCGAAATCCTGGAGATGGCAAACGGTTGGCTGCACCTCAAGTCCACTGCCTCTAACGGTAATGCGGCAGCGAACCCCAGCTCCAGCAACAACTGGCCGGCAGTAGCCGTATGGGGCACAGATTACGACTTCTCCAAGGCCGGCTCCTTCCACGCCACCATCAAATCCCCGCAGGAAGGCTCCGCCAACCGCTTCGGCTTCTACCTGGGCTACAACGACCCGGGCAGCGGCCTGTTCATCGGCTACGATTCGGACGGCTGGTTCTGGCAGACCTACACCGGTGGCGGTAGCGGCAGCTGGTACAGCGGTGCTCGTATCGCTGCTCCGAGCGCCAACGAAGAGCACGACATTCAGGTCTCCTGGACCGACGCCAAGGTCGCCACACTGACCGTGGATGGCCAGAAGGCATTCGATGTCGATTACTCCGCAATGACGAACCTCTCCAACAAGCTTGCCATCAAGGCCGGCTCCTGGAAGGGGCTGAACCAGGTCACCGACGTGTACATCAAGGACTTCCCGGAGGTTGTCGAAGCCGCCAAGCACGCGGTTTCCGGCAAGGTTGTGGACGCTGGAGGCGCTGCCATTGAAGGCGCAACAGTGCGTTTGGATAAGACCAAGGTGAAGACCGGTGCAGATGGCACCTTCTCCTTCGCCGACATTGAAGAAGGCGAACACACGCTTTCGATTGCCAAGGAAGGCTATGAGGACGTCTCCCAGCAGGTGGCGGTCTCCGGCGCGGACCTTGCCATCGATCCCATCACCCTGAACAAAACCGTTCAGGTCGCCTCCGAAACGCTGAAGACCAAGAAGATGGAAGTTCAGATTAAGAAGAACTTCCCCTCTGTGCTGCAGTACACGATGACCGACGGCAAGGTGATGTACGGCCAAACCAAGGATGTGCGCACCGTTGAGATCAACGGCACCAACATCGAACTGACCGACGATGACGTGACCTTCAAGAAGGTTTCCGATACCGAAGCCACCTACACGCTGAAGGTCAAGGATGAGGCCAAGAAGATTGACGCGGTGATCACCGTTCAGATCACGGTCAAGGCCAACCAGCTGCACCTCAACGTCACCAAGATCAAGAACAACCTGTCCGAAGGCATTCCTGAGGGCAACGGTGTGGAGGAGAACGCCATCCAGACGCTGTCCTTCCCGAACCAGAGTCTCGTTTCCGTGCGTTCCAGCCAGGAAAATGCCCAATTCACTGGTGCTCGTATGTCTTCCAACACGCAGAAGCCTGGCGATACCAACTTCGCAGTGACCGAAGATACTAACGTCACCGATAGCGACTACACCTACGGCTTCATCTCCGGTGCTGGCCTGAGTGCCGGCCTGTGGAGCAACTCCGAGCACGATGGCACCTATGTGGCGGCTCCTGTGCGCGGCGGCAGCCAGAACACGCGTGTCTACGCCACCACCCAGCAGACTGGTGACGCCACCTCCCTGGGCCTGGCCAGCGCTCCGTGGTACTACCACCGCACGGTCACCGATTCCAAGGGCAAGAAGTACACCGTGGCCGAAACCGCTCTGCCGCAGATGGCCGTGGCCATCGCCGGCGACGAGAACGAAGACGGTGCCGTCAACTGGCAGGATGGCGCAATCGCCTACCGCGACATCATGAACAACCCGTACAAGTCCGAGGAAGTTCCCGAACTGGTGGCATGGCGTATCGCCATGAACTTCGGCTCCCAGGCGCAGAACCCGTTCCTCACCACGCTTGACAACGTCAAGAAGGTGGCCTTGAACACCGACGGCCTCGGCCAGTCCGTGCTGCTCAAGGGCTACGGCAATGAAGGCCACGACTCCGGCCACCCGGACTACGGCGATATCGGCCAGCGTCTCGGCGGCGCCGACGACATGAACACCATGATGGAAGAGGGCTCCAAGTATGGCGCTCGCTTCGGTGTGCACGTCAACGCCTCCGAAATGTATCCGGAAGCCAAGGCCTTCAGCGAGGACATGGTGCGCCGCAACTCTGCAGGCGGCCTGAGCTACGGCTGGAACTGGCTTGATCAGGGTGTCGGCATCGACGGCATCTACGATCTGGCATCCGGTTCTCGTGTAAGCCGTTTCGCTGACCTCAGCAAGGAAGTCGGCGACAACATGGACTTCATCTACCTCGATGTGTGGGGCAACCTGACTTCTTCCGGTTCGGAAGATTCTTGGGAAACCCGCAAGATGAGCAAGATGATCAACGACAACGGCTGGCGTATGACCACCGAATGGGGTTCCGGCAACGAGTACGACTCCACCTTCCAGCACTGGGCAGCTGATCTGACCTACGGCGGCTACACCTCCAAGGGCGAGAACTCCGAAGTGATGCGCTTCCTGCGCAACCACCAGAAGGACAGCTGGGTTGGCGACTACCCGCAATACGGCGGCGCTGCCAACGCCCCGCTGCTCGGCGGCTACAACATGAAGGACTTCGAAGGCTGGCAGGGCCGCAACGACTATGCCGCCTACATCAAGAACCTGTACACCCATGATGTGTCCACTAAGTTCATCCAGCACTTCAAGGTGACCCGCTGGGTCAACAACCCGCTGCTGACCGCCGACAATGGCAATGCCGCTGCCGTGTCCGACCCGAACACGAACAACGGCAACGAGCAGATTACCCTGAAGGATTCCAACGGCAACGTTGTAGTAGTCTCCCGTGGTTCCAACGACACCTCTAGCGCAGCCTACCGCCAGCGCACCATCACCTTCAACGGCGTGAAGGTCGCATCCGGTGTGGTCTCCGCAGGCGATGGCAGCGCCACTGGCGACGAGTCCTACCTGCTGCCGTGGATGTGGGATTCCTTCACCGGCAAGCTGGTCAAGGATTCCGAGCAGAAGCTCTACCACTGGAACACCAAGGGCGGCACCACCACCTGGACGCTGCCGGACAGCTGGAAGAACCTCTCCAGCGTAAAGGTGTACCAGCTCACCGATCAGGGCAAGACCAACGAGCAGACCGTTGCCGTCTCCGGCGGCAAGGTGACGCTTACCGCTGATGCCGAAACCCCGTACGTGGTGTACAAGGGCGAAGCCAAGCAGATCCAGGTCAACTGGAGCGAAGGCATGCATGTGGTAGACGCCGGCTTCAACGGCGGCTCCAACACCCTCACCGACAACTGGACCGTCGCCGGAACCGGCAAGGCCGAAGTTGAAGGCGACAACAACGCCATGCTGCGCCTGACCGGCAAGGTCGATGTCTCCCAGCGTCTGACCGATCTCAAGGCTGGCCAGAAGTACGCGCTGTATGTTGGCGTCGACAACCGCTCCACCGGCGATGCATCCGTCACCGTAACCAGCGGCGGCAAGGTGCTGGCCACCAACTCCACCGGCAAGTCCATCGCCAAGAACTACATCAAGGCATACGGCCACAACACGAACAGCAATACGGAAAATGGCTCCAGCTACTTCCAGAACATGTACGTGTTCTTCACCGCGCCTGAGAACGGCGATGCCACGGTAACCCTGTCTCACAAGAGCACCGACGGAGCACACACCTACTTCGACGATGTGCGCATCGTGGAGAACCAGTACTCCGGCATCACCTATGAGAAGGACGGCACGCTGAAGTCCCTCACCAACGGATTCGAAAACAACGCCCAGGGCATCTGGCCGTTCGTGGTCTCCGGTTCCGAAGGCGTTGAGGACAACCGCATCCACCTCTCCGAGCTGCATGCTCCGTTCACGCAGGCCGGTTGGGATGTCAAGAAGATGGACGATGTGCTCGATGGCACTTGGTCTGTGAAGGTTAACGGCCTGACCCAGAAGGGCACGCTGGTCTACCAGACGATCCCGCAGAACGTGAAGTTCGAGGCGGGTGCCAAGTACAAGGTGAGCTTCGACTACCAGTCCGGTTCCGATGACATCTACGCCATCGCTGTGGGCCAGGGTGAATACTCTGCCGGCAGCGTGAAGCTGACCAACCTGAAGAAGGCTCTGGGTGAGACCGGCAAGGCCGAGTTCGAGCTGACCGGTGGCGTCAACGGCGATTCCTGGTTCGGTATTTACTCGACCGCAACCGCACCTGATCTGCAGGGTTCCACCGGCAATGCACAGGACTTCGGCGGATACAAGGACTTCGTGCTCGACAACCTGAAGATCGAGCGCATCGAGTCCCAGACCCGCACCAAGGCCGAAGCGCAGGACAAGGTCAAGGAAATCCGCGGCAAGTACGATTCCAAGCGTGCTGAGCTCTCCGATGCCGCATGGCAGCAGTATCAGGACACCTTGGTCAAGGCTCGCGTGCTCATCAACAAGAATGGCGCAACCGCTGAGGACTTCACCAAGGCATACGACATTCTCGTGGCCCTCGACGAGTACATGAAGACCGCTCCCGGCAACGAGAGCAGCGACAAGTACGACGTGGCAGCTGACGGCTCCGATGAGCTGGGTGGCTACACCGTGGCCACGGGCAGCGAAGAGCCTACCGCAGGCCTGCCGAGCGAAGGCCCGGCCGATCTGGCACAGGATGGCAACGACAGCACCCACTGGCACACCAGCTGGAGCAAGAACGCAGTCGGCAACGGCACCGCATGGTATCAGTTCAACCTCAACAAACCGACCACCATCAACGGCCTGCGCTACCTGCCGCGCTCCGGAGGTATGAACGCCAACGGCAAGATCAAGGGCTACAAGATCACGCTCACTCTGGCGGATGGCACCACCAAGGATGTCGTCACCGATGCTGAGTTCTCCACCACCACCATGTGGCAGAAGGCCAGCTTCGACGCCGTCGAGAATGTGACCGCCGTACGCTTGACCGTCCTGTCTTCCGCAGGCCAGAGCGACTCCCAGGCCAACAAGTTCGCATCCGCTGCCGAACTGCGTTTGACCACGGACCGCGAGGTTGAGGAAGAGACTGTCGCTCCGGACAAGACCGACCTCAACGACACCATCGCCAAGGCTAACGGTCTTAAGGAATCCGACTACACGGCTGAAAGCTGGACTGCTCTGGTCAAGGCCCGCGAAGCTGCACAGGCCGTGGCGGATAACGATAAGGCCACCGCTTACGATGTGGCTCTGGCGCTGACGAACCTCGAATCCGCTATCGCTGGTCTCGAGAAGACCGGTGAGGAGCCTGGCCCAGGCCCGGTTGAGGTGAACAAGACCGACCTGCAGACTGCAGTGAACAAGGCAAGCAAGCTCGAGAAGGCCGATTACACGACCAACTCGTGGGAAGCTTTCGCCGAGGCACTGAAGGCTGCACAGCAGGTGCTCGACAACAAGAACGCCACCCAGCAGGATGTGGATACCGCACTGAGCGCTCTTCAGGACGCCATCTCCAAGCTGGAAGCTACCGCCGAGCCGAAGCCGAATCCGGAACCGGGCGTGGTGGACAAGGCTGCTCTGAACGCGACCATCAACAAGGCCGCCGCCATCAACCTGGGTCTCTACACCGACGACTCCGCCAACGCTCTGCGCGCCGCGCTGAAGAAGGCCCGTGAGGTCTCCGACAACAGCAACGCCACGCAGAAGCAGGTCGACGCAGCTCGCGAGGCTCTCGAGAAGGCAATTGCCGGCTTGGTGAAGCGTACCGCTGCCAAGGGTGATGGCAATGTCGTCTCCAACACGGGTGCCAATGTCGTCACGATTGCTGTGGCCGGATTGCTGCTGGCCGGTGCCGGCGCCGCAATCGCCTACCGCCGCAATCGCGAGCAGATGTGATCATGAAACCGTAAGGTTCGCGACCACATAAGGAGCACTCCTTATTATCTCGGCCGGTGCCGGTCAGCAATGCCCAGCGCCGGCCGTTTTTGTATGAATCAGTGTTTTCCGGTCACCCAGCGGGCATCGGAATGCACATGGGGGATCATCATCACAATGACCGCAATCAGACAGACGATCATCACCATCAAAATAACGTCCTCATGACCGCGCGTCTGCAGCGTGGCTCCAGTCAAAGCACCGAGCGCCAAAGCCAGCATTACAATCGCGCGCCGGCCAAGTTTGGACTGCTCATGACCATGCGCCGAAGTGTCAGCGATAATCCCAGTTAACGTCATCGTCAACACAGTCGTGGGCAAATCTGGCACCGAAAGCTTACGAGCAGTGGAATTCTGAATGCCCATAGCCGGTGCGAGCAGCACAATCAGCAGAATAATATGCAAATCAATATGCCGAGCAGTTGGGAAGTTCAGACTGGGCTGTGCCGTGCGGGCGATGGCTGAAGCATCAGTGCCACCCATCGACGGTTCAGGCGCAAACTGATTGAGCAGATAAATGCCGACGAGCGCAGCTGCCACAAAAGCCAGCTGGATTGACGTGGACACCAGCAGATGGCGCGCGCGGTTGGCGCCAAAGTAATGAATAATGCGTCCGCCGATGAACGCACCAATCATGAACGTGGCCAGCGTGAGCGCCGAAGTCCACCAGACGAAGCCCTGCGCGTGGGCGAATGCAAAACCAAGGAACACAATGTTGCCGGTCACATTGGCCACAAATACATGACCGAGTGCCAAGTAACTTAACGCATCCACCAGTCCGGCGACAAACGTGAGAATAACCAGAGCTGGGGAAAGCAGACCGTACCGATCATCCTTGCGGGGAATCAGTGTGCGTCCTGCTTCGGCAAGGTGTGAGGTCATGGTGGGAGAGGCTTTCCTTTGCTGTTTGGCGGTATTCAATAGCTGGCGCGCGGCCTTGCACATTATGAAGTGTGTGCCGGACGGTATATGTCAATGAGTCTGCGCTCGCATGCGGAGTGCGTGCAACAGTTCGCTATGAGTTCACCTGCGATTCGCTGAACGCGCATAGTTCGGTAACGCGATTTCGCTATATCTGGTCGTAATACCGATGAGGCTAGGAAAAGGAATGATTATGCAGTCAGATAACAGCCATCATGAAGCACATCAGAACGACCTGAACTACAGCAGTGAGTACCAGTACGATATGTATATGTATGCCGAGTACGGCATCGAGTGGTGATTGAGAGCCCCGAGTGAGAATTGGACTCACGACCTCTTCCTTACCAAGGAAGTGCTCTACCACTGAGCTATCGGGGCGATAATGTGCGCACGGCTTAGGGCCGTTGAACGGCTTGCACAACAATACACGCAATCGCGTATTACGCAAATCGACGGGTGTGCGAGGAAGTATTCGGGTGCTCTAAGTTGTACACATGAGCGCAATATTGGCTATTTTGCGCTCATGTGGCATTCGGATGTGCCACGTAATCGCATTTTCGTGTTTTTATGCGCTGTTGTGGCACGAAAATTGTGGGAATTCGGTCGTCTCGGAATATGTGCCATGCCACGCCACTGCAAAAACAGTGAATGTGCACGATTGTGCACATATTTGGACCGCTGCGTATATGCATGTGGGTGCGGATAACAAAAGGGTTTTGACAAAAGCCAAAACCCTGATGGCGGAGGATACGAGATTCGAACTCGTGAGGCTGTTACACCAACACGCTTTCCAAGCGTGCGCCATAGACCACTAGGCGAATCCTCCATGCACTGCAGTGCTTGCTAGAAGTAAGCTCCGTAGGCAACTCGAATAAGCTACCACAGCTTTCGGATAAATGCACATTCAGTGCCGGCTGCGGCGTGTCGCTTTGTGGACAAGGACCACCAATGAGTGCCTGCGCTGATGTGCAGGTCGTTCGTACGGCGTGTGCAACAGGTGATCTCACCGGGGGATGAACCAGTGCAAATCAAAGCGACTCAAGGCAAGTCAGCAAACCCGAGGCAAACCAGAATGAACATGCGCATGCCATCGCGTGAATTATTGCCAGCCTCTTGCCGTGATGCAACATAGTGATTTTAGGCTATGAACCTTGGTGAAACAGTTGGTCATGCAATATGAGGGATGGGGAGTGGCCAGTCGCGGGGAGTTCATAATTCGGGAAGTCTCCCATCTGTGAGCGGGACAATATCGAATATTGAGACAATCTGCGGTAATAATTGATCGAAAAACAGTGCCTAATACCTCTTAAATCCTAAAAAATCAAGACTGTTCCTCAAAAAAGTTTTTCTTTATATTGAGTAGTTGGTTTTTGATTACTTAGCCGCGCAGAGAGAGGGATAGGCATGGTTCGTCGCGCCCAGGCTGCTCTTCGGTCCGTTGAACACACCAGCGTGAGGCAGCTGCGAGTTCTGGCTGCGATTGTATTTCTGTTCGCCATGGTCATCGCCACTGTGGCTCCTGCAGTCACGGCTCCGATGGCCTTCGCCGACAGCAGCACCAGCTCGTCCAGTTCATCAAGCTCGTCCAGCGTTGACTACGCCACCTGGGCCGAAGTCTCCAAGGCGATGGACAAGCAGCTGAACAGCGGTCTTAAGACGTACAAGGATGGCAACACCGCTGGCGCCACCTCCGATTTCATGGGCGCGTACAACAAGATTTACGTGGCCTCCAACTTCACCGCGGTCGTGCACGACACCATTGGCGCGGACAAGCAGCTCGCCCAACAGCAGGCATTCCAAAGCGTTCAGAATCTTTCCTACACGCCTGGCAACGACGATCAACTGGCTCAGCAGATTGATGCGTTGACCGCCGATCTTGACGCCACGGCCCAGCAGCTCGACACCAACGCCGATCTCGCCAAGCCGAAGGCGTACGCCGAAGCGCTGCAGGCGCAGCTGGCCAAAGAGCGCAAGGAGCTCGACGCCAAGAAAAAGAAGAACCCGGGCAAGGGCAATCGTTCATGGACCGACGTGGCCAACGAAATGACCCCGATTCTCGACAATGCATACAAAGCTTACGAAAAGGGTGATGGTGCCAAGGGCGCCACGCTCGTGAACAACGCGTACTACCAGTATTACGAGAAGCTCGGCTTCGAAAAGAACGTGATGAACGCCATCAGCGGCAACCGCGTCTCGCAGGTGGAATACCAGTTCAAGATGTGCCGCAAGTCCATGAACGCCGGCGCATCCCTGAAAGACACCAAGAAGCTGATCGACGACCTCAAGGCCATGCTGATCAAGGACGCCGGCATTCTTGACGGTGGTGCCGCCGATAAGGAAGACGGTTTCACCAAGCTGGTCACCAGCTCCTCCGGCCAGGCGTTCCTCGTGCTTATCCGTGAGGGTCTTGAAGCTCTGCTGGTGGTTGCAGCCATCGTCGCCTACTTGGTCAAGTCCGATAACAAGCGCTTCGTCAAGTGGATTTACTTGGGTGTGCTCGTCGGTCTGCTCGGCGCCGGCTTGGTGGCTGTGATCTTCGTGTTCGCCTTCGGCGGCTCCGGCCCGATTCAGGAGATCATGGAAGGCACCTGCGCACTGATCGCCATGGGCATGCTGCTGTGGACGAGTAACTGGATGCTGAACAAGTCCAGCGTGGAAGCGTGGAACCGTTACATTCGCAAGAAGACCGAGGCTGCTGTGGCTGATGCCGAAGCCGCCGCAAGTGCCGACAACGTGACGTTGAAAACCGTGGTCTCGCTGGCTATGCTGAGCTTCCTCGCCGTGTTCCGTGAAGGCGCTGAAACCGTGATCTTCTACGAGTCCATCTACACGATGAGCCGCGATACTCGCGGTATGTGGATCGGTGGTCTGACCGCCGCGGTGGTGCTTGTCGGCATCTTCCTGCTCTTCCGCTTCACCTCCGTGAAGATTCCGATTGGTCCGTTCTTCCTGGTCACTTCGATTCTGATGTCTGTGCTGGTGGTGGTGTTCGCCGGCGGCGGCGTCCACTCGCTGATCGAGGGCGACTTGCTGCCCGCCTTCTACCTGAACGGTGTGCCGACGAACGATTGGCTTGGCCTCTACCCGTACGTCGAATGCCTAGTGGCGCAGGCCATCGCAGCCGTTGCGGTTATCGCGCTGTTCGTGGTCGGCTTCATCAAGCAGCGCAAGCTGAAGGCGCAGGCTACTGTCGAGGTCCCGGCCGTGAAGGCGTAGCCCGTCTAGCTCGTCCGTTTCCTCCCATAACTGCAGACAACTGACAGACTTGCGGCACGGCCTCGGATCGATGCCAATTCCTCCAGCCCACGCCGCACTTATCTCATAACTGAATAATTGCAATTATCTAAGCGTGAATCCTAATTCACCAGAGATAGAGAAAAGGAATAACAATGATGAAGAACAAGAAACTGGCCGCTCTGCTCGGCCTGCTGCTCGCCGGTTCCATGACCGTGTCCATGGCTGCCTGCGGTTCCACCAACTCCGCATCCGACACTAAGGCTGACTCCTCCTCCCAGTCTTCCGACTCCTCTTCCTCCGATTCTTCCTCCGATTCCGGCGCCGGTTTCGAAGAGGTTCCGGTTGGCCCGTCCGGTACTGCTGAAGAGCAGGATCAGGACGCCGGCCCGCTGACCGTGGGCGCTGTGTACTTCCAGCCGATCGATATGGAGCCGTCTTCCATGGGCCTGAAGGCTGCTGACGCTTCCTTCCACCTCGAGGCCGACATCCATGCCAACCAGAAGGGCACCGAGCTCGGCTACGGCAAGGGCGACTTCGTGCCGGATCTGACCGTGAACTACACCATCATCGATAAGTCCACCGGCAAGGAAGTCGAGGGCGGCACCGCCACCTCCGGTACCTTCATGCAGATGAACGCTTCCGATGGCCCGCACTACGGCGCCAACGTCAAGCTCGACAAGGCTGGCACCTACCAGCTGAAGCTCTCCATCGAATCCCCGGCCTCCAAGGGTTGGATGCTGCACGTTGACCCGGAGACCGGCGTCAAGGGCCACTTCTGGACCGAGCCGATCGAGGTCACCTTCGACAACTGGGATTACACTCCTCGCCAGTGGTGATTGACTAAGCAGAAAGCCCCCTCGTCAGAGGGGGCTTTACGCCGCTTTAGGGAGATAATTCTTAGGACGGTCTAAAACTCCCCTCAGTCCGCTTCGCGGACAGCTCCCCTCAGAGAGGGGAGCCTAAGGTGAACAGAGAAAGGACGCGAATGCTTGAACAATTCGTGGCAGTGATGCCGGGCACTTTGGCCCCCGCATTGCTGGTGATGAGCCTGAGCGTGATGCTCACGGTCGGCGAGGGGCGAGATAAGCCGATAAGCTCGCATTGGCGTCTCATCGGCCTGATCGTCGGTCTGATCGCCGCCATCGTATTCGCCGGCCTGCGCGCCTCGGCCGTGATCAATCAGCGCACGTTCGTCAACTACCCGGTGTTGTGGTGCGCGATCATTGCCGACATCCTGACCATCGTCGTGGTGGTGTTCGCACGCCGCATCACCACCAATTGGCAGCAGCACAAGGTGTTCATGCACATCGCTAACGCCGTGGCCGCCATCGACATCGCACTCACCCTGTTCTACGCGCTGCCGGACGTGATTCTGCAGCTCACCATCTGGGTGGAACCAGGGGAGACCGCATTCACTTCGGCCATGCTGCTGCGCGCTCTTGGTTTCCTGCTTGGCGTGGCCATGTCCATTATTGTGGTCGCCATCTTCCGCACGATGCGCACCACTGCCGTGCGCTGGGCGTTCACCGTGGCCGTCGCGGCCATGATGGTGATTCTGCTGATTCAACACTTCACTGGTCTTGCCCAGATTCTGCAGGCGCGAGGCTTCCCGATGAACCATACGATGTTCGTGGCGCTGGCTTGGTCCATCAACCAGAACTCCACGATGATTATGGCGCAGGCGCTGGTGTTCCTGATTCCCGCCGTGGCCTCCATCGTGGCCGGTTTCCGTATGAAAACCCATGATGTGCCGGGAGCCAACGAGGCCACGTTGCGCCGGCATAAGGTATTCCGCCGCCACGCCATCGCCGCTGCCGTGTGGAGCCTTATCGCAGCCATCGGCGTCACCGCAACCCTGACCGTGGGCGTTGCCGCGACCCATCAGACCATCACCCTTTCGCCGCCGGAAGCCTACTCGCTCAAGGACGGCGTGGCCACCATCCCCTTCAGCCAGGTCGAGGACGGCCACCTGCACCGCTTCGAATACAAGGCCAAGGACGGCACCGTCATGCGCTTCATCATCATCCGAAAGAACGGTGGCGCGTACGGCATCGGCCTGGACGCCTGCGAGAACTGCGGCGACGCTGGCTACTACGAGAAGGACGGCAAGATCATCTGCAAGAAGTGCGAGGTGGCCATCAACCTGGCGACCATCGGCTTCAAGGGTGGCTGCAACCCGATACCATTCCCGTACAAGACCGGCCACGGCAAGATCACCATTCAAACTACGGATCTGGACGCGCTGAGCGCCCACTTCCGGTGAGTCAGGCAGGAGACAAGAATCATGTTCTTTCTGCGCATGATTACTCGCTCGTTCACCCGACAGCTGCGCCGGCGCCTGCTTATCGCGCTGACCGTATGCCTGTCGGCGACCGTGTCCGTATCGATGCTGGGCGTCGTGTTCGACGTGGGCGACAAGCTCAACGCCGAGCTGTCCACCTACGGTTCGAACATCACCGTGCAGCCCAAGGCGGACGCGGTCGTTTCCGACCTGTACAACACCGAGTCGGGCGGCGCGACGTCCACCAGCGACCCGACCGCTTTTCTGAAGGAGTCGGACGCGGCCAAGATCAAGACGATCTTCTGGTCGTTCAACATCACCAGCTTCGCGCCGCAGCTCAACATCCACGCCACGGTGAACGGTACCAACGTGCCGGTCGTCGGCACGTGGTTCAACAAGAACCTCAAGATCTCCACCGGCGAGACTACCGTCGTGGGCGTGGAAGGCATGCGCTCGTGGTGGCAGCTGGACGGCAAGTGGCCCAAAGACGATTCCGACCAGGGCGTGATCGGCAAGACGCTGGCCTCCGAACTCGGCGTGACCACCGGCGACACCATCACCCTCAACAAAACCACCGCCTCAGGCAAGAAGAACGAGCAGAAAATCAAGCTCACCGGTGTCTACGATTCCGGCGACGAGGACAACGGCTCGCTCTACATCGCCTCCTCCACGGCCCAGGTACTCGCCGACCTGCCCGATTCGGTCGACAAAATCGAGGTCAAGGCCCTGACCACGCCGGAGAACGACCTGGCCCGTAAGGCCGCCGCGAACCCGGCCGCGCTGAGCCAGGAGGAATGGGAGACCTGGTACTGCACCGCCTACCCGAGCTCGATCGCCTATCAGATCGAAGAGGTGATTCCGGGCGCGGTGGCCAAGCAGGTGCGTCAGGTGGCCGCGTTGCAGGGCAATGTGCTGCAAAAGACGCAGGCCGTGATGATTCTGATGACCGTGCTGAGCCTGATCGCCGCAGCCGTGGCCGTGGCCAACCTGATGGTCGCCTCGATCGGCGAACGGTCGGGCGAGCTGGCGTTGCTCAAGGCGCTCGGTGCCACCGATGCCGCGGTATCCCGCCTGATGCTGGCCGAAACGGCGGCAATCTCGCTGCTGGGCGCGATTGTGGGCGCGCTGCTCGGTTCCGGCGTGGCCCAGCTGATAGGCCGGGTGGTGTTCGGTTCCGGCATTACGATGCGGCCGATGGTGTTCGTGCTGGTGTTCGTGCTGCTGGCTGTCACCGTGCTGCTGGCGTCCGCCTCATCGATTCGTTCGATTCTGAATCTCAAGCCCGCGGAGGTGCTCCATGGTCGCTGAGTTTATCTACGTAGGTGTGGAAGGAGGGAACCGATGACCAACACCGGTATGTTCTTCAGAATGCTGTTCAGCGCCGTGTTCCGTCGGCGTTCGCGCGCGGTGATGGCTGTGGTGGCGTCGCTGGTCGGCGCAGCCACACTGTTCTGTCTGGCGATGATCTGCCTCGCCGTGCCGCAGCAGATGAACGAGGAGATGCGTGCGTACGGCGCGAACCTGATTGTCACGCCCACCGAATCGACCAATGCTGACGGCAAGGCCGGCATCGACAAGGCGATGGTGCAGCACACCACTGAAATGGTCAAGGCCAAGGGTTCCGCGAAATACGCCACCTACCGCTACGAGAACGTGCGCGTCAACGCCTCGCCGTACGTGATGGCCGGCGTGAATGCGGCGCAGGTCAAGAACCTCAACCATCACTGGGTGGTCGACGGCTCGTGGCCGACCGACGGCAAGGTGCTGGTCGGACGCGACATCGCCGACGCCATCGGCCTGAGAATCGGCTCCGCCATCACCATCGGCTACCGTGCATCCGATAACGCCAGCACCAACGGCACTTCGTCGAACTCCTCGATCGACCAGCAAACCAAAGACGGCCGTGTCTCCAGTGACATCATGGACACCTCCGGTACCGAATTCCGCGTGGCCGGCATCGTGGACACCGGCGGCAGCGAAGACTCGATCATCTACGCCACCAACGCCGACGTCAACAAGCTCACCGGCATCACGCGCGGCGTGGACGTCATCGAGTATTCGGCCGGCGCCAGCGACCTCGCAGGCCTGGTGTCCAGCATCAACGACATGACCTCCATGCACGTCAAGGCACAGCAGGTCACCAAGATCACCGCCTCCGACACCCGCATCATCACCATGCTGCAGACGCTGTTCTGGATCGTCTCGCTGGTGGTGCTGGTGCTGACGCTCGTCGGCGTCGGCACCACAATCAGCTCGATCGTCTCGCAGCGACGCAACGAGATTGGCCTGCGCAAGGCCCTCGGTGCCAGCTCGCGTGCCATCGGCACCGAGTTCTACATCGAATCGTCGCTCTACGGCCTGATTGGCGGCCTCATCGGCACCGCAATCGGCTACGGACTCGCCAGTTGGCTGTGCGTGGCGGTGTTCGAACGCTCCATCGTATTCAACTGGTGGCTGGCCCTGATTTCCGTGCTGTTCAGCGCGCTGGTCGCCATCGTCGCCTCCATCCCGCCCGTCCACCGCGCCACCCGCATCGACCCCGCCGTCGTGCTTCGCGAAGAATAAAGAAAGAGAAACGTCATGCTACTTGAACTCGACCACATCTCGAAGATCTACGGCGACCTGCGTGCCGTGGACGACCTCAATCTGACCGTGCCGGAAGGCGAATGGCTCGCCATCGTCGGCTCCTCCGGCTCAGGCAAGACCACGCTGATGAACATGATTGGCTGCATGGACACGCCCTCCAAGGGCTCCGTGAAGCTGGAAGGCCGCAAGCTGGAGGACCTGAACGCCACGCAGCTGGCCGACGTGCGCAAGAACCTCATCGGACTGGTGTTCCAGAAGTTCTATCTGGTGCCGCACCTGACCGCCGTGGAAAACGTGATGGTGGCCCAGTACTACCATTCGGTGGTCGATGAGAAGCAGGCCATGGAGGCGCTGGAAAAGGTCGGCCTGAAGGACCGCGCCCACCACCTGCCCGGCCAGCTCTCCGGCGGCGAGCAGCAGCGCGTGTGCGTGGCCCGCGCGCTGATCAACGACCCGAAGCTGATTCTGGCCGATGAGCCCACCGGCAACCTCGACGAGAAGAACGAGAAAATCGTGCTCGACCTGTTCCGCAAGCTGCACGAGCAGGGCACCACGATTATCGTGGTCACCCACGATGCGCTGGTCGCCAGCTGCGCGCAGCGCGAGATCATGCTCAACCATGGCGTGCTCGTCGGTGAGAAGTGGAATGACGAGGATGCGCGCAAGGCCTACGAGGCGGCCGGCGGCAAGCCCGCCTCCACGGGTGCACAGGTCGAGGGCGCGCAGAACGGCGAGACCGCCATTGGTTTCACTGACCCCACCAAGGCCGCGAAAACCGGCGGCGAGGAGTAGGGCCGTCAGGGGCATCGAGCAGTATGTGAGGAATACATGGCAAGCTGATGGTCTCTCCCCCAGTCAGCTTCGCTGACAGCCCCCTCGTCAGAGGGGGCTTAAGGAGCGTGAATATGACCGAAAAGAGTACGTTGAAGAAATCCGCGACATTGGCGGCGGCCGGACTGGTCGTGGCTGGCGCGCTGCTGGCCGGATGCGGCGAATCCAAGGCCGCGCCGATGGACGATGCGTACGCCGGCAACTCGGGCGAGACCGAGAAGTCGCAGGAAGAGCAGTCGCAATCCCAGTCGAACGGCTCCGATAGCTCCGACGGCTCCGATTCCAGCTCGTCGCACAACGACCCGTCCACCACCACGTCCGACAAGAAGGACACCGGCAACTACAAGGACGGCAACTACTCGATCAACGGCCAGTACGGCCCGGTAGGCGAGGATTCCATCGACGTCCATCTGACCATCAAGGACGGCAACGTCGAGACCGTCAATATCATTGGGCACCCGTTCACCACGATTTCCAAGAACCATCAGGACGACTTCGCCAAAGCCATTAACGGCGTGGTGGACGGCAAACCTCTGAAGGGTCTCAAAGTGGACAAGGTCGCCGGCGCCAGCTGGACCTCCGACGCCTTCAACAAAGCCCTCGAAGTCGCCCGCCAGGAGGCTTCGATTCAGGAGTAAGACCGCTACTTCAGCAATGCTGGCCACAGCAGATCGGCCATGCGCGAGGCCCAGGCGGTGTCGTCGTCCATTGCTTTGCCCTCGATGGCCTCATACGCCACCAAAGATCCGATAATCGTGGACAACAGCAACTTCTCGTCAACGTCCTCGCGAAACACGCCCTGCGCGACTCCCTGCTTGAGGAACGCCCCCACACGCTCCAGCCACGGGGTCACCACCTGGTCGACGATGTGCTGGAAGAACTCGGCCTCGCTGGACAATACAATGCCCACGCGCTTGACGTCGATGTCGTTGTCGCGCACCCAATCGACCAATCGCTGCAATAGTTGCGTGAAATGCTCACGCGTGGGGCTGGGCACTGGGTCGGAATCCGGGATGGCCAGATACATCGCGCTGATCTCGTGCAGCAGCTCGTCGGCATTATGATATCGGCGGTAAATCGTGGTTTTGGCCACACCGGAGCGCCGGGCCACCTCCTCGATGGTCACGCCGCTGATGCCGCGGTCCACCGCAATCTGCAGCGTGGCTCGCATGAGCTTGCGATCCGTCGCCTCGCGCGTGCGCTCACCGCGCGGTGTCGCCGTCGTGTCTGTCATCTCCGTCATCTCTTCTCTTCGAAATATGCTCCCGTACGCTCCCGCTGGCGAGAGCTGGCTGGCAAAGCCAGACTGAGGGTGGTAAGTCCATGCCGTTTGTAGGCAACTCCCGGATAATACCTACTAGCTCAGCACTTTAGTGCTCTCGACTTGGGCTACATACCACTGGTTGAACCGCACCAGTGGCTTCCTGAGCAACAGCCCAAGCAACAGTAGCGGCGGCACGAATGCCAGCAGCATTCCGGCGGCCCGCCAGTAATCCATGTCGTAGATGCCGGCGATGGCCGCACGCATCATCGTCACCGCATGGGTGAGCGGCAAGAGCGGACTGACTTTGGCGATGAAGTCGGGCAACATCTGCACCGGGTAGGCAGCGTTCGCACCCGAAATCTGCACGATGAGCATAAGCACGCCGATTGCCTTACCCACATTGCCGAAACTCACCACCATCGTATAGGTGAAGAACGAGAACACCAGCGAGGCCAGCCATCCAGACAACATAAACAGCAGCGGATGCACGGCCTGCACGCGCAGGAACAGCAAATCGCCACCGAGCGACACCGTGGATTGCAGCAGCGCAATCAGCGCGAACACCCCGTAATGCCCAAGGAAGAGCCGATGCGGCCGCGGATCGCCCAATGCTTTGCGCGTCCGGCGAGACACGGTGGTTTTCAGCGTCACCACCATCAGCAGCGCGCCCACCCACAGCGGCAGCAGCGTGTAGAACGGCGCCATCGACGAACCGAAATTCGCCACCGGGAATACGGCCTTGCGCCTGAGCTGCACCGGCGCGGCCAACGTACTGGCCAGCGTTTCGGGATCATTGCCCAGCACCTCTTTGACCATGCTCATATCGCCACTGTTTAGTGCGTCGCTCAGTGTACTGTTGAACGAAGCCAGTTCGGCACCGGCGGAACGCAGTTTGCCGGACACCTTGTCCAAGGTAGTGCGAGCGTCGCTGAGCATATCGCTGGCGTCGTCGGAAGTCCCTTTCAGGTCGCCGAGCGTGGAGTCCAACTGGGTGGCGCCGGAACTCAGTATGCCGGAGGCGTCAGCGACGGTGGACGACAGGGAGTCGATTTGCGGTTTCACCGTGGCCGTGAAATCCGACTTGATATTGGCGATACTGTTCTGCGCTTGATCGGCCAGATCCTTGACCTGCGCATGCTGATCCTGCGCGTCCTGATTACCTTGGCGAATATTGGTCGCCGCCGTATTCAGCGCTTGCCGCAGCCTGTTCTGCCGTGCGATTGAACGGTCAATCGCCGTGATGATGGATGAGTCGTTGCCCAGTATGCCGGCCAACGTGTTGCGAATTTCAGTGTATTTCTCCGTCTGCTTGCCAATGGCCGTGGCTTGACGGTCCAATTCGTCGGCGACCGTGGTGGCACCATCATTCGCGTCGGAATACAGCTTGTCTATGGAATCGGACACCGCGCCGAAACTGGAGGCGCTCGCGTCCAGTGCGCTGCTCATCGCGTCAGCGGTGGTGCCCAGGGCTCCGGCCACGTCGGTGACTTCCTGTTTGGCGCTGGCAAGATCCTTGCCGCCTTGTTTGGCGGCAGAGGAAACCTGAGTGATTAGTGAGTTCGAGGTGTCGAGCAAGGCGCCGGCCGTATCGGTCAATGCGCTGTATGTGCCAAGCAGATCCGCAGTATCGTCAAGCTGTGTGGCGAAATTGGCGATGTTGGCGTTGAAGGTATTCAGTTGCTCTTTGGCCTCGGGCTTGGACAGCTGATCGGCCAGCGAAGACGCGATTTCCAGCCCGGCCGAAGTGATGGTCTTAGCGAACGTGGTGTTGATTTCCGCCGCAACCTCATCCGTGCCCTCGTTGAGCAGATTCGGTGCCAGCGCGTTCTTCTTCTCGTTGCGGTAATAGGTCAGTTCGGCATGCTGCACGTCGTCGGAGAAGAAGGTCATCATGTCTTTGCTGAACGACTTCGGAATTACGATGGCCGCGTAGTATTTGCCGGATCGTGCGCCCTCGACGGCATCGGCTTTGGACGTGATCGTCCAATCGAGCTGACTGTTGGCGCGCAGCGCGTTCACCACCTGATCGCCGACCGTGACTTTCACCGGGATCAGGTTGGAACGATACCCCTCATCCACATTCGCCACCGCGAATTTCAGGTTCTTCATATTCGAGAACGGGTCCCAGCATGCGGCCACGTTGAACCAGGTGAACAGGCCGGGAATCATCACCAAGCCGATCACGATGATGATGGAGACCACGTTGCTGGTCAGGCGTTTGATGTCGCCGGTAAACAGTTTCCACATGGTGTTCATCGTGCGTGCCTGCCTTCCTTGGTCGGCGGAATAGTGGGGATGATTGCGGTAACGGCGGCGCTCGGGTCCGCTTCTTCGTGGCGTTCGGCGGAGGTGTCGCGACGCTTGGCCTTATGCCCGTACAGCATGGCGCGGATCGACTCGTCGGAGAGGCTGCCGAGCTCGGTTTGGCGGCGGATGGAATCGCGCATGAATTCCACGACCATCAGGAAGCCCATGATGATGAGCACCCATGCCAGCCATGTGCCCATGACTACGATTTTCTCGCTGGTGGTCAGCGCAAACACGATAATGAGCGCGGCCGGCACCACGAATCCGGCAATAAGCGCACCCAGCAGCAGCCGGGGATAACGGTAGGCGAATTTGGCGGCCCGACGTTCGATGGCATGACGGTATTCGTCGTGGTCGGCCAGTGCTGCAATGGCCTGAGTGACACGGTATTCGCTGCCGGGCAGATGCACCGGCTCGCCGATAATCATGTCGCTTTCCTTGATTTCCCGCGCGAACAGGCGGTTGAGATTGGCCAGTTTCGGCCGGGCGCCGAGGCCAAGCGCAAAGGCCAGAACCACGAAAACCAGCAATTTGCCGATATAGGCGAACCAGAGGCCGTCGTAGAAGCCGCCGATGGTTTCACGCATCGCGTCAATCGAATAGGTGAACGGCAGCAGCGGGTAGATGGCGCGGAAGAACGCGGGCATCATTTCAATCGGGTACAGGCCGGAGGCGCCCGGCACCTGCAGAATGACCAGCGCCACGCATACGCCTTTGCCCACGTGCATGAACGTGGTGGAGAGGGCGAAAATCACCGACATATACACCAGTGAGGTGATGACGCAGGTGAGCAGAAACACTGGGGCGCTCGCGCATTGAATGCCGATGACAAGATCGCCGATGGCCGTGACCAGGCCTTGGACGGCAGCCAGCGTGGCCAGCAGCAGGAAGCGACCGAGATAGCCTTGGGTTGGCGTGAGATCGTCGATGCCCTCATCGTCGGTTTCGAGTTTGGGAATGACCACGAGCACGAACGCGCCCACCCACAAAGACAGGGTGGTGAACAGCGGTGCCATGCCGGAACCATAGGAGGCGACCGGATAGACGGCCTGTTCGCTGATAACAGTGGGGGAGAGCATGAAGTCGGCGATTGTGGCGGCATCCAGTTTGCCGTCGGTGCCGATCAGGGAACTGAGTGAACTGGAGATGCTCAGGGCTTTGATGTCGGTGACCAGCGTATCGAGCTTGGTTTGTACGCCGGCCAGCGCCTTATCGGTGTCGCGCAGCGCGGTCACCGTGGTGGAGGCTGCTTTGTCGAGTTGGTCGAGGGCATGCTTCGACTGATCGATGAGTGAGCCTTGCGACGTGATGCCGGTCGACAGAGTGCTGGCGGTCGAGCTGAGGGCGTTGAGACCGGTGTTGAGCTGAGGAATGGCGCCGGAGGTGATGGTGCCGCGAGCGGTATTGGCCTCGCGCACCGTGGTTTGGGTGGCGGTATTGAGATGCTGCGCCAATCCGGCGGTGTCTGTGGAGGCATTGCCGATAGTGGTGTTCAGGCTATCGAGGTTGCCCAGTGCGCCGGCAAGCTCGCTATTGCGGCTTTCCAGTGTGGCAATGGCGGATTGCAGCGGTTCTCGATTGGCGTTCGGCAGCCCTTTGAGTTGGTCGATGATGTCGGCGTTCGCTTGGTTGATGTCTTCCGCCGTATTGATCAGTCCGCCTACCTGCTGATTGGCGGCGCTGATGGTTCCGGTTACCGTGCCCACGCTTTGGTTGGCCTGTGCTGCGGCTTGGCTCAGCAGGCTTGAGCCTTGGTCAAGCGCTTCGGACGTGGAGGTGACGAAGCCGTTCAGACTGGTCTGGGTAGTGCCGATCAGGGTGGAGACGCCGGCCAGACCTTCTGCAGTGTCGATGCCAAGTGTGCGCGCGTCGTCCAGCGCCTGACGTGCGGTGCGTGTCTGCTCTGGGGTGTCGGTGAGTTTGGTGGTGAGCTTGGCGATGGTGCTGCGTGTGTGCTGCACATCGTCGGAGGCCTTGGCAAGGGCCGTGAGGGCCTTGGCTTTGGTGGTGTCTTCGGTACTGATGGCTTTGCCGTCAACCGTATTGATGACTTCGGTAAGTACTTCGGATACGGTGGAGACGAATGTGGAATTGACCGTGCGGTCCACAGTGGACGCGCCGACGTCGGTGACTTTGGGGGCGATGGCGCTGGCTTTTTCGTTGACGTAATACTCCAGAGTGGGCCGACTCTTGCCGCCGGTCACCACGCCGGCGAGATCGTCGGAAAAGTCTTTGGGAATGATGATGGCTGCGTATGCCTTGCCGGATTCCACTTGGTCCATGGCCTCGGCTTCGGTGACGAAGGTCCAGCCGAGCTGGTCGTTGCTTCTCATCTGCTTGACGATTTGATCGCCGAGGTTCTGCTTGCCGATGAGCGCGTTGTCGGTGCCGTCGTCATTGTTGGCGATGGCGACGGTGATGCCTTTGGTATTGCCGTACGGGTCCCAGAAGCCGACGATGTTGTACCACGAATACAGTGGCGGGATGAACACCATGCCGAACAGGATCACCCATGCGGCCGGCACCTTGAACAGGCGCAGGAAGTCGCGTCTGAGGACCTTGAAGATATTGCCCACTGATACCTCCGGAGCTTGGTGTTGCTTGATTGCTACGTTTTCCGTAGCGATACGTTAATCGTAGCGCTACGGTTGTAGTAGCGTAATACGGCTGCCGGAGATTATTGGGGTGATTGATGATATCTTTGGCGGAATAACGCCGCTGCCCAGCGGCTTATCGTGTGTCGCTGGGCAGAGCAAAAGGCGTTCTGGAACTTATTGACAAGATTTCTGGATGGTTTTTGGACGTTTCCTGAACGCGATGGATAGGCTCGGTGCTCGGCAATGTAGACAGACATGTACCGACCGCCCATCAAGTTCAGCAAAACCGCAATCGGGTGATAGGGTGAGGGGACGCTATGTGGGGAGGAAACCATGGTTGAATTCAAGGACGATGGCACGGCCACTACCCCCGGCAAGCCGCGGGAGAACCGTGACGCCGAGTCCGCAGTCGTGGCCGATCTGGTGGCCGTCGAACTGGACGACGCCGGCTTGAACCTGAACGCCAAGCGATTACCGATTCTGGCGCGCATCTATGGCGCGGTCGTGCTGCTGGACGGACTCGCCACATTGCCGATTATGGTGATTTCCATCCTCTATGCCGTGCGCGAGATTCTGGATGGTCATGTGCACGTCGATGCGATGAGCCTGACCTTCATCCTGTCCGCGATTCATGCGGTGGTGCTGGTAGTCAGTGCCGCATGCCTGATTGTGCTCGGCGTGATGCTGCTGCGCAATCATCGCCGGTATGCCGCGCGCTGGACCTACGTGCTGATGCCGTTGACGTTGGCCGACGGCATGCTGTCGCTGGCCCTGACCGGCCTTGGCTTCAACCTGCTGCTGCCGCTGATTCAGATGATTATTCTCGTCGTGATTTCGGTGACCGCCGATCCCTCCCTGAGCGAGGAACGCCGTCTGCGGCGCGCGCTCAGGCGTATGGACGATCGCGATGATTATGAATCGGCTGTGGCGGCCGGCATGCTAGGCCGCGACCAGTCCGGCAAGGGCTATATTGCGCTGGACTTTTTCAATATCTTCTGGCTGTTTACCATCGCTTCGGTGGGTGGCCTGATTGTGGAGACGATCTACCATATGGCGCTGTATAACGGTGAACTTCAGGACCGCGCTGGTTTGCTGTGGGGCCCGTTCTCGCCGATTTACGGCTGTGGTGCGGTATTGGTAACCGTGTGCCTGAATCGCCTGTGGAAGGCGAATCCGTTCTTGATTTTCTGCGCTTCGGCGGTGATCGGCGGCGCGTTCGAATATTGCACCAGCTGGTTCATGGAAGCGGCGTTTGGTATTACCGCGTGGGATTACACCGGCCGTTGGCTGTCCATCGACGGACGTACTTCAGGCCAATTCATGTTCTTCTGGGGACTGATTGGTGTGGTGTGGGTCAAGTGGCTGTTACCGCGACTGCTGGCTCTGATTAATCGCATTCCATGGAAAGTGCGGTATTCGCTGACTGCGGTATGCACGGTGCTGATGGTGATCGACATTGCCTTCACGCTGATGGCCTTGGATTGCTGGTATGGGCGCATGGCCGGCCAGCCGCAGGATTCACCGGTCGCGATGTGGTTCAGCGAACGCTACAGCGACGCTTACATGGCCAATCGCTTCCAGACCATGCATATCGACCCTTCCAAGGCCGGGCGTATGTGAATGGCCGGCAAGTAATTACGCTTCGCGGGCAGAAGGTGCGTAGAACCTAAGACAGCCCTCGCGTGTGGGTGGTAAGCGGGATACACTTTCAAGCGTTGAAGGAATGATCCCTCCGCTGATGCGCTGGTTTGTGACGCGCGTGATGACGATGGGACAATCAAACGAAAGGCAAGGCACATGGCCGAAGCTACAGCAAACATTGGTGTGATTGGACTGGCCACGATGGGCTCCAATCTGGCGCGTAATCTGGCGCACCATGGCAACACGGTGGCGTTGTTCAACCGTCATTACTCGCGTACCGAGAAGCTCATGAACGAGCATGGCACCGAAGGCAACTTCGTGCCGGCCGAAACGCTCGAGGAATTCGCCGCGTCCCTGAAGCGTCCGCGTACCGCCATCATCATGGTCAAGGCCGGTGCTCCGACCGACGCGACCATCGCGCAGCTGGAAGAGGTGTTCGAACCGGGCGACATCATCGTCGACGGTGGCAACTCCTTCTTCAAGGACACCATCAAGCGTGAGAAGGAAGTACGTGCTAAGGGCTTCCACTTCGTGGGTTGCGGTGTGTCCGGTGGTGAGGAAGGCGCGCTCAACGGCCCGTCTCTGATGCCCGGCGGCACTGCGGAATCCTGGAAGACCTTGGGCCCGATTCTTCAGTCCATCGCCGCCAAGGTGAACGGCGAACCGTGCGTGACCCACATCGGCACCGATGGTGCAGGCCACTTTGTCAAGATGGTGCACAACGGCATCGAGTATGCCGATATGCAGGTGATTGGTGAGGCGTATGACATTCTGCGCCGTGGACTCGGCATGGATGCCGAGGAGATCGGCGACGTGTTCGCTGAATGGAACAAGGGCGATCTTGATTCCTACCTGATCGAGATCACCGCTGAGATTCTGTACCACAAGGATGCCGAGACCGGCAAGCCGTTCGTGGACGTGGTCGTGGATCATGCCGGCATGAAGGGTACTGGTACTTGGACCGTGCAGGCTGGTCTGGAATTTGGTTCTCCTGTGGCTGCCATCGGTGAAGCCGTGTTCGCTCGTGCACTGTCTTCGCACGGTGAGCTGCGTGAAGACGCTCAGAAGGAAGGTCTGGCTGGACCGAACAAGACCATCGATCTGGCCGGAGAAGACAAGGCCGCGTTCGTCGAGGACGTGCGCAAGGCTCTGTTCGCTTCCAAGGTCGTGGCCTATGCTCAGGGCCTGAACGAGATTCAGGACGGTGCCAAGGAATACGGCTGGGATATCAACCTGTCCGAAGTGGCCCGCATTTGGCGTGGCGGCTGCATTATTCGCGCCCAGTTCCTGCTCGACCGCATCACCGAGGCCTTCAAGGGCGATAACCCGCCGGCTTCCCTGCTGTTCGATCCGTACTTCGAGAAGATCATCGGCGAATCGCAGGATGCATGGCGTCGCGTGATCGTTCGCGCGGTGGAGGCCGGCATCCCGACCCCGGTGTTCTCCAGCTCCCTGGCGTACTACGATGGTCTGCGCTCCAAGCGCCTGCCTACCGCTCTGACCCAGTCCCAGCGTGACTTCTTCGGTGCCCACACCTACGGCCGCGTAGACAAGCCCGGCGTGTTCCACACGCTGTGGGCTGAAGAAGGCAAGCCTGAAATCGAGGCGTAGCCTCGTGATTTCAGGTTTAGGACAGCCCTGTGGGCTGTCCGGCCTTCTTCAGGCTCGGCGATAGCCGAGCTGAGAAAACAGCAAGCCCGAGATCGAGGCGTAGCCATAGACGAATTAAGCCCCCTCATCAGAGGGGGCTTAATTCACTCACAACTCGGTGACGGTTTCTTCGGTGGAGAACCAGATGAACTCGTCCACTCCGTTGGCGTAGGAGGACGGGTAATCCGGGTTGTTGGGCTGCTCGAAGACATGGGCCAGCGATTCGGCTTTGCCGGCACCGGCGGCGAAGAACCACGTATGGCGTGAACGCGCGATGAGCGGCGCGGTCAATGAAACACGCAGCGGCGGCATCTTGGGGGAGTGGTTCACACCCACGGTGAGCCTATCGGTAACCTTGACCTCATCATGACCAGGGAACAGCGACGCATAGTGACCGTCCGGTCCCATGCCGAGAATCATCAGATCGATTACCGGTTCCGGCCCCAATTCATTCACCAACTCGCGCTCATAGTCGCTCGCGACATCGTCCAGCAACGCATCATTCGCGGCATCGGCGGCGGCGCGAACGGAAGCATCATCGCTGTCGGCCTGATCCATCACATCGGCGATGTCATCGGCTGAACGGGTATCGGCCGCCATCTCATGAATATTCGATTCAGGCAGCTTGCCATCTGCCACCAGCTGGTCAAGCAGCAGGCGACGGGCTTCCAAAGCATTGCGATCGGTGTCGTAAGCCGGCACAAAACGTTCGTCGCTCCACCAGAAATGCACGCGCGACCAATCAATCGCGTCAGCCAGCGGATCGCTCAGCACCAAGCCCAGCGGCTGCGCGGCCGAACCGCCAGACAGCGCCACATCCACACGCGTGCGATGCGTGCCATCAGGCAATCGTTCGGCGAGCAAATCGAGTAGCGCCAAGACAAAACGTTGCGCGCCAGCCTGAATCATCAGATCTTTATTCGGATACACAATGAGTTTTCGAGTTGCCATGTATGGTCCTTGTATGGGGTATGTGTCGTACTTTGCAATGTGGATTGTGTTGTCAGTTGACAACACAATCCACATTGTGCGACATCGCATATGTCACTTTATTACTCCGCGGGCATGAGCTTCGGCATCGCATGAGGTAGGAAACGATGAGCAACGGCGTTGGCATGGCTCGGCCACAATTGCCGAACTCATTCCAACGCCGCTGTGGCAACGGGTTCTACCGACTTCAGTGACGAATCAGATCCCAGCCTTCGTTGATGACCTCGGCGTAGATCTCATCGGGATCGATGCGACGCAGTTCCTCGGTCAGGCAGTCCTCGATGGTGCGCATCGGCACGGACACTTCCTGCGGAGTCTGGCCGGGCAGCGAGATCAGCGCTTGGTCCTCATACGGGCGTTCCAGCGAGATCACACCGTCCTCACGGGTCAGGTACACGCCGGTCACGGCCTGCGCGTCGGGCACGAACTCAGTTTCGACTGGTACGCCAAGTTTCAGACGCAGCCATGCGCACAGCATTTCCATAGGCAGGAAGTCGGCCTTGCCGGTCACCTTCACGGCGGTGATGGGCAGGTGCGGCGGCTGATCGAGCATCGAGGCGAGCATTGCGCGCCAGACGGTCAGTCGTGTCCAGGACAAGTCGATATCTTCCGGTGTCCAATTGCGGCGCAAACGCTCAATCGTGGCCTCCGGATTATTGGAGTGCAACGCGTCGGTGATGCGACTGCGGGCCATCGCACCCATCAGATCCTTGGCCGGGTTCGACGGCGGTGTGGTCGGCCACCACGCCACTACAGGCGCATCCGGCACAAGCAGCGGGATAACCAGCGTATCCGGGTGGTTGATAAGGCCACCGCGCGGACGCAAGATGATGATCTCACCGGCACCGGCGTCCGCGCCGAATCGCACTTGGGCGTTCAGGTTGGAATCGTTCGGATCGTTCGGGCCGTCGGTCAAATCGACGGCCGGATTATCGCGACTCGCGCTCACCTCGGCGGCCACTTCGGCCGCGTTCGGTTCGCCTTCGCCGGACTGATCGGCAGGATTGGTATCCGGTACTACGGCAATCACGCGGCACGGGTGCTCACGGCTGGCCGAGTTCGCGATTTCCAGCGCATGCTCTAGGTCCGCGTCCTCGGTGGCGATGAGCAGCGTCAGCACGCGGCCGGTCGCCGATTCGCCGCGCTCCTCGTGCAGTTGTTCGATTTTGTGCGCAATCTCGCGGGTGCGGGTGTTCGGCATATCGATGATCATGGCATCCTCCAGTGGCGGCCGTCGCGCGCCAGCATTTCGTCGGCCTGTGCCGGACCCCACGTACCGGCGCGGTAGGCCTGCGGCTGGCCAAGCGTGGACCAGAATTGTTCAATCGGATCGAGGATCTCCCAGCTGAGGTTCACCTCTTCGGTGGTCGGGAACAACGGCGGATCACCGAGCAGCACGTCCAGAATCAGTCGCTCATAGGCTTCCGGCGAGTTCTCGGTGAAGGAGCGGCCGTAGCTGAAGTCCATGTTCACGTCACGGACCTCCATGGTGGAGCCGCCCGGCACCTTGGCTCCGAAGCGCATGGTGACGCCCTCGTCGGGCTGCACGCGAATCACGATGGCGTTCTTGCCGAGTTCGCGCACGGCGGTCTGCTCGAACGGCAGATGCGGGGCGCGCTTGAACACCACGGCGATTTCGGTTACACGCTTGCCGAGGCGCTTGCCGCAACGCAGGTAGAACGGCACGCCAGCCCAGCGGCGGGTGTCGATATCGAGGCGGATGGCGGCGTACGTTTCAGTGGTGCTCTTGGGGTCGATGCCTTTTTCCTCCAAGTAGCCGACCACTTCGTGCGAGCCCTGCCAGCCCTTGGCGTACTGGCCGCGCGCGGTGTTGGCGGCGAGGTCCTTGGGCAGGCGCACGGCGGAAAGCACCTTGGTCTTTTCGGCGGTCAGGTCCTTGGCGGTGAAGCTCACCGGCTCCTCCATGGCGGTCAGAGCCATGAGCTGAAGCAGGTGGTTCTGGATGACGTCGCGTGCGGCGCCGATGCCGTCGTAATGCCGGCGCGGCCGCCGATGCCGATGTCCTCGGCCATCGTGATCTGCACGTGGTCCACATAGTTGGCGTTCCAGATCGGCTCGTACATGGCGTTGGCGAAACGCAGGGCCAGTATTTCTTATCTGTTTGGTGAGGAAACGCAGGTGCTGGATTCAGACACGATCAGTTCCTGGCTGCAGATTAAAAATAGTGGTATAAGCATTGATAAGGATGCGGCTGCAGATTACATATCGAATATGGC
>ENA-OQKC01000070-OQKC01000070.1-human-gut-metagenome-genome-assembly--contig:-NODE-70-length-36933-cov-3.583954_pt1 | contig 36933 bp, 35 predicted proteins | sample MGYA00242774_ERZ504790 | MGnify/ENA primary metagenome ERZ504790 (study PRJEB26092, sample SAMD00036419) | human gut metagenome | host: Homo sapiens | study: EMG produced TPA metagenomics assembly of...
ACTTGAACAGCAGCCGAGCCGACCGCCGCCTGCGGCGGAAGCAGGAAGGCGAGGCTGGGGCCGCGCTCTGATTTTTTCAAAGCCTTGCCAAAAGGCTGCAGAAAAAATCAGCAAGCGCAACTCGTCAAGGCGGCATTTCCGCCGTAACCAAAGCCACAGTGCGGCTTTGGTTAGCCCGCGGGTCCCAACGGCCAGGAACGTCTACCAAGAAAGCTGCCGTTTCCGGAGTACCTTCTGCTGCACTCTTTTTATCACGCAAGAATTTTGTCGAGCTGGAACTGAACGATGGTGTTCAACCGGTCGAGCCTCTCAGCTTCGAGCAAGATGCTCGGATGAGCTTCCAATCGGAACCCCTTCAGGTTTTTCAGATCCGAACGAATCACATCTGTCAGAAGCCCCCTGGCCGTGGCGATGAAATCCGAACCGAGCCGGGGCGCACAATGGTGGATGCACCATTCCGTCTGTCTCAGCTGCTCACTGTCCAAATCGAACAAGAGACTGCGGTTATTGTCGAAGACCGGAGCCATTCTCTGCACCTGCATCGTGTCATTGTCGTACAGGACGCCGAAATTCCCGCTGTGGCGGTCGGTGTTCAGGATGAGCGCATCCAGAATGCACATCCGCCGGAAAGCGTTCCCGCTTCCGATGCTCTCAAAATACCGCAGAAAACCAGAAATCGTGCGGTCTTTGGTCAGCACAGCGGCTTTTGCAAGGCCGTACTTCTCGCTGGTGAAAAGCGGACACTTTGAGATAAGTTCGCCATGGTAAAAACCGAGGTCATAAAGAACACTTTCCGGGCAGAGCTCGGCAGCCAGCTGTGCGGCCAGATACTCCGAGACCGGTTCCAACCCGAATACGCCGCCAGTTTTGTAGAGCTGTATCTCTGCGCCCTCCCGCACCCAGCACTTTGCATACTGGCCGTCAGTGCTGAACTCCGGGGAGGTAGAGGAAAAATTGGAACTTGAGAAAGAGCCGTCAAAAGCCGCTTCGGAAATGACCTCATTGAAGGGGTTGCGATAAAGGGAAACGTCTTTCCAGCACAGCGCAGAATCGGCTTTCTTGACCCAGAACGTATCATTGAGGGAAAGCGCGTGGGCTACATCCAGATAGCCTTCCAGCGTGTCGCAGCCATATTCCCGGAGCAGCTGTGCAATATAAGCCCGGTGCTTCGGAGCTTTGCGCCGTTCCAGAAAATCCGTCAAATTGGTGTACCCGAAAGGACGCAGACCGGTATGCCAGTTATCCTCCCGCGCGCTGGTCTCAAGATATTCATTCTGCTCGCAATGAAACTCCAGCCAGACCGTGTCTTTGTTCAGAAGAAGATACTGCATCCATAACGCTCCTTTCCGCGCACTCCGCCATTGCCCTCATTTTCAGAGATTTTGACAGATGAAATGATAGGCTCATCTTATCACTTTCCGCAGCGTCCCAAACAGCCGCTTCACATCAACAGGCTTTGCCAGATGGGCGTCCATGCCGACGGAGAGAGCTTTCTGGCGGTCCTCGTCGAAGGCGTTGGCCGTCATGGCGATGATGGGGATGGTGCGGTAATTGCCCGAGAGGCTGCGGATGAGCTTCGCTGCCTGATAGCCGTCCATGTTGGGCATCTGGATGTCCATGAGGATGGCATCATAATAGCCCGCCGGGTGGGCCTTGAGCGCTTCGATGCAGAGTTCACCGTCGGCAGTGCGCTCCACGGTAAGGCCGCTCTCTTCCAGAATGGTCACGACGATCTCTGCGTTGAGGTCGTTGTCCTCGGCCAGCAGGATGCGGCAGCCCCTGAGCTGGGCCGCGTCGCCCTCTGCGTCCTGCTCCTCTACCCTCTTCTGGGCCTCATCCGCCAATGGGAACCCGAGGGTGATGGTCACAGTGGTTCCTGCGCCCGGCTTGCTCTGCACGTCGATGCTGCCGTGCATCCACTCCACGAGAGCCTTCACGATGGGCAGGCCGAGGCCGGTGCCGATGACTTTGCTCTCGGTGCTGGTATGCTCACGGGTGAACTCCTCGAAGATATGGGGCAGATACTCCTCGCTCATGCCGATGCCGTCGTCCTGAACGGTAAAGGTATAGCGGCCCGTCTTCGGCTTCTCAGCCGGCAGTTCCTTCACCGACACCGCAATATGTCCGCCCTCGGGCGTATACTTGATGGCGTTGCTGATGACATTCAGCAAGATCTCCCGCACTTTGGTGCGGTCGCTCACAATATAGGGATGTTCGACATCCGTATGGTAGGTGCAGGTCAGCTTTTTCTGCCGGACCGAAGGCTCGAAGACGTCCGAGAGCGTCTGCATCAGCGCACACAGGTCGCCGGTTTCTTCTTTCAGCACAGCCTTGCCGCTCTCGATGCGGGCCATTTCCAGCACATAGTTGATGAGCGAGAGCAGAAATGCGCTGGACGAGCGTATCTTCTCGGTGTAATCCAGCACCTTGTCCTTCTCGTCGATGTGCTTTTCCAGAAGCTCCGAAAAGCCGATGATGGCGTTCATCGGGGTGCGGATGTCATGGCTCATATTGAACAGGAAGCGGGTCTTTGCCTCGTTGGCTGCCCGGGCCTCCTGCGCAGACTTTTCAAGAGCCGCTTCGTGCTGCAGGTCCTTCCGGTGCCGGTTCATGAGCTCCCAGCAGGCATAGGCCGCCATCATGCCGATGATGGCGGCGATGACGATGTCCAGCGAGAGCTGCTGGTCCGAGAACCACCCGGCTTTCGGAATGATCTCAAAATACCAGGTATCGTTGGGGACGCTGCACGCAACTTCCAGCGCGTTGCCGGGGAAATCCTCTTCGCTCTCCGCGATGACGATCTTTTCGCCGGTATAGGGGTCTTTTTTCCAGATTTGATACCGGTAGCCCGCATCCTCCATCTTGTCCAGCTCGACCTCCTCCATGAAGTTGTCCCACTGTAAAACAAGGATGGAGAAGCCCCAGAACGAGCGCTCCCCCCGTTTTTTACTATAGGTATAGATGGGGTCAAACAGCAGCGCGCCCGTTCCGCCCTGCACCAGCTCGAAGGGACCAGCGATGGTGTACATCCCGCTGTTCCTGGCAAGGTTTGCTTCCTTTTTGCGGCGGGGTTATGCAGCACATCGAGCCCGATGGCCGCCTCGTTGCCCGCTACCGGATACACCTGGGAGACGACGCCGTCTTTCGCCAGCTCGTGGGTCTTGATGACGCTGCTGCCATCCTGCATATTGCCGGATATATCTGCAAACTCCTCTTCACGGAGCACATGGCCCGCCTCGATATATTTTTTGATGAAGTCCGATTCTGCCAGATAGCGGTTCAGCTGGGAAGACACACGGCTGATGGTGGACTCGGCCGCATAGACAGCCCGCAGCCGCTCGTCTTTTTCCTGATTGAGCGAGAGCAGCCGGAGCGAAAACAGGGCCGCCGCAAATGTGAGCAGGAAGACCGCTGCGGGCAGGATGACGCCCCTGCGGGCAAATTTTTTGAGTGCCATTGCTCGTTTCCTCCTGTTCCGGCATTTCCGCTTTATCCCATTATAAGAAATCCGGGTGCAAAAGTAAATCATCCGCCCCCGAAAATTCACAAAAGCGTGCAATAATGGAAAAAGCCCGGTGGTTTCAACGAACCATCGAGCTTTTTCTTGGCGGAGTAGGAGGGATTTGAACCCTCGCGCCGTTGTTTAGACGACCTACGCCCTTAGCAGGGGCGCCTCTTCGGCCTCTTGAGTACTACTCCAGAGCAAAGTGCGTTACACTTATTCAAAAAAATGGCGGAGAGAGTGGGATTCGAACCCACGGTACGTTGCCGTACGGCAGTTTTCAAGACTGCTTCCTTAAACCACTCGGACATCTCTCCTCGTGGACACTCGCACACGCCGTACCGAATGCCTATTTAATTTACCAGATTTCCGGCCTTCTGTCAAGCCCAAATTGAAAGTTTTTCGTCCAGCCCCGCAGATCTCTCTCACGCGACAACCTTTTTTTGGCTGGCCGCTCACTTTTCTCTTTACAAAAACATCTTTTTGTTGTACAATAAAAGCATAAAATATTGACCTCGGAGTAAAGGAGTGTACGACCATGTCGTTTTCAGAGCTTTTGAAGCAGTGCCGCAAGCAGAAGGGGATCAGTCAGGCTGAGCTGGCATCCAAACTGGGGGTGACCCAGCAGGCCGTCGGCAAGTGGGAAAGCGGCAGATCCTCCCCCGACCCCGCCACGGTGGCCCGCATCGCTGAGATCCTAAGCACCACAGCCGATTTCCTGCTGGGGCTCTACCGTCCGGTGTCCAACGTGACCACCCCCGAGGAGCGCTTTTTCGGCAACTACGCCGAGAGCCTCATCCCGGTCATCGGCACCGTGAAGGCCGGGTACGGCGCACTGGCCTTTGAGGAGGATTATGGGCAGGAGTATGCCCGCGTCAAGGACCCCTCCAACTACTTCTACCTCGTCGTGCGCGGCGACAGCATGGAGCCCCGCATCCAGGACGGTGACCTTGCCCTTGTCCACAAGCAGGACACGCTGGAAAACGGCGACCTGGGCGTGCTGGTCTACGGCGACGAGGGCGAAGGCACCCTCAAGCGGTATATCCAGCGGGGCAACTGCGTCGTTCTGCAGCCCTTCAACCCCGCTTACAACGAGCTGGTCATCAAGGGTGAGGACCTGAACCGCCTGCACATCGCGGGCCGCGTGGTCGAGACGAAGGCCAAGTGGTGAGTCTCTCCCCTGCCCCACGGCACTTCCGATCAGCAGCTGTGGGGGTAAGGGGGAGATATCCCCTTCTGGGAGGTATCTTTCTATGGAACAGTCCCTGATGGACAAGCTCACCATCTTGGCCGACAGCGCAAAATATGACGTGGCCTGCACATCCAGCGGCGCGTCCCATCCGGCGAAGCGCGGCACCATCGGCAGCTGCTATGCGCCGGGCTGCTGCCACGCCTTTACCGCTGATGGCCGCTGCGTCAGCCTGCTGAAAGTCCTGATGAGCAACTGCTGCGCCTTCGACTGCAGCTACTGCGTCAATCGGAAGTCCAACGACGTTCCCCGGGCCACTTTTTCGCCCCGGGAGCTGGCAGAACTGACCATCGAGTTCTACCGCCGCAACTACATCGAGGGACTTTTCCTCTCCAGCGCCGTGCTGGGGACCCCCGACTACACCACCGAGCGGATGCTCACCGTTCTGCGGCTGCTGCGGAACGAATATCACTTCGGCGGCTACATCCATGCCAAGACCATCCCCGGCACCAGCCCCGAGCTCATCCAGCAGATGGGCTACCTCGCCGACCGCCTCAGCGTCAATGTCGAGCTGCCCAGCGAGCAGAGCCTCCATCTTCTCGCCCCCGACAAGGGCCGCCACTCCATCTTCCGGCCCATGAAGCAGATCTCGGTGGCAGGTGAAGAGAGCCGTCAGGAGCTGACTCTCTACCGCCACGCGCCCAAGTTCGCTCCCGCCGGCCAGAGCACCCAGATGATCGTCGGTGCGTCGCCCGAGACGGACTACCACATTTTGCAGCTGTCCGAAGGGATGTACCAGAAATACGGCCTCAAACGGGTGTTCTACTCGGCTTATATCCCGGTGTCGGACGACACCCGCCTGCCCGCGCTGGACACGAAGCCGCCGCTCCTGCGGGAACACCGGCTCTATCAGGCCGACTGGCTGCTGCGGTTCTACCAGTTCAGGGCCGACGAGATACTGGATCAGGACAATCAGAGCTTCAACCCCTATCTCGACCCGAAATGCAACTGGGCCGTCCAGCACTACGGGCTGTTCCCGGTGGACGTGAACCGCGCCCCCTTCGAAATGCTGCTGCGGGTGCCGGGCATCGGCCCCAAGAGCGCCCGCCGCATCCGGGACGCCCGGCGGCTGTCGGCCCTCGGCCTCGACGAGCTGAAGCGGATGGGCGTCGTGCTCAAGCGGGCGCAGTATTTCATCACCTGCCGGGGCTTTTCCGGGGCGCACCCGGGCCGGGGCAGCGCCGGACGGGAGCGCATCACCCGGGCGCTCATCGACCCCAACGTCTTCAGCGCCGGGGCCGAGCAGCTGAGTATGTTCGCACCGCCCGCCGTTGACCGGCTGGTGGAGCAGGGCGTGCCGCCCCGGGCGGCCCAGCGGATGGTGCGGGAGGAGGCGGTGCAATGTCTGGCGAGAGCACTGTGATGCCGCCCCGGAAGCTCCACGACGCCGATGTGGTCTACCTCTACGATGGCAGCTTTGAGGGCTTCCTGTGCTGTGTATTCGAGAGTTTCGCCCAGCATGAGATCCCCTTCGCCGTCTGGACGCCCCAGCGGGAGACGGCCACCCTCTACCCCGTCCGGGACATCGAGACGGACTCTGCCAGAGCGCAGCGGGTCTTTTCGGCCCTTGGCCGGAAACTGGGCCGGGAGACGGAATATCTCGTCAGCCGGGATTTCCTCTCCGGGCAGGAGGACAAAGAGCTTCTGCTCATCCGCTTCCTGCATCTGGCCTTCGCCCTCGGCCCCGGCACGGTCAAGCGGATGGGCCACCCGGATGTGGCCCCGCTCTACGAGATGAAAAAGAGTCTCGACTGGGAGGTGGACAAGTTTCAGGGCTTCGTCCGCTTCGAGGAGCACGACGGGATGCTGGGTGCGGTCATCCACCCCAAAAACTATATCCTGCCTCTGCTGCGGGGGCATTTCTGCTCCCGCTTTCCGGAAGAGAACTTCATGATATACGACGCGGTCCATCAGGCGGTATTGCTTTATCAGGAGCACAAGGCCCAGCTTCTGGAGCTGGCTGCGCCGCTGGAGCTGCCCCCGCCCAGCGCCCGGGAACAGGAGTTCCAGGCCCTCTGGAAGCAGTTCTACGACACGCTGGAGATCAAGGCCCGCCACAACGAAAAGGGCCGGATGACCCACTGTCCCAAGCGTTTCTGGCAGGATATGGTAGAAATGCGGTGATTCTTTACAAAAAGGTTGCATCTGCGCCGTTGCGCTCTGCAAAAGGTATGGTATACTAAAGGGGAGCTTCGGCAGAGCATCTGCCGCACCCACCCCGAAACGGGCTATGATAAAAGGAGCATTGTTAAAACTATGGTTCGCATTACTATGGAAGACGGCGGCATCATCGACATCGAGCTGAACGAGGAAGCTGCCCCCATCACCTGTGAGAATTTCAAGAAGCTGGTCAATCAGGGCTTCTACAACGGCCTGACCTTTCACCGCGTCATCCCCAACTTCATGATCCAGGGCGGCTGCCCGCTGGGCAACGGCACCGGCGGCCCCGGCTGGAACATCAAGGGCGAGTTTGCCGCCAACGGCGTCAACAACCCCATCAAGCACGTCCGCGGCGTCATCAGCATGGCCCGCAGCATGAACCCCAACAGTGCCGGCAGCCAGTTCTTCATCATGCATAAGGACGCGCCCCATCTGGACGGCCAGTACGCCGCTTTCGGCAAGGTCGTCGCCGGCATGGACGTCGTGGACAAGATCGCATCCGTCCCCACCGACTGGAACGACAAGCCCAAGACCCCCGTCAAGATGAAGACCGTCGAGCTCATCGAGGGCTGATCTTCTGCACCTATGGCTTTCCCTTTGGGGAAAGCCTTTTTTGCATCCACAGGAGGAACTTCCATGAAGTACGATTTCACCACCCTGCCCGACCGCCATGGCTGGGACTCCATCGCCGTGGACGGGCTGGGCAAAGGCTTTGCGCCCGACGCACCGCAGCCCGGCTTCGATGCCATCCCCATGTGGGTGGCGGACATGAACTTTGTCTGCCTGCCCACCATCCAGCAGGCCGTCATCGAGCGGGTCCAGCACCCGGCTTTCGGCTATTTTGACCCGACGCCCGAGTACTACGGCTCCATCATCCGCTGGCAGGAGACCCGCAATGACGTCACGGGTCTGACCGCCGAGGCCATCGGTTACGAGAACGGCGTGCTGGGCGGCGTCATCAGCGCACTGAACTGCGTCTGCTCCCGGGGCGACAAGGTGCTGGTCCACAGCCCCACCTACATCGGCTTCACCCGCTGCCTGACCGACAACGGCTATGACATCGTCCACTCCCCGCTGGTGCAGGACGAGAATGGCATCTGGCGGATGGATTACGCCGACATGGAAAAGCACCTCGCCGAAGAGCACATCCACGCCGCCATCCTGTGCAGCCCCCACAACCCCTGCGGCCGCGTCTGGGAGCGGTGGGAGCTGGAAAAGGCCATGGAGTTGTACAAAAAGTATAATGTCTACGTCGTATCCGACGAGATCTGGTCGGACATCATCCTCTCCGGCCACAAGCACATCCCCACCCAGTCCATCAGTGAGGACGCCCGGATGCGCACTGCCGCCCTCTACGCCCCCTCCAAGACCTTCAACCTTGCCGGTCTCATCGGCAGCTATCACATCGTTTATGACCCGTGGTGGCGTGACCGCATCAAGAAGGAATCCTCCCTCTGCCACTACAACTCCATGAACGTCCTCTCGATGCACGCCCTCATCGGTGCCTACCGCCCCGAGGGCTATGAGTGGGCCGACGAGCTCTGTGAGACGCTGACCGGCAACGTGGATTTCGCCTGTGACTACATCGCAAAGCACTTCGAGGGTGTCCATGTGACAAAGCCCGAAGGCACCTATATGCTCTTTGTGGACTGCACCGACTGGTGCGCCGCCCACGGCAAGACCATTCAGGACGTGGAGAAAGCCTGCTGGGCCGTCGGTGCTGCCGTGCAGGACGGCGTGATGTTCCACGGCCCCTGCCATCTGCGCATCAATCTGGCCTCGCCCGCGCCCGCATTGAAGAGGCGTTCCACCGGATGGACCGGTATGTGTTCAACGCAAAGTAATTTCAAATAATATTTATACAACAAAAGGCCCTGAATCTGACGATTCAGGGCCTTTTGTTTCATTATTGATGCATTTTTACCAGCCGCTCGTTCAGCGCCCGCAGGCCGTCCCGCACCTCGGCGGGCGAGACGACTTCTATCTTGCCGCCGAAGCCGCAGACCCAGCCGTAGAACTGGTCGCTGACACAGACGGGGATGTCGAAATGGAAGTGCTCCTTCCCTTCCGGCACGAAGATGGGCGAAGCGCCGAAGCGCTCCCGCATGGCTGATTCAAGGTCGGAAGTACACCGCAGGGTGACTCTATGCTCCGGCCCGCCGAACATCTGGAAGTGCTTTTTCAGGTAGGCGGGCAGGTCGAGATCCGCGAACTGCTCTTTGCCGCGGCGGGGCTCGTCCAACACCGTGACGCCGGCCATTTTATCCACCCGGTAATGGCGGATGCCCACCGGCTCCTTCTCGTCCTGATAGGCGATGAGGTAGTAGCAGCCGTTCTCCCACGCCATCTGCCAGGGGCTGATGGTGTAAGGCGCGGGGCGTCCCGCCTTTTTGTAGCGGAAGCGCACCATCCTGCCGGTGTTGATGGCCGTAAAGAGGGCATCCACGCTGTAGGGCAGGTCTTTGTTGGCGCTCTTGGGGCGGCCATCGACATAGACCTGACGCTGGAGCTGACTGCCCTCATACTGGGAGGCCAGCCCTTCCAGCTTATGGATGAGCTTATCACTGGACGCTTTCGAGATGACCCGGCTGGACTGGACAGCGTCCACCAGAAGCTTCAGCTCCGCCAGCTCGAAAGGCCGCGTCGCCATCCAATAGCCGCCGCTGCGGCCCCGGCGCAGCCGGATGTCATAGCCCAGCGCGTTCAGCGCGTCGATGTCGCTGTAGACGCTCTTTCGCTCGCAGAGGATGCCCTGCCGGGCCAGCAGCTCCACCAGCTGAGGCACATTCAGCAGATGCTCCTCGTCGGTCTGCTGCTCAAAGATATGCAGCAGCGCCAACAGTTTGGATTTTTGTCCCTCCTGCTTGGGCATGGGCGGCCTCCTTTCCGGTCACGAGTCCTTTTTGTCGAATGCGGCGCGGCGCTGGGTGGACAGACGGAACATCTCTTCCAGCTTGTCCCGGTCATCGGCCACGAGGGCGTCCCGCAGCTGGTCCAGAGCGGAATCGAACTGGTCGATCTCGGCGATGAGGTTCTCCTTGTTCCAGAGGAACAGCTCCGCCCACATCTTCTCGTTGATGCGGGCGATGCGGGTCAGATCGCGGAAGGAGTCGCCCGTGTACTCGCAGAGAGAAGAGTTGTCGTTTGCACACATGAGGCTGACGGCGATGGCGTGGCAGAGCTGGCTGACGTAGCCGATCATCTTGTCGTGCTCCTGCACCGTCAGGGTGCAGATGTGGCGGAAGCCCAGCACCTCGGCCAGCTCTTTTGCCCACTGGACGGCCTCGGGGGTGTTCTTCTCGGTGGGGTGATGATGAAGTTGGCCGGGGCAAAGCTGACCTCGGCGGCGTGCTCGACGCTGGAGGTCTCACGGCCTGCCATCGGGTGGCTGGCGATGAACTCCACACCCTCCGGACACATGGCCTGCACCGGCTCCACAAGGCCGGTCTTGACGCCGGAGACGTCGGTAAAGATGCAGCCGGACTTGATGAGATGGCCGTAGGTCTTGAACCAGTCGATGAGGGCCGTGGGGTAGAGGCCGAAGATGATGTGGTCGGCCTGCGAGACGAGGTCCTCGAAATCGTGGGTCTTTCCGCTGGCGATATAGCCGTGGTCGAGGGCGTACTGTAAGTGGCCCTCGCTGCGGTTGATGCCGTCCACATGGAACCCGGCTTTGGAAAGCTCGAGGGCGTATTTGCCGCCCAGCAGTCCGAGGCCCACGATGAGATAACGCTTTGTTTTATCCAGCATATTCTACCTCCGCGCCTAACGGCTTGATGGCTTCAAAGAAATGGGGCCAGCTCTTCTGCACGGCCTCGGCGTCGTCGATGGAGAGCTCCAGCCCGGCGGCCAGCGCCAGCACCGCAAGGCTCATCACCACACGGTGGTCGTTGTGGCCGTGGAGCGGCGCGGCGGGGGCGTGGAGCCTGTCTGCACAGCCGTGGATGGTGATGGTGCCGCCCTCGCTCTCGAGGACTCCGCCGCAGGCCCGAAGCTCGGCTTCCATGGCCGCAATGCGGTCGCTCTCCTTGATACGGAGACGTTCCGCGTTGCGGATGGTGGTGGTCCCTTCGCAAAGCAGACCCAGGACCATCAGCACGGGGCCGAGGTCGGGGCAGTCGGCAAGGTCAATGTCCACACCGTGGAGAGATGCTTTCTCGAACACGATGCCTGCATCGGTGGTGCGGAAGCTTGCACCACAGCGGCGCAGAATGTCGAGGATCGCGGCATCGCCCTGCAGGGTGTCGGCGGATAATCCTTTGAGGGTCACGCCGCCCTGCACCGCTCCCAGCACCGCCGGGAAGGCCGCCTGACTGTAATCGCCCTCCACCGTGTAATCGCAAGGCCGGTATTTCTGCCTGCCCGGGATGAAGAGGGTGGTTTCGTCCTGCCAGCGGCTCTCGACGCCGAAACGGCGCTGGGCCGCCCGGGTCATCTCGATATAACTGCGGCTCTCTACCGGCGGGATAAGGTGGAGGGTGCTGTCGCCTGCCAGCAGCGGCAGGGCGAACAGCAGCCCGCTGATGAACTGGCTGGACACATTGCCCGCCAGCTCATACTCGCCGCTTTTCAGAGTTCCTTCGACGGTCAGGCCCGCCGGGGACTGTTCAAATCGGAGAGACTGCTTCCGATACAACTTCTCGTATACTGTCTGAGGGCGCTCCATCAGCCGTCCGCGGCCAACAAAGGTCACTTTCTGCCCGGTGAGGCTGGCAATGGGGATGAGAAAGCGCAGGGTGCTTCCGCTCTCACAGCAGTCCACCGGAGCGCTGACGGGCAGAAAGCTCCCCAGACCCTCCACGATGGCACGATCCGCACCGGTGCGCACTTTGGCGCAGAGCTGCCCGGCGGCGGAGAGGGTGGCAGAAATATCCTTGCTGAATTCAAGATTTTTGATGTGGGAAGCACCCTCGGCCAGTGCCGAGCAGAGCACCGCACGGTGCGCCATGCTCTTGCTGGGCGGCGCGGTGATGGTGCCGCCGATGCCGCCGGGGGCGCGTTTTATCGTAGCATTCATATCACATATCCCGGCCAATAGCCCATGCGACCTGACGGCACTTTGCCATAGCCTGCGCAAAGGCGTCGGGGGTCAGGCACTGTGCGCCGTCGCTCCATGCGTGGCGGGGGTCGTAGTGGACTTCCACCTCAAGGCCGTCGGCACCGGCGGCGACAGCGGCGATCATCATGGGCTCCACAAGGTTTGCCTTGCCGGTGGCGTGGCTGGGGTCCACGATGACGGGCAGATGGGTCTTCTCGTGGATGATCGGCACAGCGGAGAGGTCGAGGGTGTTGCGGGTGTACTTCTCGAAGGTGCGGATGCCGCGCTCACAGAGGATGACCTGCTCGTTGCCGCCGGCCATGATGTACTCGGCGCTCATGATCCACTCTTCGATGGTGTTGCAGAGGCCGCGCTTGAGCAGAACGGGCTTGTGCATCTTGCCCACAGCCTTGAGCAGCTGGAAGTTCTGCATATTGCGGGCGCCGATCTGCACCACGTCCACATATTCCTCGAACTCGGGGATGCGTTCCTCGCTCATCAGCTCGGAGACGATGGGCATACCGGTGGCCTCCCGGGCCTTCACCATGTCGAGGATGCCCTCGGTCTCGAGGCCCTGGAAGGAGTAGGGAGAGGTGCGGGGCTTGTAAGCGCCGCCGCGGAAGAGGGCCGCACCGCCGGCCTTGACGCCCTGTGCGATGCGGAGGGCCTGCTCTTCGCTCTCGATGCTGCAGGGGCCGGCCATGACAGCGATCTTCTCCTTGCCGCCAATCTTGACACCGCCGCAGTCGATGACGGAATCTGCCGGGTGGAAGAGGCGGTTGGCACGCTTATAAGGGGCGGAAACACGGGTCACGTTGTCGATCCAGGGGTTGGCGAGGACATCGCGCTCGTCGATCTTGGTGGTATCGCCCACGAGGCCGAAGACATTGTAGTCCTTGCCGGTGATGAGGGTGACGTCGAGGCCCTGCTTTTCGAAGCGGTCAACGATTTTCTCGAGCTCTTCCTTCGGGGTACCCTTTTTGGTGGAGATGATCATAAAATTTTTCCTTTCTATCCTTCTTTTCCACGCCCTCTTTGCTCCGCTTTCCAGCAGAAGAGAGTCGATTTTCACATCACTAAATGGGTGTGCGCACTGCCGTCCAGCCGCAGCAGCTGGGCCAGATAGGCGGCAGCGTGGAGATAGCCGCTGATGCCCTCGCCGATGAAGTGGCCCTGACAGCCGAACGAGACGATGTCCGTCTTGCGGAAGGGCTCGTGCTCGTCGGGCTCGCTGAGCAGCACTTCCACGGCAGGCACACCGCAGAGGCGCAGCGCGTCGAGGATGGCGACGCTGTAGTGGGCGTAGCCGCCGGGATTCAGGATGATGCCGTCGGCCCGGCCTGCGGCAGACTGGATCTCGTCGATGAGGTCGCCCTCGTGGTTGGACTGGAAAAATTCCACTTCCATGCCCATCTTGGTGCAGCACAGCTCGAGGTAATCCAGCAGGCCGTTGTAATCCAGCTGACCGGCCACACCCGGCTCGGTGAAGTGCATCATGTTGAGGTTGGGGCCGTTAATGACTAAAAATTTCATCCAGTGCCTCCATTGCGGCGGTCACGGCGTCCTCCACCGTGCCGCTGTTCGGGATAACGGCGTCTGCCGCCGCGAGATACAGGGGGCGGCGCTCCGCCTCCATCTTTTTCAACGCCTCGGTGCTGGACGAGAGCGGACGTCCGCCGCCCACCGTCAGCGCATCCAGGGGCCGGTCGAGGAAGAGCAGGACGCCGTTCTGATGCAGCGCCCGCAGATTCTCGCCCCGCTTGATGATGCCGCCGCCGCAGGAGAGCAGCTGTCGCCCCTCTTTGGCAAAGCGGGCGGTCTGGGCGGATTCCTTCGCACGGAAGCCGTCCTCGCCCTCGGCGGCGAAGATGTCGGGGATGCTGCGGCCGTCGGCCTTGACGATCTCCTCGTCGAGGTCGATGAACTTTTTGCCCAGCCTCTCGGCCAATGCACGGCCCACGGTGGATTTTCCGCTGGAGGGCATTCCGATGAGGGCCACGTTGAGCATATCGCGGCGGAGTGCGGCAGTGATGCGGCCGATCTCCCCTGCCGCGTCGTCGAACTTCCGGCTGAGGAAGTATTCGGCGGCGTACACGGCCTGCGCCACCAGCATCTCGAGGCCGCCCACAGCCACCGGGACCCCGGCCTCCTCGGCCCGGAGGATGAGCTCCGTCTTATCGGGGTTGTACACCACGTCCAGCACAGCTTCCAGCCCGGGCATTTTTGCCACGTCCAGACTGCACGCGCCCACGTTGGGGTACATTCCGGCGGGGGTGGTGTTGATGACGATCTGTGCGCCGCTGGACACAGCCTCTTCATAGGAGAGCTGGCCTTTGGCGGCGTCGGGCGTCCGGCTGACGGTGAGCACCCTGGCCGCGCCCTTGTCGCGGGCGACGGCGCTGGTGGTGTTGTGGGTGCCGCCGGTGCCGAGGATGAGGACGGTCCTGCCCGCAAAATCGACGCCGTGGGCGTCGCACAGGTGGGCAAAGCCGAGATAATCGGTGTTGTAGCCGTAGAGCAGGCCGTTCTTGTTGACCACGGTGTTCACCGCTCCGATGGCCTTGGCACGGGGGTCGATGTAGGTGCAGTATTCCATCACCAGCCGCTTATAGGGGATGGTGACATTGATGGCCTTGAACTGCCGTCTGGTCAGGAAAGCCCGGGCTTCCTCTTCGGTGGGAAGCGGGCAGAGGTCGTAGTGGTAGCCGCAGAGCATCTCATGGATGATCTTCGAGTAGGAATGGCCCAGTTTCGAGCCGATGAGTCCATATTCCATCACAGTCCCTCCCTGCGGTAGCCGGTGGGCCGCTCCATCCATGCGGTGCCGTAGCGGGCGGTCATCAAATCGCCCACAGCCAGCGCGGCGGCGCAGGTCTGGACGATGGCGGCGCGAGGCACGATGCAGGGGTCATGACGGCCCTGAATGGAGAGGGGCGCATCCTGCTTTGCAATGTAATCCACCGTCTCCTGCTCTTTGTAGATGCTGGGCGTCGGCTTGACAGCGGTGCGGAAGACGACAGGCATCCCGTTGGTGATGCCGCCGTTGATGCCCGCGTTGTGGTTGGTGGCCGTTACCACCGAATCGCCCTTCATGCGGAAGGCATCGTTGGCCTCAGAGCCTTTCAGGTCGGCGAAGCCGAAGCCGGTGCCGAACTCAATGCCCTTCACGGCAGGCACTGAAAACGCCATGTGGGAAATAAGGCTCTCCACGCTGTCAAAATACGGCTCGCCCACACCGGCGGGCAGGCCGAGAATGGCTGTTTCAAGGATGCCGCCCACGCTGTCGCCCTCCGAACCGGCGGCACGGATGGCCGTTTTCATCGGCTCTTCGACGGAAGCATCCAGCAGGGCGAAGCCCTCGTCCCTGCTTTCCAGCACGCTCACCTGAGCGGCCAGTGCGGCGGCATCGTCCAGCGCAAAGGGCGTATCGGAAATGCCGGCACAGCGGGCGATGTGGGTGGTGATGTCAATGCCGGCGCGGTTCAGCGCACCCAGCACGATGGCACCGCCTGCCACCAGCGCGGCAGTGATGCGGCCCGAAAAGTGTCCACCGCCCCGGGCGTCCTGAAAGCCGTGGTATTTGGCGTAGGCGGTATAGTCCGCGTGGCCGGGGCGGAGAAGGTCAGCCGTCTTGGCGTAGTCGCCGCTGCGGGTGTTCTGGTTCTCGATCATCAGGGCGATGGCCGTGCCGGTGGTGTGACCGTTCACGACACCGGAGAGCAGCTGTACGTTATCAGCCTCCACGCGGGGCGTCGAAAGCCCGTCGCCCCGGGCGCGGCGCTTATCCATGCAGGCGGCAATGAATTCCTCATCCACCGGCACACCAGCGGCCATGCCGTCCAGCACACCGCCGATGGCCCTGCCGTGGCTCTCGCCGAAGATGGTCAGCGCCAATGCGCTGCCAAAGGTGTTTTTCATGGCTTTAGTCCTCCATGCCCAGCAGGGGGCGCAGACCCTCCACCGGGATGGTCTCCGCACGCCAGCAGCCCAGGCCCGGCACCTTGATGACGGTGATCTGGCCGCCCTGTGCCTTTTTGTCGTGGAGCATCTCGGCGTAGACCTTGTCCTTGTTGTAGGCGGTACGCAGAGGCAGGCCCAGACGGCGGTAGACTGCACGGACGCGCTTCTGCAGTGCCTTGGACTCGATCATCGGCAGCATCCCCAGAGCCACGCACTCGCCGTGGTAGAGGCCCACGGTGCGGCGCCCCTTGACGCCCTTGACGGCCTCGATGCCGTGGCCGATGGTGTGGCCGAAATTGAGGGCCTTGCGCACCCCATGCTCCGTCTCGTCCTGCTCGACGATGCTCTTTTTGAAACGGAGGCTGCGGTAGATGATCTCGCCGATCTGCTCGTCGATGTCGCCCTTTTCAAAGATGGCGAACAGTTCCGGGTCGGCCAGCAGACTGGCCTTCACCGACTCGGCCAGACCGTTGATGTACTGGCGGCGGGGCAGGGTGGCGAGGGTGCTGGGGTCTACGATGACCAGCTTGGGCTGCCAGAAGGAACCGACGATGTTCTTCGTCTCCCCCAGATCCACAGCGGTCTTGCCGCCGATGGAGGAATCGATCATCGAGAGGGTGGTGGTGGGGCAGTTGATGAAGTCGATGCCGCGCATATAGATGGAAGCGGCAAAACCCGCCAGATCGCCCACGACGCCGCCGCCCACGGCAATGACGAGGTCGCCGCGGCCCATGTTGAACTCCAGCATCTGGCGCAGGACGCTTTCGAGGATCTTCATGCTCTTGCTGGCCTCGCCCTGCGGGACAGTAATAATTTTTGCGTCGCGGCACTGGTCGGCCACACGCTGTGCGTACTCGGCGGGAACGCCTGCGTCCGTCACCACCGCCACCCGGCGGTCGAGGCGGGCAAACTGGTACAGATTTTCCAGTGCGCCGTTTTTCAGGATGATGTCATAGCTGCGCTCACCCAGATTCATGGTGAGCTTGGTGCCGATAAATCCACTCATTTTGTATACACTCCTAACAGCCGCACCGTGCGGCAGGTATGGTCCAGCTCACGCAGCAGCGCGGCGGTCTCGTCGGCGGAGGGGTCGCCCACCAGCTCGACGTAAAAATAATAATCAAAGGGGACATGGGGCAGCGGACGGCTCTTGATGGACTCCATGTCGTAGCCGAAGCGGCCGATGACCTGGATGACCTCGGCCAGCTTGCCGGGTTTGTTGTCCAGTGTGAACAGCAGCGAGAAGCGGTTGCCCACGGTGGGCTTTTCGCGGCTGAGGACGATGAAGCGGGTGGTGTTGTCGCCGTCGGTGTTGATGCTGGGGACGAGGACTTCCAGCCCGTAGAGGGCGGCTGTCTCGGCGCTGGCGATGGCGGCTTTGGACGGGTCGCCCGACTCGGCCACGAACTTTGCGGCCATGGCCGTGTTGGGCATGGCCGTGGCGGGCAGACGGAACTGCTTTAAGAACGTCTCACTCTGGGCGATGGCCTGCTGATGGCTGTAAACGTGCCTGAGCTGGGCCAGCTGGGTGCCGGGCAGGACGAGCAGGTTCTGGGAGATAGGCAGGTCGTAGACGTCCACCACCCACAGCTCGGGGTGGTTGTAGCACAAGTCGAGGACAGCGGAGACATCGCCTGCGTGGCTGTTCTCAAACGGCACAACGCCGTGGGCGGTGTCGCCCCGGCTGACGGCATCGAACACCTCGTCCCACGTCGGGCAGCTGACGGCCTCCGCGTGGGGGAAGAGCGCCCGCAGCGCGATGTGGGCGAAAGCGCCTTCCACGCCCTGATAGGCGGCGCGGTTCCGGCCCAGCACCTCGGCTTCGTACTGCTTGGCGACATCCATCATGTTCTGGACATGGTCTTTATAGTAAGGCCGGAGGGCAGCGTTCTGGATGCGGGCCGCAGCCTTTTCCAGCACCACCGCCTCCCGCGCGGCGTCAAAAATCGGCAGGCCGTGGGCCTGTTTGTATTGGGCGACGCTGAGCACAGCGGCCATCCGCCGCTCAAACAGGGCGGCTAGCTGCGCGTCCACCGCGTCGATCTCGGCGCGGGCTTGTTCCAGTGTGTCCATCTTTCCACATCCTTTGGGTAAAATTTCAGTTCTTACAGTGATGATACCTAGTAAGTATACCATAACCCGGATGAGGAAACAACAAGCCCGGCTCTCTTTGAGGGTAGATAATATTTCAAATCCGGGGCCGTCAACGCGAAGAGATTGCAACCAGAACGCCCCTCCGGCAATGACGGAGAGGCGTTCTTGCTTATTGCGCAGGTCTTCCCTGCTGCCGGGGGGTGCCGAACACCCGGCCATAGGGGTTGTCGAGGTCGGCAGCCTTCAGAGATGCAGTTTTTTCGGCAGGCTTTTCAGGGATGCTGAGATGCTTTGCCTTCCCCCTGGAGAGAACACGGTACCGCATGGCTCAGTCCTCCGGGGCTGCCGTGGAGACAGCGCCTTCGGTCAGCTTCTGCCAGAATTCTTCGCCTCCTGCGAGGTTATCCGCCGTGCCGCTGTTCCACGCGCCCCGCATTCCCACATAGAACTGGGACATATACTCCTGACTGGAACCACTCCTGCTCTGGGTGGTGTCGGGGCCGTAGTCACCGAGGTCGAGGCCAGCCAGGACCGGGCAGTCGTCCCACTTGTACACCATGTTCCACCAGTCCTCGTCGCTGTCGGCGGCGGGCAGAGTGCCGTCGAGATACCGCAGCGAGCCGGTGCTCTCCTCAAAGCCCGCCGGGTCCCAGAGCAGGAAAACAGAGCTGAGGCCGCCCTGTACGTCGGCGGCCAGCTTGGTAGTGCCGGCCATGGTCAGGTAGGCAGCACTCTCGGTCTGGGTCTCAGTGTCGGAGTAGTCGAGGGTGTAGACGTTGAGGGTCACGACCACCTTGCCGTCGCCGTTGCGGTCTTCGCCGCAGGCGGCCAGTGCATCCTGCAAAGCGTTCACGGTGTCCTCGGGCAGATAGTAGGGAGCCACCACGGCCACGTTATAATCGGGCTTGGTGACGAAGAAATACTGTCCGATGAAGTTGTAGGCCACAAAGGCCGCGGCGATGCCGATGATGATGATCCATTTCAGGTTATAGTCCCACCAGTTGGCCCAGCGCTCCTTGCGGGTGTACTGTCTTTCCTTGCGGGGGGCAATGTCTTTCGGGTCGATGTCGCGCTCGTAACGGTAGCTTGCCATGAGGCAGTGTCCTCCAAAGTCTTAAAGCTCTGCCAGAATGGTCTGGCGGACGGCGTCGGGCAGCTGCTTCTGCTCGGCCCGGCTCATGCCTGCCGTCCGGATGGGCGGCAGCACCCGGACGTATACCGTGCCCGGGGGTGGCCCGGTTGCCGTGGGCCTCGAACAGGCCCCGTGCGCCGGAGATGGCCACCGGCACCACCGGTGCGCCGGTCTTGACCGCAATGCGGAAGGCACCGGCCTTGAACTCACCGGCGCCGCCCTCTTCGCCCTTGTAGCGGGTGCCTTCCGGGAAGATGATGAAGCTCCTGCCGCTCTCCACGATGGCGGTGGCGTCGTTCAACGCGCGCACCGAGGCGCGGACATCGTCGCGCTGGACGAAAACGCAGCCCAGCAGCTTCATCCAGCGGTTGAGCAGAGGAATTTTTCCCAGCTCTTCCTTGGCGAGGATGCCGTAGGGCTCATTGAGGCCGGCCAGCAGCAGCGGGATGTCATAATAGCTGCGGTGGTTCGCCACAAAGACGCAGGGGCCATCCTTCGGGATGTTGTCCAGTCCCTCGACGCTGAGCCGGACGCCGGTGACGTTCAGGATGCCTTTGCTCCAATGAGGGATGTGCTTTTTTACCAGCTGGCGCACCGTCTCGGTGTCGCCTGCGGCCAGCGCACGCTCGGCTTTGCACAGCACACTGTAATGGACGATCATGTACCCGAACAGATAAACGAATAACGCAATGGTGCGGAAAATGCTCACAGAGCGATACCTCCTTCTGGCTCAAAAAGCCGTCTCTATTGTATCACACTCCGCCCCAAAAAGGGAGAGGAAATACTTTTTTTACATTTGGAGGGCTTTGCGGCTTGCAAAATCCACAAAATCCGGGTATATTTATAATCAGAAAGCCAGCACAATGGCGCTCCCTGCCAAAACCGTGCTGTGCAATGTAAGCCGTCTTTCGGGACAGCGAGAGAGGATATTCACACAACATGAGTCTGTTCCCTTCTGCAAACGATTTCAAGTCCGGGCCGGGCGTCGAAAAGGACGCCCCCCGCAAGACCGGCGTAGGCCGCTTCTTCGAGCTGGTGGGCCGGGATATGAGCGGGATGTTCCTTGCAAACCTGCTCACCTGTCTGGGCTTTCTGCCCGTCATCTGTCTGGTGTACATCGGCTTCCTGATGAACAGCCTGCCCGTCATGGTGCTCAGCGCCGCCGTGGGCGGCATCCTGGCCGGTCCGGTGCTGGCAGGCATGTACGACACTGTCCTGCGCGCTCTGCGCGATGAGGCCGGTTACTGGTGGACCACCTACCGCAAGGCCTTCAAGCAGAACTTCAAAGCCAGCATCCTGCCGGGCGTGCTCTACTGCGTCGTGGTCACGGTGCAGGTCTTCCTCGTGTACTTCTGCTTCAATCTGCTCTACCACGGCACCAACGTCGGCGTGGGGATGTGGGTGGCCACGGTGCTCAACCTCGTCATCTTCCACATGCTGTTCTCCTACATGTGGCCCCAGGTGGTCCTGCTGGACCAGCCTTTCGGCCAGACGCTCAAGAACAGCGTCAACTGCATGATCGCTTTCCTGCCCCACGCACTGGCTGCGTCCCTCGTGACGGTACTGTTCTGGGGCCTCGTCATCCTCTGTATTGCCGCTGGGCCTGCTGCTCATGCTGGTGTTCGGCTTCTGGTTTCCAGGTGGAGATCACCAGCCAGATCGTCTAACAGACGACCTCGACCGGGTGTTCCTACATCGAGGAGAACATCCGCAGGCTCCACGACGCCGAGTATGAAAGCCGAGTATGGCCGAAGGGAGCGCAAGCGACGACGAGGAATAAACGACACACCGACGCGGAAAGGGGATGCGTGCAATGGGAACAACGGAACAATCTGGTGCTGGCTAGGGCACGGAGACATTTTCCCGCGGACAGCTCGATAATGTGGCGCTGGACAACGGCAGCGTCGTGCTGGACAGCGTGGCCGGGCGGTACCTGCAATACGGCAGCTACACGACGCCCGAGTTCGCCATGCCGGCCTTCTGCAACCTGAACGTCAGCTGGAACGCCCACGCGCCCCAGAACACGATGGCGGAGGTGCGCTGCCGCGTCTACGCAGGCGGCAGCTGGACGGGCTGGATGAGCTTTGGCAAATGGGCGCCGGATTACCCCCGGGCCAGCATCAGCACCCACAGCGACGACGGCCTCATCTTCCTGATGGGCGACACCGTGACGGTGGCGCTGCCCGGCGGCGGCACCGGCGTCCAGCTTCAGGTCAATCTTTCGACCAACGACGATAAAAGTCACCCCGGCGCTCCGGCTGCTGGCGGCGGCGGTCCGCCCCCTTGCGTGGGATAAGCAGAGCGGCCACCCCATCAACCGCCGCCTGTACTTACCGGAATACTGCCTCCCGGCCCATGACCCCAGCTTTGGCCGGGACATGGACCTGCCGCTGGTGATGGCGGCCCTGATGAACCGCTGGGGCGAGGACATCCTGCCCGAAGAGGTGGCCTACGTCATGGAGGACAAGACCACCGGCAGCACCAGCAACGGCGCTTTCGCCGCCGCGGCAGCGGGCTGCTGCGGTTTTCCCTGCTGGCAGGCGTGGATGGACCTGCAGGATCTGCGGGAGCAGATACACGACGGCTGTTCTGTGGCCGTGCGCATCGAGCGCCGCATCCGGGGCCAGCGGGACCCCATCGGAGTCTGGATGGGTCTGCGGGGCTTCGGCCACGACGACGCGGTCCTCGCCGATTATGTCCTGCTCAACGACCCCACCGCCGACAGCGACGGGGCCGTGAACTGCACGATGGCGGTGACGGATTTTGCCCGCTACTTCACCGGGCGGGCCATCGCTCTCCGCCCCAAGCCCCGGGACACCGAGGCCAACCGCCCCCGGCGGGTCTCCTGCGACTTTGTGTACAGTGCCGAGGATGACTGCTGGTATCTGGCCCAGAAGGGTCAGCGGCAGCTGCTCCCGGCCGAATTTTCCGGCTGGGCGGCCTGCAGCCCCCACGACGGAGTAGCCCACGCCACCACAGCCCACCGCACCTTCCGGCGGATGGAGCGGACACGGACCGGCGGCTTCCGCTTCCCGCCCGAGCAGACCGCCGCAGGCGGGCGGTGCAGCGTTTACATCGTGGACCATACCGGCACCATGCAGTTTGCAGAGGTGCGCCTGCCTGCGCCTCCGCTATCGGAAGCAAACCAAAGCACCGCGCCTTCTGTCTCCTGAGAGGCAGCACAGCCAAGAGCTTTTTGGGATAAATCATCAACATGGGAGGAACATATTATGGCAAAGACGATCATCACTTTGGGCCGTGAGTACTGCACCGGCGGACGCTACATCGCCAAGGACGTGGCGCGCGCACTGGGCATCAAGCTCTACGACAAGGAACTGATCACGATGGCCGCCAAGAATTCCGGACTGTCCGAGGAGGCCGTGGCCGCCAGCGAGAAGCGGCACACCCACAGCCTGCTGTACAGCCTGTATACGATGGGCAATGACCTTCCGCTGGGCGACCAGGTCTTCATCCTGCAGAGCCGCATCATCAAGCAGCTGGCCGACGAAGGCCCCTGCGTCATCGTGGGCCGCTGCGGCGACTATGTCCTGCGCGACCGCAAGGACGTGCTGCGCATCTTCGTCTATGCCCCCAAGGGGTGGCGTCTGGCTTACGGCAAGGAGAACAACATGCTGCAGGCCAAGGACGAAAAGGGCATCAAGGACGAGATCGACAAGACCGACCGCAACCGTGCCGCCTACTACAACTACTACACCCAGAACCGCTGGGGCGATGCCCACAACTATGACCTCGCCATCAACGCCGCACTGGGCCATGACGCCTGTGTGAAGATGATCCTTGCCGCCGCAGAGGCCAAGGAGAAGTCCATGGAGGGCTGATGCCCGCCGCCCCGGAAGGGGGAAAAATAAATAATGATGCTGCGTGGGTGGGGTGCTTTTGCGCTCTGCCCACGTTTGCGGCATAGAAGAACTCTGCATCCCCAAGTTATCAGCATCAAAAGGAGAAATCGTGGAAAACAAGCAGTCCTTATCCTCTCCCGCCGGTGAGCGGGAAAACATCATGGGTACCATGGACATCAACCCTCTGCTCATCAAGCTCAGCGTGCCGATGATGGTATCCATGCTGGTGCAGGCCCTCTACAATGTGGTGGACTCGATTTTCGTGTCCCATGTCAGCGAGAGCGCCCTGACCGCCGTTTCGCTGGCGTTCTCTTTGCAGAACGTCATGATCGCCGTGGGCGTCGGCACCGGCGTGGGCGTCAACGCCCTGCTGTCCAAGAGCCTCGGCGAAAAGAACCAGGAACGGGCCAATCAGACCGCCGAGAACGGCATCTTCCTGTCCCTGTGCAGCTACGCCGTCTTCCTCGTCATCGGCCTCACCTGCATGAAACCCTACTTCTACGCACAGACTTCGGACATGGACATCGCCCGGCAGGGCATCCAGTATCTGCAGCTCTGCTGCGTGCTCAGCCTTGGCCTCTTTACCCAGACCATGGGCGAGAAGCTGCTGGCCGCCACCGGCCGCACCCATCTGAGCATGATAAGCCAGCTGGTGGGCGCTGTCGTGAACATCGTTCTCGACCCCATCTTCATCTTCGGCTACTGCGGCGAGGCCCTGTCCGGCACCACCGGCGCTGCCGCGGCCACCGTCATCGGCCAGTTCTGCGGCGCGGGCATGACGCTGTACTTCAACCTCAATAAGAACCCCGACATCCAGATCAGCTTCCGGGGCTTCCGGCCCAGCGCCAAGGCCATCGGCCGCATCTACACCGTCGGCCTGCCCAGCATCGCCATGCAGTGCGTGGGCAGCGTGATGACCTTCTTCATGAACCAGATCCTGATGGCCTTCTCGGCCACGGCTGTCGCCGTCTTCGGCGTCTACTTCAAGCTGCAGAGCTTCGTGTTCATGCCCATCTTCGGCATGAACAACGGCATGGTCCCCATCATCAGCTACAACTACGGCGCACGGAAGCCGGAGCGGGTCAAAAAGACCATCCGCCTCGCAGTCTTCTATGCCGAGTGCATCATGCTGGCGGGCTTCTGCATCTTCCAGTTCCTGCCGGATAAGCTGCTGGGCCTCTTCGCCGCCGGCGACGCCATGCTGGCCATCGGCGTCCCGGCGCTGCGCATCATCTGCCCCCACTTCCTGCTGGCGGGTGCCGGCATCGTGCTGAGCTCGGTGTTCCAGGCGCTGGGCAACGGCGTGTTCAGCCTGACCGTCTCCATCTGCCGTCAGCTGGTGGTGCTCATCCCCGCTGCATGGCTGCTGAGCCGCACCGGCGAGGTGAACATGGTCTGGTGGGCCTTCATCATCGCGGAGGTGGTCAGCCTTGCGCTGAGCCTCGTTTTCATGGCCCGCATCAACCGTACCGTCATCGTCCCGCTCTCCGAAAAGCAGGACGCGGCCGTATAACCTGAAAGGAACGTGAACTCTATGGCAAAAAAGCTGAAGTGGAACCTTATCCTCATGAGCCTGCTCTATCTGGCGCTGGGCATCTTCCTGCTGATGGTGCCCGGCACGGCCCTCAACGTGGTCTGCTGCGCGCTGGGCGGCGTGGTGCTGGCCTGCGCGGCAGTGCAGCTGGTGCGGTATTTTGTCGTAGAGCGCGGCGTGTTCCAGAGCCAGCTCACCCTCATCTCGGGGCTGGTCTGTCTGGCGCTGGGCGCATTCCTCATCATCCGCAGCGATGTGGTGGTGCGGGTGCTGCCCATCGTGTTCGGCCTGTTCGTCATCTTTGACAGTCTGGGCCGCATCCAGAACGCTCTCGAGCTGCGCCGGTGCGAGTATCCGAGCTGGAAGATCTTTCTGCTAGCTGGCCGTGCTCAGCGTCGTGCTGGGCATCGTGATGGTGGTGGACCCCTTCGGCACCATGGAGACGCTGGTGATGGCCATCGGCCTCATCCTCATCCTGGAAGGCGCACTGAACCTGCTGAGCGCCCTGTACACCATGCTGGCCGTCCGGCGCTTTATAAAGCTGCATCCGGAGACCCAGTCCATGCTGGAAGCCATCACCGGCCAGGATCTGAACGGCGACGGCGTCATCGCCCCGGATGTCTCCCACGCAGATGTGGAGTCCACCGCTGTGGAGCTCGACTATGTGGATGAGAGCGCCGAGGTGGAGCAGGAGAACAAATAACTTTAGCGGGCTTGCCCTCTCCGTCTGCTCCCGATAGGCGAAGGCTGACCCTCTGCTGAAAAACGAAACCCAAAATCAATTCAATATAAAGGATAAAAAGAGTTATGGAAAAGTACGATCTCATCATCGTTGGTGCCGGCCCTGCCGGCATCTTCACCGCTGTGGAGCTGCTGCGCCGCGGAAGCAAGAAGCACATCCTGCTGGTGGAAAAAGGCAAGCCGGTGGAAAAGCGCCACTGCCCCAAGGCCGAGATCGGTCACTGCGTCAACTGCCGTCCCACCTGCGCCATCACCACCGGCTTCTCCGGTGCAGGCGCCTTCTCCGACGGCAAGCTGAGCCTCTCCTATGAGGTCGGCGGCGACCTGCCCAGCCTCATCGGCGAAGAGTTTGCACAGGAGCTCATCGACTACACCGACAAGATCTACCTCGAGTTCGGCGCTGACCCCCATGTGGAGGGCATCTACACCGGCGAGGACATCAAGGAGATCCGCAAGAACGCCATCCACGCCGGTCTGAAGCTGGTGGACTGCCCCATCCGCCACCTCGGCACCGAGAAGGCACAGCAGCTCTATCTCGCCATCCAGAACTATCTGGCTGACAACGGCGTGGAGATGCTCTTCTCCACCGAATGCGAGAACATCATCCTCGAAGACGAGGAGTGCAGGGGCGTGCTGCTGCGTCAGGGCAACGGGGAGCCCCGCGCCGTCTACGGCGACACCGTGGTCATCGGCACCGGCCGCCGCGGCGCAGACTGGCTTGAGAAAATTTGTGCAGAGCACCATATCGCCCACAAGCCCGGCACCGTGGACATCGGTGTCCGCGTCGAGTGCCGCAACGAGGTCATGGAAAAGGTGAACAAGGTGCTGTATGAGTCCAAGCTCATCGGCTACCCGAAGCCCTGGAAGAACAAGGTCCGCACCTTCTGCCAGAACCCCGGCGGCTTCGTGGCACAGGAGAACTATGACAACGACCTGGCCGTGGTCAATGGCCACAGCTTCAAGGAAAAGAAGAGCGAGAACACCAACCTCGCCATCCTCGTCTCCCACAACTTCACCGAGCCCTTCAACCAGCCCATCGCCTACGCCCAGAAGGTGGGCGAGCTGACCAATATGCTGGGCGCAGGCCACATCATGGTGCAGCGCTACGGCGACATCCTCGACGGCAAGCGCACCTGGGCGAAGGAGCTGGCCCAGTCCAACGTCAAGCCCACCCTGAAGGACGCCGTGGCCGGCGACATCACCGCCGCCATGCCCTACCGCGCCATGACCAACATCATCGAGTTCATCAAGATGCTGGACATGGTCGTCCCCGGCTTCGCCGCCAACGAGACCCTGCTGTACAGCCCTGAGCTGAAGTTCTACTCCAACAAGGTCAAGATGGACCCGAACCTCGACACCAACATCAAGGGCCTGCACTGCCTCGGCGACTCTTCCGGCTGGACCCGCGGCCTGATGATGGCCTCCGTCATGGGCGTGCTGATGGGCCGCAAGCTGGCTGAGAAGGAAGGCTGCTGAAACACCTTTCTGCACTGAGCTGCGCTGAATATTTGGTCCCCGATGCCTCTCCGCACTCCGCGGAGGGGCATTTTTTGCGCTTTGTGCGGCAAAACCGTGCAGGATACAAAAATCGGCAGAAAAAGTCAATTTCCGTCAACCCCGAAAATTTATTGGAATTTGAATTGATTTTCTTCGTTCAAACTGCTACAATCTCAAGTAGAACTCAAGAAGAAATCGTGTCTTGCGCATAATGCGAGGAGGGATCACTTATGTGCGAAGCCCCCGGAAGCGTAGTAACGCTGCTATGTTCCGGCATCCAGCTTTACAGCGCCGAGAGGCGCATTGCGGACTGCATCCTTGCAGATGTAAAGCGGGCGTCGATGTGTACGTCAGCAGAACTGGCCCGGCTGAGCTGTTCGTCCGAGGCCACCGTCACCCGGCTGTGCCACAAACTGGGATTCGAGAACTACCGCAAATTCCAGCTGGCGCTGGCACGGGACGCCATGGAGCAGCAGGAAGCCCAGCGTATGCGGGACAAGGGGCAGGACGAGCTGCATCAGGCACTTCTGAACATTCTGGCAAACCGCGAAGAGGAGCTGCGGGCCACCATTCAGGCCATTGATACCCGCCAGCTGCGGCAGATCCTCTCTCTGCTGCGCAGCTGCGAGGTCATGGAGGTGGTCTCTGAGGGCGGCGGCCTGCCGGTGGCCTTCGATGCCTCCATCCGGTTCAGCCACCTGGGCAAGCGGTGCGTTTCCAGCGCAGTCCACGAGAAGAACCTTGCCTTTGCCCAGACGCTGACCCCCAAAGACATTCTCATCGTGCTCTCGGCCTCCGGGCAGAGCGCCAGGCTGGAAGAGGTGTCCGCTGCCGCCAAAGGGCGGGATGTACCGGTGCTGCTCATCACCTGTGACAGCCACGGCCCGCTGGCCCAGCTGGCCGACTATGTGATGACGGCTTCCAACCGCGAACAGCGGCTCATCGAGGGCAGCCATGCGGCATCGCTGCTCTCGCCGAACGTCCTGATCGAGGTGCTCTACTACCTGCTGAGGATGGAAAATCTGTAAAAAAACAAACGCTGGCACCTCGTGCCAGCGTTTGTTTTTATTCATCAGAACTCCAGATCACCGGGCAGGATGACATCCAGCTCCGCCGCAGGCTCTGCCACGAGGCGGCGGCTCTGGTGGAAGATGGCCTTTTCCAGCGTGTTGCGGGCGAGACGTCCGTTGCCCGCCGTGCGGGCGTCCTCTGCCTGGCGGCGCTCGTAGTAGCCTCGCAGCGGTTCCGTGCAGCTCTCGGCCAGCCTGTAGCCCTTGCCTCTCGCCAGCACATTCGTGATGTCCAGCAGCTCATCGGCGGTGTAGTCCGGGAACTCTATCTTGTTCGGGAAGCGGCTGGCAAGGCCGCTGTTGGCGGTCAGGAACGTCTCCATCTCCCTGGTGTAGCCCGCAAGGATGACCACCAGCTCGTCGCGGTGGTCTTCCATCCCCTTCACCAGCGTGTCGATGGCCTCGAGGCCGAAGCTGTCCTGCTCGCCCCGGTAGAGGCTGTAGGCCTCGTCGATGAAGAGGACGCCGCCCAGCGCGCTCTCGATGACGCTGTTGGTCAGGGGGGCGGTGTGGCCGGTGTAGCGGCCCACGAGGTCTCCCCGGCTCACCTCCACCAGCTGCCCGCCCTTGAGGGCGCCGATGGCCTTGAGGTACTTTGCCACGAGCCGGGCGATGGTGGTCTTGCCGGTGCCGGGGTTGCCGGTGAAGATCATGTGCATCGAGAGGCTGGCGGTCTTGAGGCCCGCCGCCGCACGGCGCTGCTGCACCTGAATGTTATCGGCAAGACCGAAGACGTACTCCTTCACCGGTGCAAGGCCCACGAGGTCGTTCAGCTCTTTCCTGATCTCTTCCACTGCGCCGGTATAGGCGGCGGGCAGCAGGTCGAAGAGCTTCTGGGGCCCGGCGTCGTTGAGGGCAAAGTCCAGGCCGCCCTCCCGGGCAGTCAGTGTGATCGTTCCGGTAAGCGCGGCATCTGTTTGCAGACAGTATTCGCTCAGAGCGCGGAATATCTTATCGCAGCAGGACGAAAGCCCCGCCGCACCCTGCTTCGGGCTGCACTGGGCCGCCACATAGTCCCGCACATCCGCGCCCGCCGACAGGGTCAGGCCGAGGCGGGTCTTCACTTTTGCGGCCAGCGCGTTGAGCTGCTGGGCTGCCAGCGCGACAAGGGCTTCCCGCGCAAAGGCGCTGGTCTCGCAGACATCGCCCAGCGCCGAGACGAAGGCCGCACCGAACTTGTCAGCCAGCGCCTCCCGGCCCTTCTGGGAGAAGAAGACGAGGTACTTGCCGCAGGGGGTGATGCGGCTCACCGCCCCGGGGGCAAGCGCCGTTCCGGCGTCCACGAGGATGCCCTCCTTGTTGACGAGATACCGGCTGGACAGGGGCGCACTGCCCTTGACGGCCAGGTCTGCCAGCGTCTTCAAAAAGCCCGGATAGCAGCTCTCGTAGTGCTCAAAGACCAGGATCTCGCCCGGCGCATGGAGGGCGGCGTACAGATCCTGCAAAAAGAGCATTTCAGCCCCCGAGTCGGGGTAAAGCGCCAGATCCATGACGGCCAGCTTATCGCTCTGCAAAAGACCCCGGGCGGCCATGCAGCGGGCCGTCTCCGTCAGAGCGAAATGCCGCCCCGTGCCGGGCGCACCGCAGAGCAGGATGACGTTCCGGGCCGTGGGGGCCTCCGTCCCCAGCACGAAAGGCCGGCGCATCGCCCGCACGACGCCGTCCACGAAGGCGTCCTGCCCCAGCACTGTCTTTTTCACCTCAGCGGCCAGCCCTTCGAAGCTGCCCAGATGCTCCTGTCTGACTTCGGTGGTTCCTTTGGCCAGCAGGCCGTCGGCCTCCATATCTTCAAGCATCTTCCGGCTCTGGGCCAGCGCCTCCTGTGTGGTGTCTCTGCGCAGCTCGGCGTTCTGTTTGCGGAGCATTTCGTCCAGCTTTTTCTGCTGCTCCAGCAGGGCTGCGTTCATATCGGGCAGACCGGGCTTTTCCGGCGGCGTTTTCTGCGTATCAAAGCGCAGTTTTCCTCCCGGGCCGAACACTCCGTTCATCAAGTTCTCCCAATCGTCGGTGTATGCCATCTGCCTGCCTCCGTCCTGCGTTTTTTCCCAGTATAGTGTACTTTGCCCCCTTTTGCAAGAAAAGTCTTGAAAATCCACGGGCAGGCGGGTACACTAATTTTATATTGATTTGATATGCGAAGGGAATGGAACGAAATGAAAACGCCCGCAGAGTGGAAAACGCTGTTCGAGAGCAGCGCCTTTGCACGGCAGACAAGCTACAGCGGCCCTCTGGGGCCGGAATATAACCCCTCCGGCACCCGGCTCCGGCTCTGGGCGCCCACGGCGCAGAAGGTATCGGTCAACCTCTACCGCCGGGGCGACGGCGGGGCCTGCATGGGGACCCTGCCGCTGGAACAGCACGGGCAGGGCGTCTGGTCGGTCTATCTGCCCGGCGACCAGCACGGACATTACTATACCTTTACCGTCGAGGTGGACGGCACAGCATACGAGACGGGCGACCCCTACGCCCGGACGGCAGGCGTCAACGGCCTGCGGAGCATGATCTTAGACGCGCCCCGCATCGACCCGCCCGACTGGAGCCACGACCACCGGGTCATCGTCCCGGCCTCCCGCCGGACGGTGTGGGAGGTCAGCGTCCGCGACTTCTCGCAAGACCCGGCCTGCGGCGTTCGGAATGCATGGCGGGGCAAATTCATGGCCTTTACCCAGAAGGGGACCACCCTTTCTTCCGCCGGCACCTTCCCCACCTGCCTCGACTACCTCAAGCGGCTGGGAGTGGGCTATGTGCAGCTGATGCCCATCTTCGACTTCGGCAGTGTGGACGAGAGCCGCCCTCTCACCCGGCAGTACAACTGGGGCTACGACCCCACCAACTACAACATCCCCGAGGGCAGCTACTCCACCGACCCCACGAAAGGCGAAGTCCGGGTGCGGGAGTGCAAGGAGATGATCGCCGCCCTCCACGCGGCGGGCATCGGCGTCATCATGGACGTGGTGTACAATCATATGTACCGCAGCGAGAACCCGCTGAACAGCACGGTGCCTTATTATTTCTTCCGGCAGAACCCGGACGGCAGCTTCTCCAACGGCAGCGGCTGCGGCAACGAGTTTGCCAGCGAGCGGCCCATGGCCCGGAAATACCTCATCGACTCGGTGCTCTACTGGGCGCAGGAATATCACATCGACGGCTTCCGCTTCGACCTCATGGGCCTCTATGACGTGGACACCATGAACGAACTGCGGGCCGCGCTGGACGCTCTGCCGGGCGGCAGAAACATCCTGATGTACGGTGAGCCGTGGCAGGGCGGCGGCAGCCAGCTCCACCGGTACGAGGCCAACAAGGCGAACCTCGCCATGCTGTCCGAGCGCATCGGCATCTTCTGCGACAACACCCGCGACGTCATCAAGGGCGGCTGTTTTGACGCCCGGGAGCCGGGTTACGTCGAGGGCAGGCCGGGCAGCTTCTGGGACATTGGCGGGGCCGTGGCCGCGTGGTGCCGCAGCGACAAGCTGCCCGCCCATTCGCCCTCCCAAATCGTCAGCTATGTGTCCGCCCACGACAATTTCACTCTCTGGGACAAGCTGATGCTCGTCCGGTACGCCCGTCCCGAGTACACCGCCGCCGACTCGGCGGCGCTGGCCCAGAACCGGCTGGCGGCGGGCATCTATCTCACCTGCATGGGGATGCCCTTCCTGCAGGCCGGCGAGGAGTTCGCCCGCACCAAAAAAGGTCAGGGCAACACCTACCACTCTTCGCCCTCCCTCAACCGTCTGGACTGGAAGCGGGCCGCGCAGTTCCACGGACTGGTGGACTATTACCGGGGCCTGCTGGGCCTGCGGGCGCAGTTCCCCCGACTGAGCACCTCGGACGCGGCCAGCCCGGCGGCCATCAAGTTTTTCTCGCTGGAACAGCCCCTCGTGGGCTGGACTTTGCCCGCCGCCCCCGGCGACGGCGCGGCATGGCGGGCGCTCTGCGTCTTTTACAATCCCACGGAAGAAGAAAAGCGGGTCCACCTGCCCGACGGCCAGTGGAAATTGCTGAGCGACGGCCTATCGTCTGCGCTCTGGAAAGGCCCCAGCCGGGTCTGCGGCGGCGAAGTGACACTTCTCCCGTGCAGCGCTACCATTTTCGGCCAGGTATAATAAAAAAGCGGCCCGCCGCTTTGCGCGGCGAGCCGCCCAATCATGTCCTGATTTAGCCCTGCGGGTCCTGCTGAGGTGCAGACTCGGCAGACTTCTCCTGACGGGATGCGCCGTTGGTGCCATTGCCGCTGTTGGAGGCGTTCTTTTCGCCCAGCGTCAGGCTGACGGTCTGCATCTGGCCGTCGCGGGCGACGGTGATGGACAGGGTATCACCGGCAGAGTGCTCCTGCATCAGGGTGCCAAGGTCGGTCTTCTGGGCCACCTCGGTGTTGTCGATGCTGACGATGCGGTCGCCGGCCTTGAGGCCAGCCTTATCGGCAGGGCCGCCGGAGACGACGTCCACGACGTAGATGCCGTAGGCGTTGACACCCAGCTGTGCCGCCGTCTGTGCGTCGGTGACAGCCAGATAGGTGATGCCCATGTAGGGACGACCCGTGACGTAGCCGTTCTCCAGCAGGTCCTGCGCCACCTTGATGGCGTCGTTGATGGGGATGGCGAAGCCCAGACCTTCGGCGTCAGAGCTGGAAGACTTTGCGTTGACGATGCCGATCAGCTCGCCGTTCATGTTGAACAGGCCGCCGCCGGAGTTGCCGGGGCTGACAGAAGCATCCATCTGAATGAGGGACATGGTGTTGACAGAGCTGGAGCTCTGGATGGAGACACTGCGGTTCAGGGCGCTGACGATGCCGCTGGTGACGGTGCCGCCCAGCTCACCCAGCGGGTTGCCCACGGCCAGCACGTTGTCGCCCACGGCCAGCTTGTCGCTGTCGCCCACGATGGCGGGGGTCAGGCCGTCGGCATCGATCTTGATGACGGCGATGTCGCTGGTGGAATCCTCGCCCACGACGGTGGCAGGGTAGTCCTTGTCGCCGATGGTGACGGTAATGTTGGACGCGCCGCTCACGACATGGTCACAGGTGAGGATGTAGCCATCCGAGCTGATGATGACGCCGCTGCCGGCGCCGCTCTCCACCTGGCTCTGGCCGTACCAGGACCACTGGGAGTAGACCACCTGCTCGGTGGTGATGACCACGACGCTGGGGCTGACGGTCTTGGCCACCTGTGCGGTGGTCATGCCGCTGGAAACAGTCGTGCCTTCGGCGGCGCTCTCAGAGTCTGCCGAAGAGCTGCCAGACCGCTCCACCTGCTGGATGACGACCTTGTTATTGCCGCCGAAGCGTGCGCCCACAAAGCCGCCCATAAAGCCCATGGCTGCGGCCAGCACCAGAGCGACGATGCTCTTTACAGCCTTGCCTGCATTCTTCTTAGGCTTCTTCGGCGCGGCAGGGGCTGTGTTCTGCGGGCCTGCGGGGGGCGGCGTTGCGCCGCCGGAAGGCTGGGTGCTCTCGCTGAAGGTAGAAGCAGTGTTTGCGGTGTTCATGCCGCTGGAACCCACATTGGGGTAGCCGGTATCACCGGCAGGATTATTGGAAGAGGAATAGTCATATTCCCATTTGTTTTCATCCATCGTGATTACTTCCTTTCTAAGGGATTAGAAGTTGTTTTCATAACCGTTGCGCACCGTCTGAGCGGTCTTTTTGCCCGCATACTGCGTTGCTTTCCCTTGCAATCCGCCTAGGATTGCTTCGGGAAAGCGCCTTGCCTGCCGGCAAAAATCCTCGCCCATTCGGCACTCTCCGGCTATGAAAACAACTTCGGCCGGGGGAAGAGTTTTTCCGCTCCTCTCCGGCACGGTTTTATTCTATCTGCTAATTGTGAAAATCAATCGTTCCCCCAGTGAAGAATGTGTGAAATAAAGTCTAAGGAGTTTCTATGAAAATCAGCGTCACGCAAACGGGCTTTGCCCTTTATAAAGAGGCCGACGTCATCGGCCGGTGCGACGTCACGCCCACCCCAAAAGGCGCGGACATCACGGCCCTGTCCGTCCTGTCCCAGTGGCGGCGGAAAGGCTACGGCTCCTACCTGTTAAAAGAGATCTTGCGCCGGTTCGGCGGTTATGACCGGGAGGCCGCGACGGTGTTCACCGCGCCCCTGCCCGCCGACGAGGGCGAAGGGCTGTTCTGGCAGAAATTCGGCTTTGCGCCTGAGGATGGGCGGCTCGTCCGCCGCCGCACCCCCGATCTGACGGCGGTGCGCTTTGTGCAGGACTATCTTGCCGCCCATCTCCCCCACCCGAAGCTCTGCATCGACGCCACCTGCGGCAACGGCGGCGACACGGCGTTCCTCTGCCGCCTTGTCGGCCCGGAAGGCCGGGTGCTGGGCTTCGACATCCAGCCCGAGGCCATCGCCTCCACCCGCGCCCGGCTCAAAAAGCAGGGCCTTACGGCAGAGCTTATCTGCGACAGCCACGCGAACCTCTTACAGTATGTCCGGCCCGGCACGGCGGACATCGTGATGTTCAACTTCGGCTGGCTGCCCGGGGCCGACCACAGCGTCTTCTCCACAGCAGACAGCAGCATCCCCGCGCTGGAAGCCGCCCTCGCGGCGCTGCGCGCTGGCGGCGTGCTCAGCGCCATCCTCTACAGCGGCCGCGTTATCGGCACAGACGAAAAGCAGAGCATCCTCGGCTGGCTGCGGGCTCTCCCGCTGGAAAAATATACCGTACTGGTGTGCGATTTTGCCAACTGGGCCGATACTGCGCCCCTGCCCTGCCTTGTTCTGAAAAAATAGCAAAAACTCTTGCATCCATGTGGATTTTCTGTTAAAATAAGCGTTGTATGTAATTTTATAGGAGAGTTTCCCATGGAAACAGACCCTATTGTTTGCTGATACATCCACCCGGCCCTTCGCGGGGCCGCATCTCAGGAGAACGAAACTTTTATGACAAATCGTGAAGAAATCGAGCGCCGCCGGACGTTTGCTATCATCAGCCACCCCGACGCCGGCAAAACGACGCTGACCGAAAAGCTGCTGCTGTACGGCGGAGCCATCAATCAGGCAGGCTCTGTCAAGGGCAAGCAGAGCGCAAAGCACGCCGTGTCCGACTGGATGGACATTGAGAAGCAGCGCGGCATCTCCGTCACTTCCTCTGTGCTGCAGTTCAACTACGCAGGCAAATGCGTGAACATTCTGGACACCCCGGGCCATCAGGACTTCTCGGAAGATACCTACCGCACCCTGATGGCAGCCGACTCGGCTGTCATGGTCATCGACGCCGCAAAGGGCGTCGAGGCCCAGACCATCAAGCTGTTCAAGGTCTGCACCCTGCGCCATATCCCCATCTTCACCTTCATCAACAAGATGGACCGCGAGGCCCGCGACCCCTTCGAGCTGATGGAGAACATCGAAGAAATTCTGGGCATCAAGACCTACCCCATGAACTGGCCCATCGGCTGCGGCAAGGAGTTCAAGGGCGTGTTCGACCGCAACACCCGCAAAGTGCTTGCTTTCTCCAGCGACGGCCGCGCCAACGGCGTCAAGAAGGTCGAGGAGACCGAGGCCGAGCTGGGCGATGCCGCACTGGACCAGCTGCTGACCCCCTACCTGCACCAGCAGCTGGTGGACGAGATCGAGCTTCTGGACGGTGCTGCCGAGGAATTTGACCTCGACCGCGTGCTGCGCGGCGAGCTGAGCCCCGTGTTCTTCGGCTCTGCGCTGACCAACTTCGGCGTCGAGCCCTTCCTCGAGAACTTCCTCCGCCTCACCCCCACCCCGCTGGCCCGCGTGGACAGCCTGACCGGCGAGGCCGTTGACCCCTGCCGCGATGAGTTCTCGGCCTTCATCTTCAAAATTCAGGCCAACATGAACAAGGCCCACCGCGACCGTATCGCCTTCATGCGCATCTGCTCGGGCAAGTTCGAGCGCGGCATGGAAGCCTACCATGTGCAGGAGGGCAAGAACATCAAGCTGGCCACCGGCACCCAGCTGATGGCGCAGGACCGCGCCATCGTCGATGAAGCCTACGCAGGCGACATCATCGGCCTGTTCGACCCGGGCATCTTCTCCATCGGCGATACCCTGTGTACCGGCAAGAAGAAGGTCGAGTTCGCCGGCATCCCCACCTTCTCCCCCGAGCACTTTGCCCGCATCGAGCAGAAGGACACCATGAAGCGCAAGCAGTTCGTGAAGGGCATGGAGCAGATCGCTCAGGAGGGCGCTATCCAGATCTTCCGCGAAGTGGGCGGCGGTATGGAAGAAGTCGTGGTCGGCGTCGTCGGCGTGCTGCAGCTGGAAGTGCTGGAGTACCGTCTGAACACCGAGTACAACGTCGAGATCCGGATGCAGCAGCTCCCCTTCGAGCAGCTGCGCTGGATCCAGAACGACCCCGACACTTACGTCCTGCGTGACCTCGACCTCACCAGCGACACCAAGGCCGTCGAGGACATGAAGGGCAATCGCCTGCTCCTGTTCACCTCCGATTGGGCTATCCGCTGGGCTGAAACGCACAATGAGACGTTAAAGCTGAGCGAATTTGGCAATATTTAAGTTACAGGTTCCCAAGAGCTGCTGTGCAGAAGACCTGCATGGCAGCTCTTTTTGGAATAAATCTAAAATGCAACAATATGTACCAGTCAGCGACAACACCCCCCTTCGCGGGGCGCTGCCGGAAAAGAAGGTAACGATCTATGGAAAAACGTAACATTGGCAAAAGCGGCCTCTCCGCACCATTTCTGGGGCTTGGCACCTGGGCCATCGGCGGTGGCAGCTGGTGGGGCGACAACGACGACGCCCTGTCGGTAAAAGCCATCGAGACTGCCGTGGAGCAGGGCATCACCTGGATAGACACCGCCCCCATCTACGGCCTTTACCACAGCGAAGAGGTGGTGGGCGAAGCTTTGCGCCACATCGACCGGGACAAGGTCATCCTCTCCACCAAGTGCGGCCTCGAGTGGCGGCACGAAAGCCCCGTTCTCCACAAGGTGGTGGACGGCGTGCAGACCTACCGCGACCTGTCGGCCAGGAGCATCATCGAGGATGTGGAAGACAGCCTGCGCCGTCTCGGCACCGACCATCTGGACGTGCTCTACACCCACTGGCAGACGCCGGACCTTTCCATCTTCCCGCTGGAAGAAACCGTCGAAGCCATGATGAA
>ENA-OQKC01000072-OQKC01000072.1-human-gut-metagenome-genome-assembly--contig:-NODE-72-length-36812-cov-2.861169_pt1 | contig 36812 bp, 42 predicted proteins | sample MGYA00242774_ERZ504790 | MGnify/ENA primary metagenome ERZ504790 (study PRJEB26092, sample SAMD00036419) | human gut metagenome | host: Homo sapiens | study: EMG produced TPA metagenomics assembly of...
AAGCCAAAATTCCATTGCCACAGGCAATCTGAAATAAATTTTGGCAACGTTACTGAGAACGGAGTGAACAGTAACATGAAAAGGTTATTCAGGCAGAATAAAAAGCTTGACATTTGACAGGAAGTATCCGGCAAAAAAAACGATAAATAATGAAATCAGCATTCTTAGGCGCTAGAACAATAGCAAAAAGCTCATCCTTAAACAAGAATGCTACCAACATTAGAAATACCACAGCCACTGCAATACGGAACAAGACATGGCGCAGTTCTTCCAGATGATCCCAAAAAGTCAGTATCTTCTGCTGTTGTTCCATCATTTGTCACTCTTTCGTTTCCCCTTTCTTATCTTTTCCATCTATATCATCCTCCACCCCGTTCATCCCTTCCTTAAAACTCTTAACCCCTTTGCCCAACCCCTTCATCAGTTCGGGTATCTTCTTCCCACCAAAGAATAAAAGAACAATCAATAGCAATGAATAATATTTCCTGCATTCCTAATCCTAAAAATAATAATGTGCCTGTCATTTTATCTATTAACTATTAAATGATTTATCAAAAACCAAAGTCATCCATTTACCGGGATCTCCATCCATGACAGCTACCAGAACATAGCCAGCGCCACCATTTTCAGGCTGCTTCACAATTTGCAGCATAACATCAAATGTTTACAACTTATCTTTTTGCAATAGCTTTCAACAAAACATAGCCACCAAAAATCTGGAGCAACATGCCCGGAATTCCAATCCGGAAATCCTGTGCCGCCAAATAGAAATCACCGACAAGAGCCCATTCTATCAGGGTACCCACCACCTGATATGCCATAACAGTCCCCAGCAATGCAGGAATCGTAATCTTACGGAAACGATCTGCCATATATCCCGCCACCAACGCCAACAATACCGACTTTACCAATATAGCCGGAAGTATGGTCACAGAAGGCATTCCAAACAAGAAGCTATTGACAAGCGGAGAAAGAACAGCCGTCAACATCCCCACTTTGAATCCATATTTATAAGCACCTATTAATGTGAAGAAATAAATGGGTAACATAGCAGGTCCACCCAAATGCACCAAATGACAAAGTTGCGGCAATACCACATTACCTACAATAAACACGAATGCAAATAAATAAGTATTTGCGTTTGTGTAATTTAACGAATAGAGTTTTGTTGTTGATTCCATGAATACTAACCTTTCATTTAATTTCTGCAAATATAATCATTTCATAAAGCAAGCTCAATCTTTTTTTCCCTTTTCTTGTTTATATTATCAAATATTCTTCTATCTTCGCAATAGATTGATAAAATTACAACTATGAAATATTATAAATTCATCTATTTTTTAGCCTTCATCCTTGGAATGTCAACATGGGCACAGGCACAAAGTACTCCTTGTACCGGAAATGCATATAGCACAAACGCAGACTTCTTCCGTGCCTCAGCATCAGCTCAGAGCGGTGATGCCACTGCCTCCAAAAAGAAGGCGGTCATTGCAGCCCGTACCGCAATAACCAGCCAGATCAAAGCAAAGGCGGAAATGGCTGCCAAGTCTCAAAAAAAATTACGGTAATGCAGAGTGGGAACAGTTCTCAGATCTGATCCATATGGCTACCCAGCAAGAGGCTGCTAACTTAAAAGTAATCTGTGAAAACAGCCGGCAGAGCGGTGGTAAATATAAAACAGACGTTGTGGTAGAATTGCCTAAAGCAGGAGTTCTGTCCACAATCATCAACCAAATAAAAAGTGATGATAAATTAAAAGGACTTTTTGAAGAAAGCCAGTTTAAGCAAGCGTTTTAAATCCACTTGAATCCATCAGAGGAGTCAATGCAGTTTAAAAGGAAAACCTATTACATCAACCTAATCTTGACAGATTTATGGAAAAGTTGTACGATTACCTTCCCCAGCAATTGGTTACTTTCATTCTGGTGACCTTGTTCTCTTTACTCATCGGTTTATCCCAACGGAGAATCAGCCTGAAACGAGAGGGGGAAACTACGCTTTTCGGCACAGACCGGACTTTTACTTTTATCGGCATTTTGGGATATCTCCTCTATATACTTGATCCTAAGGAAATGCATTTATTTATGGGAGGCGGAATAATTTTAGGTATGTTACTGGGCATCAATTATTATGTCAAGCAATCCCAGTTCCACGTGTTTGGAGTGACAACAATCATCATCGCCCTTATCACCTATTGTATGGCTCCTATCATAAGTACTACAACCTTCCTTGGTTTTACGTGATGATGGTAGTCACCGTGCTTCTTTTCACAGAAATGAAACACACCTTCACAGAACTTGTACAACGGATGCAGAATGATGAAATGATCACACTAGGCAAAATTTCTGGCTATCAGCGGTATCATTTTGCCCATGCTACCCAAGGAACCTCTCATACCGGGTATCAATCTCACTCCATACACCATTTGGCTGGCTACTGTAGTCGTATCGGGTATCTCCTATTTGTCCTACCTGCTGAAGCAATATGTTTTCCGCGAATCAGGCACTTTGGTTTCGGGCATTATCGGTGGTCTGTATAGCAGCACCGCTACCATTTCCATCCTTGCCCGCAAATGCAAACGGATACAAGCGCATGAAATACCGGAATATGTATCTGCCATGATGCTTGCTGTCAGCATGATGTTCTTACGTTTCATGATTTTGATCCTTATATTCAGCACTTCCATCTTTCTGAATATTTACCCATATCTGCTCATCATGTCTGCAACCGCCGCCGGCATCGGCATATTCATCCATAAAAAGCATACTATAAAAGGCGAGCGCGAAGTTATTGAAGAAACGGAAACGGAAAGTAATCCACTGGAATTCAAAGTTCGCTCTGATCTTTGCTTTATTATTTGTAGTATTTACATTTCTGACTCACTATACATTGGTTTATGCAGGAACAGGAGGTTTGAGTATTCTCTCCATTGCAACAGGATTAAGTGATATCACTCCTTTCATACTAAACCTGTTACAAGGCGGAAACATTCCGGCAACCATTGTAGGGGCCTGTATCATGCAAGCTATCATCAGCAACATCGTAGTGAATATGTTCTATGCCATATTTTTTTCCTCCCGCAGAAAAGAAATGCTGCCTTATGTATGGAAAGGATTCCTCACTGTCATTGGAGTAAACGCTGTACTATTACTCATCTATTACTTCTAAATTATATTCTCATAAAAAACATGCGGATAACAGGATTTTTCAGACAATCCATATCATCCGCATACTTTTTAATATTCTAATAAATCCCTAATCAGAAAAAGTGAATATAAGCCAATGAACTAAGACTGATCACCACCCAAAGAGCAACACCTTGAATCAGAGGTTTCATACCTACTTGCTTCAATACATCCATAGACAAGGAAGCTCCAATAAAGAACATGGTAATAATCAATCCTTTACGTGCCAGTCCGGAAACAGCCTGCCCGAATTGAGGCACACCATCCAGCACATAAGTATTCAGAACGATAGCCACAACAAAATAAAGGATAAACCAAGGAATGCTTACTTTCTTACCGCTTCCCTTGAAAATAAAAGAAGTAGCGAATGCCAAAGGAATAATCCAAAGTGCACGGGTCAGTTTGATTGTTGTCGCCACTTTCAACGCCTCTTCACCGTATGCCGCACCTGCTCCCACCACAGAACTCGTATCATGAATAGCAATAGCTGCCCAAGTACCAAACTGTTGTTGATCTAACCCAAACATATGGCCTAATACCGGAAAAATAAACAAAGCGATGGCATTCAATACAAAGATAGTAGCCAAAGCCACAGACATCTCACTATCTTTAGCTTTCAATACAGGACCCACAGCAGCAATAGCGCTTCCCCCACAAATTGCAGTACCCGAACTGATAAGATAAGCCGTATCACGATCTACCTTCAAAAGTTTATGCCCTATAAACATACCTATAATCATTGTACCGATTACAGAAATGATCGTGAATTCCATTCCTTCCTTACCGGAAGCCAGAGAAGCCTGAAGATTCATACCGAACCCCAATCCCACTACAGAATATTGCAACAAATATTTAGAAACCTTTTTATTGAACTTAGGATAGGCCTGTCCGCAAACTAATGCAAATATCAACCCCAGAAATAAAGATACGGGGGGAGTGACCCACTGGGAAAATGAAGCCAATACCGGAATATAGTCCATCAACAAAAAGACCGTTAACGTGGAAAGCAAACCTACATAAATAGTTTTGCTGTTTTGCTGTAAAGCTGTTACTGAAATCATATATTTACTTTTTAACATTATTTCTCCATTTCGGGATGCAAAGGTAATATATGTTTCAAAAACAATCTAATCGTTTTAAATTATAAGTTATAACTTTCCTTATAATGATTGCAAATTGCATGAACAGAGCCGGAGCCCTGTATCCTGCCCTTGCAATTGGACAAAGCAGAAGTCGCGAAGCATGGGCATATCCTTTATCTCGACCACGCGGAAAGTGCCTGCCGCCAGTTCCTTGCAGATGGAACGGATAGACACGATTCCCATGCAATCGGAGTTTTCAAGAAAGAGCTTGATGCTTTCGGTACTACCCAAGTACATCAGTACATGGAGTGAGGCAAGCTTGACGCCGTGCTTCTGGAGTGAGCGTTCTATCACGTCCAGCGTACCCGAACCGCGCTCACGGAGCACTAAAGGAATAGCGGGCAAATCCTGGGGAGTAATCTCTTCGGGCAACTGCAAACGGCTTTTGGAATGGACTACCGCTACCAGTTCATCCTCAAGAAAAGTAGTGTACTTCAGATTGGGAAGGCGGAAAACCCCTTCCACCAATCCCAAGTCAATGCGGTGTTCCTGCAAAGCGGCTTCTATTTCCCGGGAATTTCCATTGAGCAAGGACAAGTTGACCTGCGGAAACTTGCCGATAAAACTGCCCAGCAACGGAGGAAGCACATACTGCGCAATGGTAGTGCTGGCTCCCAACTTGAGTTCGCCAATATATTCGTTATGTAACAAGTGCATTTCATATTCCAGCCGTTTATAGTCCTCCAATATCCGTTCGCAATGCTCCAAAAGCAGCCGGCCCGACTCGGTCAAACTGATTTTACTTCCCTGCCGGTCGAAAAGCCTCGTCTGATAAGTGGCCTCCAGCTCCTGGATATGCTTGGTTATAGCCGGCTGACTAACAAACAACTCTTGCGAAGCCTTTGTAAAACTCAAGTTCTTGGCAACAGACTGAAACACTTTTAAACGGAAATCACTCATATACTTCTTATATCCTATAACTCGTCAGACTTGATGCCGAAAGCATGCGCCAAAGAATAAAACACCGGCTCCAGGCGGCAATACACCGGGCTCAGAGGTTCCTCCGTAATGAAATACACAGCTTTGCCCCGTTCTTCTTCATTCTTGTCTTTGAAGAAACCCGCCAGCTTTTCCTCCACTCTATTACCATATACCTGATGGAAAGGCAACAACATCAAACACTTCACATCTGCAGAATCAAGCGCCAGGTTCATCAGGTCAAGAAACAACTCTTCGGTAGAGACTAAACCAGAAGAGGTGACGGAAGAAAATGTAAATTCGCCCAACGGCGTACGGCATGCCTGGTGATTCAGTTTAATTCACATCGGATGGTTCACAACACTTCAGCACGTCCGCTGCCGGGAGTATGCACCAGCAACACTTCCACCTCATTTTCTTGTTCTCTCAAGCCGGCGTCCAATGCCAGATAGCTCAACCATGCCGGCAGGTCAACATCGGGTAGCTTCCGTCCCAACTTACCTTCCAAAAAGTTCTTTGCACCATATACCACTTCATTCAGAAATGCAACATCTATCAATATCACATTTGCCGGAAACTTTATCTTATCCTCCATTATCTTCTATTTTAATACGTGATTATACATAATGCTCCTCTGCAAGCGGAGCTCCGAAAACCTACCACACAGAAAGCACAAAACTTTGAAGCAGTAAAAGTACGACAAATTTATCAATAACTTGTATCATCCCAAGCAATTAATCTATATCTCCGAAGCGGAAAGAGAATATCCTTCCCCCGCAACACGGAAACCTTGGAGCTGGAACACGAAGACTTAGCTACTAAAACATATAGGCCCTCACTACATAAGATGTGCATCTCGTACTACATGAGATGTACACCTCGTACTACATGAGATGCACATCTCATGCATGACATCCTTATTTGCCCTTCTCTTTAACCAATAGAGTTTAATACGAAAAGGAACTTTGCTCCAACTTCTTATCTAAAGAAGTAGAAAGAAACAAAACGACTGGTTTACAGACAATTTGTCATTTTACATATTTTATATGCAGACAATTTGTCCGAAATGTGCCAATGGCAAATCTTTTGCGCCTTCCCAAGTGTTATGAAACTGATAAAATAGAAAGGAGAACAAAATATGAACTTTAACAACTTTACCATTAAAGCGCAAGAAGCGGTGCAGGAGGCTGTGAACCTGGTACAAAGCCGTGGACAGCAAGCCATCGAGCCCGTGCATGTGCTTCAAAGCGTGATGAAAGTGGGTGAAAATGTCACCAACTTCATCTTCCAGAAGCTGGGCATGAACGGTCAGCAGATAGCACTTGTACTGGACAAGCAAATTGATTCTCTGCCCAAGGTATCCGGCGGAGAGCCATACCTGAGCCGTGAAACGAACGAAGTGTTCCAGAAGGCCACCCAATATTCCAAGGAAATGGGTGATGAATTCGTCTCCCTGGAACCGGTACTGCTGGCTTTGCTGAATGTGAAAAGCACTGCATCCACCATTCTGAAAGATGCCGGGATGACGGAACGCGAACTGCGGGAAGCCATCAACGAACTGCGAAAAGGAGAAAAAGTAACTTCACAATCCAGCGAAGACACTTACCAGTCATTGGAAAAGTATGCCATCAATCTGAACGAAGCAGCCCGCAGCGGCAAACTGGATCCCGTCATCGGCCGTGACGAAGAGATACGGCGTGTCCTGCAGATTCTGAGCCGGCGTACCAAGAACAACCCGATTCTTATCGGTGAACCGGGTACCGGTAAAACGGCCATCGTAGAGGGACTTGCCCACCGTATCTTGCGTGGAGACGTCCCCGAGAACTTGAAGAACAAACAAGTCTACTCCCTGGATATGGGTGCACTGGTGGCCGGCGCCAAGTACAAAGGCGAATTTGAAGAACGTCTGAAGGCCGTTATCAACGAAGTGAAGAAGTCGGAAGGAGACATTATCCTCTTCATTGATGAAATCCATACCTTGGTGGGTGCCGGCAAGGGCGAAGGTGCCATGGATGCCGCCAACATCTTGAAACCCGCCTTGGCACGCGGTGAACTGAGGAGCATCGGGGCCACTACCCTCGATGAATATCAGAAGTATTTCGAAAAGGACAAAGCGTTGGAGCGCCGCTTCCAGATTGTCATGGTGAACGAACCGGACACGCTGAGCACCATCTCCATTCTGCGTGGTCTGAAGGAACGTTATGAGAACCATCACCACGTACGGATTAAGGACGATGCCATCATCGCCGCCGTAGAGTTGAGCAACCGTTACATCACCGACCGTTTCTTGCCGGACAAGGCTATCGACCTGATGGACGAAGCCGCCGCCAAGCTGCGTATGGAGGTCGATTCCGTACCGGAAGAGCTGGACGAGATTTCGCGTAAGATAAAGCAGCTGGAGATTGAACGTGAAGCCATCAAGCGCGAAAACGACAAGCCCAAGCTGGAACAAATCGGCAAAGAACTTGCCGAGCTGAAGGAGCAGGAAAACTCGTACAAGGCGAAATGGCAAAGTGAAAAGACCCTTGTCAACAAAATCCAGCAGAATAAGGTGGAAATAGAGAACCTGAAGTTCGAGGCCGACAAGGCTGAACGGGAAGGCGACTATGGCCGGGTGGCCGAAATACGCTACGGCAAACTGCAAGCGCTGAACCAGGAGATTGAAGAAACGCAGCAAAAACTGCACGAGATGCAGGGCGACAAGGCCATGATTAAAGAGGAAGTGGACGCTGAAGACATCGCCGACGTAGTATCCCGCTGGACCGGCATACCGGTAAGCAAGATGCTGCAAAGCGAAAAGGACAAACTGTTGCATCTGGAGGCGGAACTGCACCAGCGGGTTATCGGGCAGGACGAAGCCATCGAGGCCGTATCCGATGCCGTACGACGCAGCCGTGCCGGACTGCAAGACCCGAAACGTCCTATCGGCTCATTCCTTTTCCTGGGAACCACCGGTGTAGGTAAGACGGAATTGGCAAAGGCGCTGGCGGAGTTCCTCTTTGACGACGAGACAATGATGACCCGTATCGACATGAGCGAGTATCAGGAGAAACACAGCGTTTCCCGTCTGGTTGGAGCGCCTCCGGGATATGTGGGCTACGATGAAGGTGGACAACTGACAGAAGCCGTAAGGCGGAAACCGTATTCTGTCGTCCTATTCGACGAAATCGAGAAAGCGCATCCGGACGTATTCAACATCTTGCTGCAAGTGCTGGATGACGGACGTCTGACGGACAACAAAGGGCGTACGGTCAACTTCAAAAATACGATTATCATCATGACCTCCAACATGGGCAGCGGCTATATCCAAAGCCAGATGGAGAAGCTCAACAGTAGCAATAAGGAGCAAATCGTAGAGGAAACCAAAAAGGAAGTGATGAATATGCTGAAAAAGACCATCCGCCCGGAATTCCTGAACCGTATCGACGAAACCATCATGTTCCTGCCACTGACAGAGCCCGAAATCAAGCAAATTGTGGTGCTCCAAATCAAGAGTGTGCAGAAGATGCTTTCCGGTAACGGCGTGGAACTTGTTCTGACAAATGCCGCCATAGACTTCCTTGCCAATGCAGGGTATGACCCTGAATTCGGCGCCCGTCCGGTGAAACGTGCCATCCAGCACTATTTGCTGAACGACTTGTCGAAGAAGCTGCTGGCTCAGGAAGTAGACCGCAGCAAGCCTATTACAGTGGATGCCAATACCACTGACGACGGACTGGTTTTCAGAAATTAAAAGCAATCCGTATCCCCCAATAAAAGAGGCGATTCCCGACTATTGAGAATCGCCTCTTTTATTTTGTATTTCAATCCTTCTCCGATTACTCGGCCTTGCTTTCCTCCTTCGTTTCTGCCGCAGGAGTTTCTTCAAAATCCGTCATACCGCTTGCCACCAGCAAATTATACCAAACAATCAATTTCTTGATGTCGGACGGATATACGCGGTCGCGATCGAAGGTAGGCAATACCTCTGCCAGGTAAGCACGCAAGTCGTCAGCAGTAGCTTTCTTCAAATCCAGCACTACGGCAGCACCATTTTCCTTTTTCTTCATGGAAAGAAACACTTCCTTCAAAGGAACATCTTCCGTATCTGTATACATGGCGATATCGCCCAAAGAAATAATCTTCTCATTACCATAAGCAGGGAAACGCTTCTTGTCTGCAAGCGACTCTACAATCAACATATTTTTTCCCTGAGAAACAAGCTTATACAATCCCGGTTTACCGGAAATGGACAAAATAGTCTTCAACATAATATATTCTGTTTTGATGATTAGTAGTTATTTTTTTCGGGGGGCAAAGATAATGTAAGCCGAAGACAATACAAAATAAGCTTGCTTATTTTTATTGTTAAGGAGATGCCTATTTGCGTAACAGATAGTGCATTTTTTCAGATAGCGAACCGATTAGCTCTAAAACTTGCGGAATCAATGGGGTTTCGCCATCATTTACAATGACAAAATCTGCATATTTACGCTTTTCTTCGTCATTCATCTGGCTACGGATACGCTTTTCTATCAATTCGCGCGAGGAAGCATCCCGCCGGACGGCACGTAAAATGCGCACCTCTTCGGGCGCATAGACCATAACAATAGCATCCACTTCACCCGCAAACCCCGCTTCGACCAGAATGGCCGATTCTATACCGACAATGGGAAAAGCGGTGCGGCATTGTGTCCACCGCCTGAAATCCTCCTTTACACGAGGATGCACAATACAGTTGATTTCTTTGGCATGCTCCGGACTGCCGAAAAGATAAGACGCCAACAAAGGCTTGTTCAGCGTGCCACCGGCATACACTTCCGCACCAAGCAAAGCTGACAAATCCTCGCGGATCAATGAATCGGATGCCATCAGCCTTTTCGTTTCCAAGTCCGAGATATAGACGGGAACACCCAGCACTTCCAACAGCCGGGATACCATACTCTTTCCGCTACCGATACCACCGGTTATACCTATCTTAATCGCCATAATCAGGAGAAACTTGCTCTATCAGAAAATCCACTTGTGCCGGATTGAAGCGTACCTGGCTCACCCCTTTCGGCAGATTCTTAATCTTTACCGTATACTTGTCGGAACCCAGACGGAGCAGTTCCTCATAGGACACGTAAATATGAAAATCATCAGCGTTAATCTGCCTGAAATGACTCAGACCAACCTGAAACGTGACCTGCACCTTGGAAGGGAAAGCGCGCAGCACCTTGTCGGCAGGAAAGTTAACGCCACGCAACGGCACCTCCACTGTCTTTTCCGTATAAATATCCACCGGAAGCATCATCTCAATGGAAGAAGGCACAAACTTCACACCTTTCTGGATACGCAGGGGGACTTGCTGCCTCAAGGTATCCGATATATCTTCCAGCTTCACCGGTTGCGTATAGGCAACAGCAATCGTATCCAGCACGCCTTGCGGCGCATACACCAATACGGAATCGGGACTGAATATCGTATCCGAAAGATAATACTCACGTCCGGCACTCAGCGTGCCGCGCAGCTTCACCGGCACCAGTTTGGAGGCTCCCGTCGAATAGATGTACTCCAATGTATCCGGCTTCATGGAAAGCAGGCGGGTAGAGGCATTCAGCTGGTTCAGCACTTTCTTTTCAAACTGCGAGGGATATATCCTTACTTGATTATCCACGCCCTTATAATCGGCATAATCGAGAATAACGGGATAAAAGCTCTTTCCCAACATATAGTTGAGCAGTACCGTTCCCTTATCCTTTACCTTGATACGGAGTTCTGAAGCAGGTTCAGAGGTAATCACCACATTATTGGGCACTCCCTTCAGCCGCACCGGTATAGAAAAGTCCGCCTCATAGTCGTTGTTCAAGGTCTGCAAGAGCCAGAAGCCACCGGCTACAAAGAAAAAAACAAAAAAATGAAGAACTCCCTGCTTTTATCGCTAAGCAGAAAGTCCTTCACTTCTCTTGATATCTTCAGATATGTACGTTGTATGTTCCTACGTTCAAACATAGGCTCACATTTCTATTATTTAGATGCCTGACTGCTGTTCGCATCAGCAGCTGCAGCAAAAATAGAATTCTTGTCTATACGAATCTTAACGTTAGAAGCGATTTCAAGCACCACATCATTGTCGTTGATTTCCTTGATAACACCATGGATACCACCAGCTGTGATTACTTTCTGATTCACTTGAAGCGATTTACGGAAGTTTGCTATTTCCTTTTGCTTCTTGTTTTGAGGACGAATCATAAAGAAATACATAATAACGAACATGGCTATCAGCATAATCCACATCATGCTACCACCACCGGCAGGGCCTGCAGCGGGAGCCTGCAGGAAGAATACAGTCATTAAGTTCATAAATACTCAGTTTTGGTTTCTATTATTAAACAAAGGTATTAGTTTTTCGTTAACTTACCTTCTTTTTTAATTGATTAACTATTCCATCCAATGTACCGTTCACGAAGCTGCCACTTTTGGCCGTGCTGTAAACTTTGGCAATATCGACATATTCGTTCAACGAAACACTCACCGGAATGTTCGGGAAACTTAATATTTCGGCCAAGGCACACTGCATGATTACAACGTCCATAAAGGCTACACGGTCCAAGTCCCAATTGCGCGTGTTCTCGCTGATGAGGTGACGGTAATAGTCACAGTTCAAGATGGCACGGCGGAACAAACGGCGTGCAAATTCCTGGTCTTCCTCATCCTTGAACTCTGGTAGAAGTTCCTGATTGGCACCATTCTTCTCTTCAAAGCGCTTGATGGTTTTCAGTACGAAAGTATCCACAATCTCCTTGTCGTCATTCCAGTAGAGGCTCTGGTCTTCGAGCACATTGTCCAAGGCTTCGTTGTTGAAGACAAAAGTCTTATACAGCTTTCTCCACAATTCACGGTCGTATTCGTAAGAATTGTCCGAAGAAGCCATATATTCCTTATATATATCTGATTCCACAATTTTCTCATACAATCCCTTGACAAAGTCTTCATCATTGGCCCACGTGCGCTTTTGGTTGGCAATGAATTCCGTCAATTGTTTGTTCACTTCCAACTGGGCTATGAACTTGTTTTCCACAAATTTCATGTTGGGATACAGCTCCTCGGCAGTGGAGCCAGCTTAGCTTTTGCCGCATCAATACGTTTTTGTGCGTAGTTCGTCAAAGCTATCATCAGCATCAGCAGGTAGTTGTAGAGGTCGTATGCCTTTGAAAGGCTAAAGAACAATTCTTTCTCCGCTGAGTCTAAATTTTTACTGCCATTCTGATAATAAGCATATACAATCTGTATAATCTTAAGACGAATAAGAACTCTGTTGATCATAATTCTAAAGTAAATACTAGTGTTTTAACAAGGCGCAAAAGTAGGCATTTTTAATGAGTTTACATAAATAAATCACATTTTTTAATGCAGATATTGATTATCCGGTCTTTTTCTTTTGACAGTTTAAAAAAAATCGTCAATTTTGAGCCCGATAAAGAGCTAAAAGCTACGAGATACAAGTTTTAAGGTGATAATATCAAAATTGAGACCTATTATAATATGGAAGACTTTAAGAAGAAAAACGCAGCGGACATGAACGACAAGGAGATTGCATTCTCCCAATCCATCAAAGCAGGTAAGCGCATCTACTATTTAGACGTCAAGAAAAACAGAAAAGACGAAATGTTTCTCGCCATCACGGAAAGCAAGAAGATTGTGATGGGCGAAGGAGACGACTCGCAGGTAAGTTTCGAAAAGCACAAAATCTTTCTATACAAAGAGGATTTTGAAAAGTTCATGAACGGACTTCAGCAAGCCATCGGCTTCATCCAGGAACAGCAAGGCTGCTATACAAGACATACCACTGACGAAGAGGCTGAAAGTCCCGAAACGGGAAAAGAAGAACTGCCGAAAGAGGAAAAAGCGTCTTCATTGGAAGGAGAAATCAAGATAGACATTGAATTTTAAGTTATAACCTTTTGATAATCAAAAAGAAGCTGTACTTTTGCACCGCTTTTTTGCAACATCGTGTGGCAAGCCACATCGTGTGATGGTGAATTAAGCAAAAAATTTACTTAATTTAGAGTAACACAAAAATTTTTTAAATGAAATCAATTGAAGTAAAAGGAACTGCAAGAACTATTGCAGAACGTTCTTCGGAACAAGCAAGAGCTTTGAAAGCTATTCGTAAAAACAACGGTGTACCTTGCGTACTTTATGGTGCAGGTGAAAATGTTCACTTCACTGTACCTGCAGAGGGTCTGCGTAACTTGGTTTACACTCCGCACATCTACGTAGTTGACTTGGTGATTGATGGCAAGAAAGTAAACGCTATCATGAAAGATATCCAATTCCACCCCGTAAAGGATACTATCCTGCACGTTGACTTCTATCAAATTGACGAGGCTAAGCCTATCGTTATGGAAGTTCCGGTACAGATGGAAGGTTTGGCAGAAGGTGTTAAGGCCGGTGGTAAGCTGGTACTCCAGATGCGTAAGCTGAAAGTAAGAGCTTTGTATAACGTAATTCCTGAAAGACTGATTATCAACGTTGCCCACTTGGGACTTGGTAAGACTGTTAAAGTTGGCGAATTGCAATACGAAGGATTGGAATTGCTGAATGCCAAAGAAGCTGTTGTATGCGCCGTTAAGCTGACTCGTGCTGCAAGAGGTGCCGCTGCTGCTGCAGGCAACTAATCGATTCTTTTCAAGAAAGACTAAATATTCGGGAACGCGGATTAACGCAGCCAACGCAGATTTCATACTGATTTCCGCGGAAAGTTGCGATAATCCGCGTTCTTTTTACGGCTCACGAGAGTGTATAATTCACCACAGATTACACTGATTTGCACAGATAGACATCTTTGATTATCGGTACATTAAATTCATTCTGTGTTAATCTGTGTAATCTGTGGTGAATACTAGTTTTAACACCCTCATAAACAGGAAGCACTGACTATGAAATATTTAATTGTAGGATTGGGCAATATCGGCCCCGAATATCACGAAACCCGCCATAACATCGGATTCATGGCAGTAGATGCTCTGGCCAAAGCAGCGGGTGCCACTTTTACCGACGGACGTTATGGTTTCACCACAACACTGTCAGTCAAGGGACGCCAACTGTTACTGCTGAAGCCTTCCACCTTTATGAACCTCAGCGGCAACGCCGTACGCTACTGGATGCAAAAGGAAAACATTCCATTGGAGAATGTGTTGGTAGTGGTAGATGACCTGGCACTGCCTTTCGGCACACTGCGCCTGAAAGGTAAGGGAAGCGATGCGGGACATAACGGCCTTAAGCATATTGCATCAACGCTGGGCACCCAGAATTATGCACGCCTGCGTTTCGGCATCGGCAATGACTTTCCCCGTGGCGGACAGATTGACTATGTGCTGGGACATTTTACCGATGAAGATTGGAAAACAATGGGCGAGAGATTGGAAACAGCCGGAGAAATCATCAAAAGTTTCTGCCTGGCGGGAATAGATATCACCATGAATCAATATAACAAGAAATGAACGAAGCCAGAATTGACAAATGGATGTGGGCCGTGCGCATCTTCAAGACGCGTACCATAGCCGCCGAAGCCTGCAAAAAAGGACGCATCAGCATCAATGGCGCACTGGCAAAGGCTGCCCGTACGGTGAAACCGGGAGACGTCATCCAGGTGCGCAAGCCCCCCGTCACCTATTCCTTCAAAGTTCTGCAGCCCATCGAAAAGCGTGTTGGCGCAAAGTTAGTGGCCGAAATGATGGAGAATGTAACGACTCCGGAACAGTATGAACTGCTGGAGATGAGCCGTGTTAGCGGTTTCGTCAACCGTGCCAAAGGTACCGGACGACCAACGAAAAAGACCGCCGGAGTCTGGAAGAATTTACAGAACCGGAATTTCTGGATGATTTCGACTTTGAATTCGATTTTGAGGAAGAGTAAAAATAAGGGAAAGATTATGAGCGAGAGAATAATTAAATGGGGATTCATCGGTTGCGGAGAAGTGACCAAATACAAAAGCGGACCGGCATTCCAGAAAATAGAGAACTCCGAAGTAGTGGCCGTCATGAGCCGAAATGGTGACAAGGCCAAGACCTACGCCAAGGAAAGAGGGATTCCTAAATGGTACGACGATGCCCAGGAGCTGATTGACGACGAAGAGGTGAACGCCGTGTACATTGCCACTCCTCCTTCTTCACATGCTACGTACGCCATCATGTCCATGAAGGCAGGTAAACCGGTCTACATAGAGAAGCCGATGGCTGTTACCTACGAAGAGTGCTGCCGCATCAACCGCATTTCCAAAGAAACGGGTGTTCCATGTTTTGTTGCGTACTACCGCCGCTATCTGCCCTACTTCCTGAAGGTAAAGTCACTGGTAGAGGAGGGACATATTGGCAATGTCATCAACATTCAAATCCGCTTCGCCCAGCCTCCCCGCGACCTCGACCATAACAAGGAAAACCTACCGTGGCGCGTGCAGCCGGACATTGCCGGCGGAGGATACTTCTATGACCTTGCGCCCCACCAGATAGACTTGCTGCAGGAAATCTTCGGATGTATCCTCGAAGCCAGCGGCTACAAGAGCAACCGTGGCAGACTATATCCTGCCGAAGACACTCTAAGCGCATGTTTCCAGTTTGACAGCGGACTGGTGGGCAGCGGCTCCTGGTGCTTTGTCGCCCACGAATCCGCCCGCGAAGACCGTATAGAAATCATTGGAGACAAAGGCATGATTTGTTTCTCCGTATTCACCTATGACCCCATTGCGCTGCACACAGAAAGAGGGCGTGAGGAAATCATTGTCGAAAATCCCACCTACGTCCAGCAACCGCTTATACAGGCAGTGGTAGACCACCTGCTGGGCAAGTCAGTCTGCGGCTGTGACGGTGAAAGCGCCACTCTGACTAACTGGGTAATGGACAAAATACTGAACAAACTCTGATTAGCGTTCATGGGGTAGACCTTACCCCATGTCGAAACCTTCACATTTCCGGCCGACCAGCTTGTACACATCGGCACTCTCGCCTACAACCCATACCACATCGCCTTCTACAAAAGGTTCATGCGGGTCGGGAGCATGCAGGGTCTCCCCTCCCCGCTCCACACCGGCAATCAGGCAGTGATACTTCTCGCGTATCCCTGCTTCCTTCAGGGTCTTGTTCAGGAAAGGAGACTGCCCGTCCACACAGAACTGGCGCAGAATCATCTCACTCTTCTCTATCACATCCGTATTCATGGCAGACACCTTATCCATCTCCTTGCCGAAGACGTTCAGTTCCTCGTCCGTAGCAATCACTTGTATCTTGTCCTGCGGGAAAAGGCGGACAGACGCTCCGGGAATATTAATCCGTTTCTTGCCCCGAAGGATGGAGACCACATGGATGCCGTATTTCTTTCCGAAATTCAGCTCCGCCAATGTCCTGCCCACCCATGCCGACTCGCCGGGGATTTCAAAATCCGTCAGGTGCAGGTCGCGCGACAGCAGACGTCCCGCATACTCCGGTTTCTTCTCTCCCATATACTCGGCACGCATGTCGCGGTACCGCAGATTCTGGAAGAATGTCCTCTCTATCATGATGGACTGCTTCTTCAACTGGCGGGAGAGTATCATTAAAGTCACCAGCAACACCGCCACTCCAAATACCAGTCCCACAGACATCTTGAACAAACCGGCTATAACGAACATGACAAACGAAACACCCAGCAGCAGACGCAGTACAATGGTAGCCACCAACGGCGCCCGGTTTCCACGGTTATCTTTCCATAAAGTCACGAACTCCTCCGAATGATTCTTTTTAATCATGATAGCACGCAGAAACGGAGCTATACACAGAATGATGATAAAGGCAGCCAACAAAGAGCCCCATACCCCGGGCAGACTGTCGTGCACGAAAGGCACCAGAAAACGGAACGCCAAAGCTATCACCGCCACGCAAATGATAGAATATACAACCGTAATCCTGACTAGTGCAAATATCAGTTTCTTCCACAGACTTTCATGGTTCATCGTCTGCGAACCTGAAGCATAACGGGTCAAGAACTTTCTCCATTTTTCCGGCAAATGCGTATCCACAAGATTGGAAGCGGGGCCTGCCAAACGAATCATATAAGGAGTAAGGAAGGTAGTGATGACAGACACCGCCACCACAATAGGATACAAGAAATGGCTGGTGACATGCAGCGACACGCCCAGCGAAGCTATAATAAAGGCAAACTCACCGATTTGCGTCAGACTGAAACCGCATTGCATAGCCGTCTTCAGCGGTTGCCCTGCCAGCAGCACGCCCAGCGTTCCGAAAAGGGATTGTCCGAGGATGACCGCCAGAGTAATCACGACAATAGGTCCCGCATACTCCACAATCATGGCCGGGTCTACCATCATGCCGACCGATACGAAGAAGATGGCGCCGAACAAGTCCTTGACCGGCTTCACCAGGCGCTCTATGCTCTCCGCCTCTACCGTCTCGGCAAGAATGGAGCCCATGATGAACGCGCCGAAAGCAGCCGAGAAACCCGTGTGCGCGGCCATCACCACCATACCGAAACAGAGTCCGAGAGAGACTATCAGCAAGGTTTCCTCGCTCATCAGCTTCCGGCACCGCTTCAGCAATCCGGGGATGAGGTATATCCCTACGACGAACCAAAGTATCAGGAAGAACAGCAGTTTGGCAATGCTCCCCAGCATCTCCGTACCCTCGAAGTTATGGCTGACTGCCATCGTGGAGAGCATCACCATCAATACGATGGCAAGAATATCCTCCAGGATAAGCACACTGAGCACCAGACCCCGTGAACTGTTTCTTGCGCATCCCCAAATCATCAAACGCCTTATAGATAATGGTAGTGGACGACATGGCAATCATACCGCCCAGGAAGATACAGTCCATCCGTTGCCAGCCGAACCCGGTACCTACCGCCACTCCCAACAATATCATACAAAAGATGATGGTACACGCAGCAATAATCGCCACGCCTCCCACCTTTACAATCTTCTTGAAGCTGAATTCCAATCCCAGTGCAAACAGCAGGAAGATAACGCCTATATCCGCCCAGGTCTGTATATTAGCCGTGTCCATCACCGACGGTGTATAGGCCATGTGAGGGCTGGCAAGGAATCCTGCAACTACATATCCTAACACCAGCGGTTGCTTCAATTTCTTAAAAAGCAGGGTCATAATCCCCGCACAAATCAATATCAGAGCTAAATCAGCTATCAAAGGGGCTAAATGTGACATAACACTACTTATCTATTAATCAGAGATATACAACTGCAAAACTCTGCAATACATCTGCAGTAGCTCTGCAATTACATTCTGCAGTGGCTCTGCAAAAGCCTTGCAGCGTCACTGCAACTGCTTTGCAGCAACACTGCAAAAGGTATGCAGTAACTTTGCAGCAGTTGTCTGTACGATTCTACAACACTCCTTTCGAGCTTGGCAGTTCAAAGTGATAAATATCCCTTTTCACCGCCATCTTCAGCGCACGTGCCAGCGCCTTGAAGATGCCTTCTATCTTATGATGTTCGTTCTGCCCTTCGGCTTTTACATTAAGATTCATCCGGGCGGCATCACTCAAGGACTTGAAGAAGTGCAGGAACATTTCCGTAGGCATGTCGCCTATCTTCTCGCGCTTGAACCCGGCATCCCATACCAACCACGGGCGACCGCCGAAGTCGAGGCACACCTGGCAGAGACAATCGTCCATAGGAAGGGCATAGCCGTAGCGTTCGATGCCGCGCTTGCTTCCTAAGGCCTGATAAAGGCAGTCGCCCAGAGCAAGAGCGGTATCCTCGATGGTGTGATGCTCGTCCACTTCAAGGTCACCTTTCACACGGATGGTGAGGTCCATGCCGCCGTGCTTGCCTATCTGCTCCAGCATGTGGTCGAAGAAGCCCAGTCCGGTCGCGATGTCACAATGCCCGTCACCATCCAGATTCAAGGATACGTATATATCTGTCTCCCTTGGGTAGTGCGACGTACTTCCCGCCGTACGCCTCACCGGCAAAACGAGGAATTCGGCAACCTTATCCCAATCCCTGGTGGCGAGGGCGCAGTAATCTTCAAGTCCGTCACAAGCGGCACCGCCACCTTCGGAAACGGGTTTCAATGACGCCGTGTCATCTTGCAGAAGAATGGCGCGGCAGCCCAGATTCTTTGCCAGTTCCACATCCGTAGGCCGGTCGCCAATGACGAAACTGTGGGACAAATCGTAGTCCGGGTTATCGAGGTATTTGGTAAGCATTCCGGTACGCGGCTTGCGAGTCGGTGCATTGTCGTCGGGCATGCTGCGGTCTATGCAGATGTCGTCGAAGGTGATGCCTTCGCCTTCCAATGTCTTCATCATCAGGTTGTGTGCCGGCCAAAAGGTCTCTTCCGGAAAGGAAGTTGTGCCGAGCCCATCCTGATTGGTTACCATTACAAAATCAAAATCCAGCTTGCTGCGGATGAAGCCAAGATTGCGCATCACTTTCGGATAGAACTCCAGCTTCTCCAGGGAGTCCAGCTGATAATCAATGGGCGGCTCAATGACTAAAGTCCCGTCACGGTCTATAAAAAGTAGTTTCTTCATTTTAAAGGATATTTTTTGAGGGAATAAAGGGAGTTATCGGGAGTTAGAAGGAGTTAGAGGCCGATAGTTCTGCTTGCATAAGCATTACTTGTATAAAACAGCAGTATCGGCCTCTAACTCCCTTTTACTCCCTTTAACTCCTTCTACATATATTCCTTCAGCGCTTCAATCAATTTTTCATTCTCCCCTCTCGTTCCTACCGTCACTCGCAGGCAATTTCCGCAGAGTGACACGGAGTTACGGTTGCGGACAATGATACCCTTGCCTACCAGATAATTGTAAATCTTCACGGCATCCGTCACACGGGCCAGGAAGAAATTGGCATGGGAAGGGAACATCTTCACCGTACATGGCAGTGCGGCGAACTCGGCTTCCAGATTCTCCCGTTCTTCTTTCAAGGTCTTCACCCAACGTTCTATTTCATAATAGCGGTGAAGCATTTCCACTGCCTGCTTCTGTGTCAACTGGTTCACGTTATAGGGATATTTTATCTTACTGAGGATGCCGATAATCTCCGGTGAGGCAAATGCCATACCCAGACGGATGGCAGCACATCCCCATGCTTTGGAGAAGGTTTGCAGTACAATGAGATTCGGATACCGATTCAAATTTTCGAGGAAGGAAGGTGCTTCGGAGAAGTCATTGTATGCCTCATCCAGTATCACCAACCCATCAAACTGGTGAATCAGCGTTTCAATCTCGCTACGGAGCAGGTCATTGCCGGTAGGATTGTTGGGAGAGCAGATAAAAATCAGTTTGGTATGCTCATCCGCAGCAGCCAAAAGCTTGTCGGCAGAGAACTGGAAATCCTCATCGAGCAGCACCTTGCGGTACTCCACATCATTAACGTCGGCACAGACTTGATACATGCCGTAGGTAGGGTCGATAGCCACTACATTGTCCACACGGGGTTCACAAAAAGCACGGAACACCAAATCGATAGCTTCGTCACTGCCATTCCCTAAGAAGATGGAATCGGGACTCACCTTTTTAATTCTAGACAATTCTGTCTTTAGCTCCCGCTGCATGGGGTCGGGATAACGGTTGTGGGGCATGTTATAAGGATTCTCGTTTGCATCGAGAAAAACGGATGCCGCAGCACCATTATATTCATCACGTGCTGAAGAATAAGGCTTCAGACGCCAGATATTCGGACGGGTAAGTTCTTGTAATGTTTTCACCATGTTATTTATGATTTGACAATTTACGATTAAAATTACTTTAAGCCATCAGCTCTCAATTTTCAACTTTCAATTTTCATTCTCCAACTGCCCCAGTCTCACACTCACGGCATTCTTATGCGCATCCAGCTGTTCATTGGCAGCCATCAGCTCGATGGCAGGGCCGATGATATTTAATCCTTCCGGCTTTATCTCCTGAAAAGTTATCTTGCGGATAAAGCTGTTGAGGCTGACACCGCTGTATGCTTTGGCATAGCCGTTTGTCGGCAGGGTATGGTTTGTGCCCGAAGCATAATCTCCCGCACTCTCCGGAGTAAGAGAACCCAGGAATACGGAACCGGCATTCACGATACGTTCTGCCACGGAAAGATAATCCTCGGTTTCTATGATAAGATGTTCGGGAGCATACGCGTTGGTCAATTCAATGGCTTCTGCCATGCTGTCCACTACAATCAGTTTGCTATTGGCAAGAGACTTTTCGGCAATCTCTTTACGTGGCAGTAAGGCCAGTTGGCGTTCCACTTCCACCTTTACAGCTTGTTGCAATTCGACAGAGGTCGTAATTAATATAGCCTGACTGTCCACTCCGTGTTCTGCCTGGCTCAACAAGTCGGCGGCGACAAAAATCGGATTAGCTGTTTCGTCAGCCAAAACTTCTACTTCCGAAGGTCCTGCCGGCATATCTATCGCCACATCACGCAAGCTCACAAGCTGTTTGGCAGCCGTGACATACTGATTTCCCGGACCGAATATCTTGTAAACCTTAGGCACACTTTCCGTTCCGTATGCCATAGCGGCAATGGCTTGTATGCCGCCAGCTTTGAAAATCCGGTTGACACCTGCCACTTTTGCGGCAAACAACACAGCGGGATGTACCTTTCCGTCACGTCCCGGAGGGGTGCAGAGAACAATCTCCTTGCATCCGGCAATCCTGGCGGGAACGGCCAGCATCAGTACCGTAGAAAACAGCGGAGCCGTTCCTCCGGGGATATACAATCCCACCTTTTCTATGGCAACCGCTTTCTGCCAGCAGGTCACCCCCGGCTGAGTCTGCACTTTCTTGCCCTCAAAGCGTTGTGCGGCGTGGAAAGTCTCGATGTTCTGCTTTGCCAGGCGAATAGCTGCTTTCAAGTCTTCACTCACCAGGTTTTCCGCTTCCTGCTGTTCCTCTTCCGACACTGCCAGCGAGGCCAACATTACTTTATCAAATTTTTCTTCATAATCCAGCACAGCACGGTCTCCCTCCTCCTTCACACGGTCAATAACACTCCGCACCGTATCAAACAGATTCTCCGTATTCATCACCGGACGTTTCAGAATCTCTTGCCACTGGGATTTATCGGGATTACTAATCAATATCATAATGACATGTTTTTAAAGATTTATGCATAAACCATGATATTATTGGAGGTGTGTCAAAACTCTCTGAAGACTTTCTTTTAGGCGCTGATTACGCGGATTTCACGGATTTATTTTACCGAATCCGCGCTATTTCGCGTAATTCGCACCTAATGTCGTAACATAAAGAAAGCGTTTATATACTTTTGACACATCCTCGAGGCTTTAAATTATCATTTTCTCAATCGGCAGCACCAGAATGCCTTCCGCCCCCAATGCCTTCAACTTTCCGATAATCTCCCAGAAACACTTCTCGTCGAGTACGGTATGTACTGAGCACCAGCCTTCTTGTGCCAAAGGCATCACCGTGGGGCTCTTCATGCCCGGAAGTACAGAGACAATCTCATCCAGTTTCTCTTTCGGGGCATTCATCAGCACATACTTCTTATCTTCGGCTGTCTTCACAGCATCCATACGGAACAACAGCTCCCTCAATATCTCTTGCTTTTCCTCGCTCAGGTTCCTGTTACCAATCAGCAGGGCTTCGGACTTCATCACAACCTCCACTTCCTTCAGGCGGTTGCTCACCAGCGTAGAACCGGAACTTACAATATCGAAAATGGCATCTGCCAGACCGATGCCCGGCGCCACTTCTACCGACCCCGTAATGACGTGTATCTCCGCATTCACCCCATTCTCTTTCAAAAAGCCGGAAAGGATACCCGGATAAGATGTCGCAATCTTCTTTCCGTGAAACCACTTCACCCCCGGATACTCAATATCCTTCGGCATGGCAAGAGACAGACGGCATTTGCTGAATCCCAGACGCTTGATTATCTCTGCATCCTCATTCTTCTCAACAAATTCATTCTCACCCACAATTCCTATATCAGCCACTCCGGTAGCCACAGACTGCGGAATGTCGTCATCCCTCAGAAACAACACTTCAAGAGGAAAGTTTGACGACTGCACCAACAACGAGCGCTTCATGGCACTCAACTTTATATCCGATTCTCCCAAAAACGACATGGTCTCGTCATACAGACGACCCTTAGCTTGTACTGCAATTCTTAACATAAGGTTATTTACTATTTTACGATTTACTATTTACTATTTTGAATGAGATGACAGAAAACAAAACGAGGCTTACCAATATTCGGCAAGCCTCGTCTGTTATGTCATCTGTTGTACATATACACTCATACGCCCACCGAGTTATTCGTTAGGATGATGATGGTGATGATGTGCAACGATATTCTTCATATTTTTTGGATTTTAATGCGACAAAAGTAAACTAAAAGTTTGAAACTCCAAAAGATTTATCACAAAAAGTTTATTTTTCTTTCAAATTCATCTTAGTTCACCACAGATTACACAGATTTGCACAGATTATTTTTATTCCAATCTATGCAAATCTGTGTAATCTGTGGTGAAACAATTAAATCAACGGCAATATTTCCTCCTGCTCTACTTCGCAGCTATGGAAATGCATTTCCGCTTCCGCCTTCTCCTTCGGAAAGGTAAAGTAGGTGCAAGTGGCTTCTGTGCAAAGTTCGCCCATGCTATTATACAGGCGTGCTTCTATGATAGCAATATTCCGCTTCTGCTCGCGAAGCGAAGCCCGCAGCACCACATGCGTGTCGTTGGTCGATATGGATTTGCGGAAGCGGGTTTCCATTTTCGATGTCACCCCGCCAGTCTGCAGCTTGCGGAACACGACCCAGCCGCAGATTTCATCCAGCAATACGGACTGGATGCCTCCATGCAACGTATTCAGCCACCCTTGATACTCCGGACGCGGCTTCCAGATGCTCACCACCTCGTCACCGTCCTCATAAAACTCCATTCTCACACCGGCTTCATTGTCGGGAGAGCAACCGAAACAGTTGTAGCCCTCCATATCTTTCCACGGATTGATAATCTTCTTCATATCGTATTCTTCTTTATCTGGTTTTGATTCATAAAGTCTCTCAATAAGACGTTCAATATTAGTCATTCCGATTGAGAACTACAAATTATTGATGCCTTTTTCAGAGAAAAATTAGCGGGATACTGTTCAAAACCGGTTATTTTATTTAGCTTTGTATAAATGAGAGAGAACAACAAGATGCAAAGAGGGGCCTTTTTCTGCTTATGGATATTATTTACATTCTACATTGTTTTGCGCAAAACAAGGAGAACGGTTCTGTCGCATGCGACAGCATCGTATATAAAAATACCTTCAGAAAAGCATTGAAGAAATTCCTCAACTTCAGCGACTTCGACACTACCTATATCAGTCCCAACCGATACAATTACGCCCTGATGCTCGACCATTTCACCAATTACGAGTATTACTCCGTGGGCAATGACGACCAGCGGCTCCGTTTCTCGCCCAACCCTCACAACAAGATAGGCGCTTACTTCGGATGGCGTTGGATATTCCTGGGATGGGCTGTCGATACGGACTGGCTCTACGGAAAGAAAAGCAAGAAAAAGCGCGGTACGGAGTTTGATCTCAGTCTTTACAGTTCCAAACTGGGAGTCGACATTTTCTATCGCAGCACCGGAAACGACTATAAGATACACAAGGTATCCGGCTTTTCCGACGAGATTCCCTCCAATTATTCCGAAGACTTCAACGGATTGAAAGTAAAGATGAAGGGATTAAATCTGTATTACATTTTCAACAATCGACGTTTCTCCTATCCAGCCGCCTTCAGCCAGTCCACCAACCAGCGCTGCAATGCAGGTTCTTTCATTGCCGGATTCTCCGTATCCACCCACAATCTGAACTTCGACTATACCAAGCTGCCCGAAATCATTCAGGAAACCATGAACCCGGGTATGAAGGTGAAACATATCAAATACACGAACATCAGCCTCAACGCCGGCTATGCCTACAATTGGGTGTTTGCCCGCAACTGCCTCGCATGCCTGTCGTTCAATCCGGCTGTCGCCTACAAGACATCACGCATAGAGAAGACAGAAGAGCGGGAAGCGGACGACTGGTACAAGAATTTCAATATCGACTTCATTCTGCGTGCAGGTGTGGTATACAACAACAGCAAATACTTCGTGGGTACCTCATTCGTAGGACGGACATACGACTACTACAAAAACAGTTTCTCCCTAAACAACGGGTTCGGTACCCTCCAAATATATGCCGGATTCAACTTTTATCTGAAAAAGGAGTACCGGAAGAACAAAAGTAAAAAAGGCTTTCAGCCCTCATCTCCCCTCAAAAGCTATAAACACACTCCACCCCTACTATATCCTTCCGCTTATCCTTCTCCCATTGCCTGCAATAGAAGATGTCCACCTCCCAGCGCTCGGACAAGGGCAACGTAATACCCCCACGATAGCGCATCCGCTTTACTCCGAAGTGCTCTGTCTTATTCAAACCATTATACATCTCGGCCGAAGCATACGGTTCCAGCTTGCACTTCGGAATGTCATAGGCAAACTTCGCACGCGAGCGCAAGCGGAACTCATCTCTATGCCCATCGAACGTATACTGAAAGCGCTCACGCAAGGACAGTTTCACCCTTTGCACACGGGCAGACAGAGTGCCTTCCAAACGGTAGCGGTGCCGGAACTTCCAGCCATCTGCCCCCCGATTGCGGTAATGCGTCTCATACCCAGCTCCAAGCTTCAGGAAAGGCAACAGCTTATAGCTTCCCCCCACCTTCAGCCCCCACCGGTCTGTCTTTCCCAAATCATCCTTTGTACGCCACTCCAGCCCACCGGAAACAGTAAATGCCGGCTTCAACTTATATTCGAAACCGGCATTCGCCCAAGTGGCAAAATCCTTCTCCTGCGCCCGCAGGGAAAAAGACGAAACAACCCATAGAACTATCGGCAAAACAAGTACTTTCGTGCATGAAGATATATTACTTACCATACGCTTATTCTGTTAAAGTGTCAAAGGTAAGGATAAATTCTGTAACAATTCTGTAATACTACAAATCTTGTCTGCACATTTCCGATTTTTCAATGATACTTAAAAAACAGAAACCGAGATACAAAAAACAATTCAAAGTTGCCATATATGTATGGCATCATATATATATATTTGTAGCATGAAAAAACACCCTTATAAGCGTTTCATAGATTATTTATTTGGGGTGATTCATTTATGTGAAATCTCTTTCAAATACTCCTCCACCTTTCCGAAGAAGGAGGTCAAATGAGAACCGTCGACAAAAGCATGGTTCACATAAATGGAAAGAGGAAATACCAGACGGCCTTCACGAGATACGGCCTTGCCGGCAGTCATCAACGGATAACTGCAACCGTTGCCTGCTTCGGCAAGTGTATAGGTTATCGAGGTGAAATACATTTTGGGAACCGCACTCAGATGGACCACATCGTAATCGCCTTGCTCGGCAAGAATCTTTTCGGCGCCATACGGGTCGCCGTCCTCGGGTATGTCTGTTATCAGGGCATGGGCTTCGGCATAGAAGCGCTCAAAGTCTTCGTGGTAGGGAATGCGCACGGTATAGAATGTCTTTCCGGGAACGGCTATCGGAGAAATGATGTCCACTCGGTCGTGGAAAACAACCCTGCCTTCCTTGTCGGTACGGTAACGCAGCTCGTCGACTTCATTGGCCGAACGCACCACGGCATACAGGTAATAAAGGAAGAAGGAGCGCTTCGCGGCCCGGGCGGCGGCACTGGCTTCCGTGCAGTCAATCTCTGTGGTAACGGAATACCAGGAGTTGACAAAACTGCGGAAAAAACCGTAGTTGTCCCGGCGTTCCCAGGCATCAATATCTATAATGTGTTTCATACAAAAAGGGGATTCTGTGAAAAAAGGATGCCCTTTTACAAGCATCCTTTCTCCGATTCTATTTATTTCTCTTTCTTATAATTCTCCAGTCCGGTCTGCAGGAACTCAATATATTTGGGAATATCCTCGTCGTAGGAGTAGGACTTGTTGAGCGGCTTGCCTTCGTTGTCAATCAGCACATAGAAGGGCTGCGCATTGGCACCGAACTTGACACGCTGCAGATAACTCCACTTGTCGCCTACGGTACGCAGTGTACGTTCCGTGCCGTTCTCCACAATCTTCACGGGAGAAGGAAGCGGGGTCTTGTTGTCCACGTAGAGCGTGATAAGCACATAGTCGTTGTTGATAATGTCACTCACCTTCGGGTTTGTCCATACGGCAAGCTCCATCTTACGGCAGTTCACGCAACCATAACCGGTGAAGTCGAGCATCACGGGCTTGCCATGCTGACGGGCATACTCCATACCGAGGTCGTAATCATCGAACTTGGCATGCACTTCATTATTGTAAAGATTGAAGTCTTGCGTCTGCATGGGCGGCGCAAAGGCACTGACAGCTTTCAACGGAGCTCCCCACAAACCAGGAACCATATACACCGCAAATGCCAGTGAGGCCAACGCCATAAAGAAACGGGGTACACTAACCTTTGAATCGTCATCATCGTGCGGGAACTTGATTTTGCCCAACAAGTAGAAACCAAGCAGTGCAAAAAGTACAATCCACAAAGCAAGGAACGTTTCACGGTCGAGGATGCGCCAACCGTAAGCTAAATCGGCTACCGAAAGGAACTTCAGGGCAAAAGCCAGCTCCAGGAAGCCAAGCGTCACCTTGATGATATTCATCCATCCACCGGATTTGGGCATGGACTTCAACCAGGACGGGAATAAGGCAAACAGCGTGAAAGGCAATGCCAATGCAATGGCAAAGCCCAGCATGCCAATAGCGGGAGCTACCACGCTGCCCGTCGTGGAAACCTGAACCAGCAGGAATCCAATAATAGGTCCCGTGCAGGAGAAAGATACCAGCGACAAGGTAAACGCCATCAAGAAGATGCTGAGCAGACCACTTGTGGCCTCAGCCTTACTGTCTACGGCCGTACTCCATTTGGAGGGCAACGTTATTTCGAACGCTCCGAAGAGGAAGCCGCAAACACAACCAACATCAAGCAGAAAAGGATATTGAATACTGCATTCGTAGAGAGTGCGTTCAGTGCGCTGGCTCCGAAAATCAGCGTAATGGCCAGTCCGAGCGTCACATAAATCACTACGATGGAAGCACCATACGTCCATGCATCACGGATGCCTTTCTTCTTATCCTTGCTACGCTTCAAGAAGAAGCTGACCGTCATCGGGATGATGGGCCATACACAGGGGTGAAGAGCGCCAGCAGCCCGCCGGCAAATCCCGTAATGAAAATATAAATCCAGGACATGTCTTCCTGCGAAGTGGTTTCGCCCAAAGAATTCAGTTCACTGATGACCGGCTTCCATAGGTCCACCTTGTCCGCCACCTTGATTTCCGTCGGCCCGTCCGCACCGCCGATGGCAGCCACGGGAGCCGTGCCGGAGACAGTCTCCTGCTTTGCGGGCTGTTCTTCGGCTTTCGTTTCAGCGGCAGCGGCGGCAGCTTCTTTGGCAGCCCCTTCTGCCTTGCCGGAGAACTTGAAAGGAACTTGTGTGGGCGGCAGGCAGTTTTCATCGTTGCAAGCGCCATATTCCAGATAGCCTTCTATCTGATAAGCGCCACCCGTCAACTTCAGCTTCTGCACAAATTGCGCCGTATTCTCAAAATAGCGCACCTTCATTTCGAACAACTTGTCGAAAGTAGAGATTTCCTTGCCTACGGGCTTCAGTTTGCCCACCACTTCCGCTCCGGAGATTTTCTCCACATTGAAAGTCGCCGAGATAGGCCCTCCATCGCCCAAGTCGGTGGAATAGACATGCCAGCCCTTGTCAATAGCAGCCGTAAAAACGACCTCCGCTTCATCGGCAGCCAAAATCTTCAGTTCGGAATTGAACTTGACGGGGTCTTGTATCTGTGCCTGCACCGCCACAGCGAAGAGCAACAGAACGAAAGGGAACAGTAATTCTTCATGTTCTCTGATTTAATTTTAATTTCAATTATCTCGTAGTCCACGCAGGCACGGCTCTCTTTCACAGCAGCGATAAGCTTGCCGGCAGCTACATGGTCGGGATGGGTAGCATAGTATTTCACGTCATCCAACGTATCGAACTCACTGTAAAGAGCGATGCTCCAAGCCTCGGCAGGATTGATGTTCAATCCGACTTCAATCTTGCGGATAACGGATATTTTAGCCGGAAGCGCTTCGATAGCTGCCTTGAAACTGTTCATCGCAGCCAACTTTTCGTCAGCCGGTGCCTCATCTTTTAACTTAAATAATACAATGTGCTTTACCATAACTTTGCCATTTAAATGATTTATCACTATATTTGTCAGCCTAAGCGGCTGTTTTAACAACTGCAAAAATACTGGTTTTGTTTCAAATATACACTTAAACGGATGTTAATAATAGGAATTGCAGGCGGAACCGGCTCGGGAAAGACCACCGTCGTACGTAAAATTATCGAAAGCCTACCGGCTGGTGAAGTGGTATTGTTGCCACAAGACTCTTACTACAAGGACAGCAGCCATGTGCCCGTGGAAGAACGGCAGAACATCAACTTCGACCACCCCGACGCTTTCGAGTGGAGCCTTCTTTCCAGGCATGTCGCCATGCTGCGCGAAGGAAGAAGCATAGAACAGCCCACCTACTCATACCTGACGTGTACCCGGCAGCCCGAAACCATCCATATCGAGCCCCGGGAAGTCATCATCATTGAAGGCATCCTTGCCTTGTGCGACAAGAAGCTGCGAAGCATGATGGACCTGAAGATATTTGTAGACGCCGACCCCGACGAACGCCTGATTCGTGTAATCCAGCGCGATGTAGTGGAACGCGGACGTACGGCCGAAGCCGTTATGGAACGCTATACACGCATACTGAAACCCATGCACCAGCAATTCATAGAGCCCTGCAAACGATATGCAGACCTCATTGTGCCGGAAGGCGGAAACAACCAGGTGGCCATTGATATATTGACCATGTACATCAAGAAGCACTTGGGGAGTTAATTGTAATGGAGAATTGATAATGGAGGATTAAGAACGCACTAAACCCTATGAGATATGAACAGCCTGTTTTCTTTCGCCAGACATAAATCATCCTTTATCAATTCTCCCGTCCCCATTATCTTGCTGTTGTTGTGCTGCATCGCAGGATGCCGTGGAGGACATCCTGCCGAAAAAGAAGAAGCGGATGACCTGCAACAGATTAAGGACAGCGGAGAACTGGTCGTATTGACACTGTACAGCTCCACTTCCTACTTCATCTACCGTGGCCAGGACATGGGATTCCAGTATGAGCTGAGCGAACAGTTTGCCAAGAGCCTGGGAGTGAAGCTGAGAATAGAGGTAGCCCGGAATGTGCACGAACTCATAGAGAAGTTGCAGGCAGGCAAGGGAGACCTCATTGCCTACAACCTTCCCATCACCAAGGAATGGAAAGACAGCCTGCTTTATTGCGGCGAAGAGGTCATCACGCACCAAGTCATCGTGCAACGTAACGGCGGACGCACCAAACCACTGAAAGACGTAACGGAACTCATCGGGAAAGATGTATATGTAAAGCCGGGAAAATATTATGAACGGCTGGTCAATCTGGATGAAGAGCTCGGAGGAGGTATCCACATCCATAAAGTGACCAACGACAGTATCAGTGCAGAAGACCTCATCACCCAGGTGGCACAAGGGAAAATCCCCTATACCGTAGCAGACAATGATGTGGCACAGCTTAATACGACCTATTACCCCAACCTGAATATCGGACTCTCCATCAGCTTTGACCAGCGTGCATCGTGGGCAGTCCGGAAAGACTGTCCGCAACTGGCAGCCGCCGCCAACAAATGGCACGAGGAGAATATGACTTCACCTGCCTATACGGCAAGTATGAAACGATATTTTGAAATCGGCAAGGCCATTCCCCACTCTCCTATCCTCTCCCTGCGCGAAGGAAAAATTTCCCATTACGATGATTTGTTCAAGAAATATGCTCCCGAAATAGACTGGGACTGGCGTCTGCTGGCGTCTCTGGCGTATACAGAATCCAACTTCGACTCCACTGCCGTATCTTGGGCGGGTGCCAGGGGGCTGATGCAACTGATGCCTGCCACAGCCAGGGCTATGGGGCTACCCGAAGGAAAGGAACAGAACCCTGAAGAGAGCATAAAGGCTGCCGTGAAATACATAGGCGCCACAGCCAAAAGTTTTTCCAAGATACCCCAGGAAGAACGCATCAACTTTGTGCTGGCATCTTATAATTCCGGTATCGGCCATGTGCTGGATGCCATGGCACTGGCCGAAAAATACGGCAAAAACAAATATGTCTGGCGTGATAATGTAGAAAACTTCATTCTGCTAAAAAGCAATGAGGAATACTTCACCGACCCCGTCTGCAAAAACGGCTATTTCCGTGGCATTGAAACTTATAACTTCGTAAGGGATATTACGTCACGCTTCGAGCAATACAAGAAGAAGATAAAAAAATAGGGATTAAGGATTAATCCCTAATCCTTATTTTCCTTCCTATTTAAAACAGATTCAGTTTGTTCTTTCTCGCTTCTTCCAGGGAAACGGTTGTCACTTGTTTCTCCCGGTTCTTTTCGCACAACTGCCGATACTTCTCATGCAGTTCTTCTTCCAGCTCCTCCTTTGTCTTAGGATTCATCAGCTTGGCTGCTACTGTAGCATTCTGTGAAGCGTCCTTCAGATGGATTACGGGAGCATGATAGACCGGAGCAATTTTCAGAGCTGTGTGAAGCGGTGAAGTCGTGGCACCACCTATCAGCAGAGGAACGTCCAGACCTGCCTTTTCCAGCTCAATGGCTACATGCACCATTTCATCCAGCGAAGGGGTTATCAAGCCACTCAATCCTATCATGTCTACCTTTTCCTCTATGGCATGCTGTACAATGGTTTCGGCAGGCACCATGACGCCAAGGTCCACTATATCGTACCCGTTGCAGGCCATTACTACCGAGACTATATTTTTGCCAATGTCGTGCACATCACCTTTCACCGTAGCCAGCAGTACCTTCCCGGCAGCAGTCGCACCTTCTTCTTTCTCCGACTCGATTACGGGCTGGAGGATGGCAACCGCCCTCTTCATGGTGCGCGCCGTCTTCACTACTTGCGGCAGGAACATCTTGCCTGCCCCAAACAAGTCGCCGACATGATTCATGCCTGCCATCAACGGACCTTCAATGATGGAAACAGCCTTGGGATACAGCTTCAGCGCTTCGGCAAGGTCTTCTTCCAGATAATCGCCGATACCCTTTGTCAAGGCGTACTTCAACCGTTCTTCCACAGGAGTCCCCTCTCTCCAGGCAAGTTGGGAATGGGCGGCAGCCTGCCGCTCTCCTCCAGAAGTTTTTGCCGCCTCTGCTTCCGCTTTCAAGCGTTCGGCAGTTTCTATCAGGCGCTCGGCAGCATCGGGACGACGGTTCAAGACCACATCCTCTATGCGCTCCAATATATCAGCGGGAATATCGGTGTAAAGAACGGAGGCAGCCGGATTGACGATACCCATATCCATGCCCTCGCGGATGGCATAGTAAAGGAATACGGCATGCATCGCCTCGCGGATGTAATTATTGCCGCGGAAAGAGAAGGAAAGGTTACTCACTCCTCCACTGACATGCGCACCGGGCAGATTCTTGCGTATCCATCCGGTGGCACGGATAAAGTCTACAGCATAATTGTTGTGCTCGTCCATACCGGTTGCCACGGCAAGTACATTCGGGTCGAAAATTATATCATGGGGATTGAAACCTATCTTGTCCACCAAAAGACGGTATGCCCGTTCGCAGACCTCAATCTTACGTTCGTACGTGTCTGCCTGCCCTTTTTCATCAAAAGCCATCACCACGGTCGCCGCACCATATTGCTTTATGGTACGCGCATGCTCCAGGAATTTATCTTCCCCCTCCTTCAAGGAGATGGAGTTGACGATGGACTTGCCTTGCAAGCATTTCAATCCGGCCACAATCACTTCCCACTTAGAGGAGTCTATCATGACGGGAACACGGGCAATCTCCGGTTCCGAAGCTATCAGATGGAGGAAAGTCGTCATCTCCACTTGAGCATCCAGCAGCCCGTCGTCCATATTTATATCGATGACCTGCGCACCGTCTTCCACCTGCTGGCGGGCAAGTGCTGAGCGCCTCGTCATATTCTTTTCATTAATCAGACGCAAGAATTGCGCGAACCCGCAACATTACAGCGTTCACCCACACTTCACGAAGTTATTTTCCGGCTTCACTTCCAGAAGTTCAAGCCCGGAGAGCCAAAGATTTTCCGGTCTGGGAACCGGCTGATGGGGCGTTGCACCGGCAATCAGCGAGGAGTACTCGGCAATGTAGGCATCTGTCGTTCCGCAACAACCACCGATAATATTCACCAATCCCTCATGGATATACTCTTTTACTTCATGTGCCATATCGGCAGGAGTCTGGTCGTATGTGCCCAAACTGTTGGGCAGTCCGGCGTTGGGATAAGCACTGATATAATAAGGTGCACGGGCAGCAAGCTGCTCCAGGAAAGGTTTCAGCTGGCGGGCGCCAAAGGAGCAGTTCAGCCCAACTGAAAAAATATCGGCATGTTGCACGGAGGCGAGAAAAGCATCCAAAGTTTGTCCCGACAGAGTACGCCCTCCAATATCAGAAACAGTCACAGAGAGCATCAAGGGTACATGAACTCCTACAGTTTCCATCGCCTGCCCGGCGGCAAAAATAGCAGCCTTGGCATTCAGCGTATCAAAAATGGTTTCTATCAGCAAAGCATCCACACCACCTTCGAGCAATGCTTCCATCTGCTCACGGTAGGCATCGGCCAGTTCATCGTAGCTCAAGGCACGAAAGGCCGGATTGTTCACATCGGGACTCATAGAGCAGGTCTTGTTCGTCGGTCCTACGGAGCCTGCCACAAAACGGGGTTTGTCGGGAGTAAGAGAAGTAAACTCATCTGCCACTTTGCGTGCCAGGCGCACTGCGGCAAGATTCATCTCACGCACATAGTCCTGCACATGATAATCGGCCATACTGACGCGGGTGGAACTGAATGTATTTGTTTCGATAATATCTGCACCTGCCGCCAGATACTTGCGGTGAATGTCTTGTATCACATCGGGGCGTGTCAGACAAAGCAGGTCATTGTTACCTTTCATCTGTCCGGGAATCTGCGAGAAGCGTTCACCCCGAAAATCTTCCTCTGTCAAGTTGTATTGCTGTATCATGGTGCCCATTGCACCATCCAGAATAAGGATGCGCTCACGCACCAAACTACCAAGTTTACTCATATTATCTTTTAAACATACGCGCCATATCGCGTTTGTCATCTTTTTCCTTCAGTGATTCGCGCTTATCATATTGCTTCTTACCTTTGGCAAGTGCCACCACAAGTTTGGCCAGCCCTTTTTCATTGATAAACAAGCGCACGGGAACAATGGTGAAACCCGGATCTTTCGTGCCGCGCATCAGTTTTTCAAGTTCCTTCTTATTCAACAAAAGCTTGCGCTCCCTGCGTGCATTGTGATTGTTGTACGAACCATAGAAGTATTCGGCCACATGCATGTTCTTCACCCACAATTCGCCGTTGGCAAAGTAACAGAACGTATCGACTAAGCTTGCTTTCCCCAACCGGATGGACTTGATTTCTGTGCCCGTAAGCACAATGCCGGCCGTATAGGTGTCCGTCAGTTCGTAATCAAACGTAGCACGCTTATTCTTTATATTTACAGGAGCTTGTTTCATGACATTTATCAGTTTAGCACTACCGTCAGCTTATTGAATATCCATTCAATGGCCACCGGACAAGCTATTAACAAAATAGAAGAAAGAATGGTGAAACGCAAACGGTCTTTTTCCGCTATCTGCATCACCTTTTTGCTTCCTTCCCACACAACATACACGATATAGAATTGGAGCAACAGAGCCATAATGCCGAAATCAGGCAATATGCCGATAACAATCCTCAGCATGAACACCACTACCAGTGCATAACCTGCAAACTGTTGCGCCAAAGGAATATCACTGTCCAGCATAAACATGCGGACACGCAACCCATTGATGAGATAGGCTGCCAAAAAATATCCTCCAAACAAGGATACAGCCACCGCACAGCATTGTGTCATGGCATATTGAAAGCTTTGCGGCCCGTCCCATCCCATCTTCATCAAAGAGCCGATGAAAACGGACAACCCGCATAAACCAATCATGGGATAGACAAAAGTAGTAAATACTTTTCGTCTATCCTCTAAACTAATTTCCTCCCAGGCACGAGCCGGAGAGGAAATCAGTAGTATTGCTATATGAAATAAATCTTTGTAATTCAAATCTTAGTCAGTCGTTGTTTCTACAATAGACTTACGCTCTACTACAACTGTCTTGGTTTCTGCTTTTTCCAAATCCAAGCCATTAGGATTTACAACATACTCCACCACTATTGAAGATGGATATTCAGAACTTCCCACAGCCATTGCATATCGGGTGAAGACATCACGCAAATCATATGCATAATAAAAAATGGAAGGAATGTCCGAATTTTGCAAAGAAGTAGATGAAGTGGCTTTATCATCTGCGTTATAATGACGAAGATACAACTTCAAAGTCTTATTCGTACTATTGTTTTCTGACGGGTAATAAACTAAGGTAAATTTATGTACGCCTACTTTATAGAGATAATAATTTATTGGCAATACCAAAGTTGTTTTATCATAAAAGAACCAAGGTTTGAATAATTCTTTATTATAACTAACTTTCTCAGAATTATCAATATCTATAATCGGAGCCTTATTGACAGAATCATTAGATGCTCCACGTTCAGTAATTAAAACCTTATCATCCAAACTAACGGCATATGTCAAAGAAACCGACTTATATTCTTTTTTGTTTATCGGGTCCGGATTCAAAGTTTCATCATAAGTTCCTCTTACATAAGCAATATTAGTGTTTGAATATTTAAATCCCATCTTACTCTCTGCCTGTGTCAAAGATGCTGGCGTCGGACTAATTGTTGTTGCACCATCAAGCATTGTAAATGTAGTACCAAACACACCACCGCCGACCTTTACAAAGCCTCCTACGGTAGGAGCATAATCATTATCTGAATTCAGACACGAAGTAAACGAAATGCCCATCAACAATGTCAAGGCAACCATCAAGAATTTTAATGTTTCATCTTTCCTATAAATATTAGAGTTTGCAAATTTAGATAAAAGAATTGAGTAATATAGTACTCTCCTCGTTTTTTCATTGTTTTTAAGATTAAATGAAAGATTAATCTAAATACTGCATGTCACAGTGATATTTAACATTTATATCAGTTAATCCACACTACACAATCTTGGCAAACAGCTCCAAATGCTCATCCACATAGCCGGCAACCAAAGCTGTATATTCCTCCTCCTTTTCCAAAAATTCATCTTCCAGTTCATCGAAAGCCTCATATTGCTCGTACATTGCCATAAACTCCTCGTCTGTGCGTTCACGTTCCAAGTCGCCACGATGGCTATCGTATATTTTCTTGGTTGGAGCCGGAGTAGGCCGGTATCTTGGTCAGGGGCAGGTAAGCGTTCATGCTGGAGATGTTGAGGATGTTGCAGCCCGGGCGGCCCACCATCTGGCGGGCGAAGGCCTGGGTGGGCAGCAGGGTGC